>Ga0210019_1000778_pt1 | contig 38034 bp, 45 predicted proteins | sample CryGeyCG2114_020_2_FD_183969 | JGI IMG/M metagenome (GOLD analysis project Ga0210019, IMG submission 183969) | Groundwater microbial communities from aquifer - Crystal Geyser CG11_big_fil_rev_8/21/14_0.20 (SPAdes) (version 2) | ecosystem: Environmental > Aquatic > Deep subsurface > Groundwater ...
CAGCCGCTTAAGGTGGTTTGCAACCTGCTCTTGCCAGCCGATTGCGAGAGGCCTGCTCTCATCTTTCGCACAGCACCATACTTGAAAGGTCAAACCTCCTTTCCGTGTATGTTCGTGGCACACAATCCGCAGGAAACCGTTTTAAGTTCCTTTTAACCTGCTCATTTAACCTCTTTGTAGTTACTCCATACATCTTTGCCAAATCACAATCCAACATCACTCTCCTACCGCCTATCACTAAAATCTTTGTTGCCACTACTTCAACCGCAATCTCTTTTTTATTCATTTAAACCTCCAATAGACGTAACAAGAGGCTAAATCTAACTAAATAAAACGTACTCCACCCAGAATTAATATCGGAATTTGTGACTTCAAATATAAAAACATAACCAATCCACGTAATTGCATTAAAGATAAACGGTTAGGGAAGAAATACAACGGTGGGTAATTAAGTTCAGGTCTACTTTTCTGGTTAAAGTTTTTTTAACTGCGCCTCATTGCTTCTAATCCAGTTAAAAATATCATTCAGAATTATTGAGGCAGACTTCTGCGGCTTCCATTTTAATTCTTGGGTAACTTTCTTATTATTCGTAAGGTATATTGCGATATCACCCGAGCGGTTACGCAAATCCCGGCCTACTTTAATCTTATTACCGGTAATCTCTCTGCAAAGTGTAGTGGTTTCCGACAAAGAAAGGCTCACTTCTCTTCCCCCGCCGACATTATAAGTATTGCCACTAAATTTAGAAAGACTGTTTACCTGCAGGTCAATTAACCGGCAAAGATCATCAACATGCAAAAGATCGCGCACCTGTTTCCCTTGACCTCCAAAACCGATATATTTAAGCGGTTTTTTAAAATAATGCGCCAGCATCCAATAGGTAAAAACGCCTTGATCAACTTTGCCAAACTGCCATGGCCCGGCAACCACTCCGCAGCGGTTGACAATAGCTTTAATCCCGTAAGCAGTAATATACTCCTGGAGAACTAATTCCGACGCTAACTTAGTCGCCCCATATAAAGTTTTTGGCCCGGTTAAAGAGAAATCCATATCTATACCGGCAAAATCCGGCCATTCAAACCTGCTATTTGTTTCTATCCGCTTAAGAGCATTTATTTTTTCGTAAGGATAAACCCTGCTCGTAGAAAGAAAGATCATTCCCGCCTTACGCTTACGACATAGCTCAAGACAGTTAACCGTACCCATAAGGTTGGTATCGATAATATAGGACGGATTCTCATACCCCGCCAATACCGAAGGCTCAGCTGAACATTCTAATATTAAATCAATATCATGTTTCAGATTTAAATCTTTAGGATACCGGACATCTCCGCGGATAAACTTAATCCCGTTTTCTTTGAGCCGCGGTAAATTAAGCTCACTTCCCCGACGGATCAAATTATCCAAAGCCAAAACCTCTAGCTTCGGGTATTTGCGCTTAAAATATACCCCAAGGTTGCTGCCGATAAATCCTGCGCCTCCGGTAATCAGTAAAGTTTTATATTTCATACTAACTCTTTCTGGGAATGATAAATTTGTTTGATTGTCTCCTCTATCCCAAATTTATACTGCCACCCCGGATAATGCGCCTGAAACTTAGAAACATCGCTGACCCACCAAATATGGTCGCCGATGCGGCTGGTATCAATATATTCATAATTAAACTTCTCACCGGTTAGCTTCTCGCACATCTGGATTGCTTCCAAAACCGAAACATTAGCAAATCTTCCGCCGCCGATATTATAAACCTCGCCATAGCGAGGATGCTTAAAGTAATGCTCAAACGCATTAACCAAATCAAATGAATGGATGTTATCCCTGACCTGCTTGCCTTTATAACCGTAAATTTTATATTTACGTTTGGCTACTGCGCATTTGACTAAATACGATAGGAATCCATGCAGCTCAGCCCCGGAATGTGCCGGGCCGGTAAGGCATCCTCCTCGGAATATACCGGTTTTAAGATGAAAATATTTTCCGTATTCCTGAACCATGACATCCGCAGCAACTTTTGAGGCGCCGAAAACCGAATGCAGGCAATTGTCAATACTCATACTCTCATCTATGCCTTTATAATATCTATGGTCATCGGGTAGTTCGAAGCGCTTCTCTTTTTCAATTAAAGGTAGCCGGTTAGGAGTATCGCCGTAAACCTTATTAGTTGAGGTAAAGATAAAAACGGCATTTGCGCAAAATTTGCGATAAGCCTCAAGCAAAACCAGCGTTCCATTGGCATTAACTCCGAAATCAACCATCGGATCTTTTGCCGCCCAATCATGCGATGGCTGGGCTGCGGCATGCACGATTAAAACAATATCTTTAGCATATTTTTTGAAGATTGCATTGATTTTACTTTGATTGCGGATATCTGTTGAGTAATGCTGATAGTTTTTATGCAGTTTCTGGAGGCGTTTTTTATTCCAGAGAATTGATCCGTCTTGGCCAAAGAAACTTTTGCGCATATTGTTATCAATCCCGACGATATCCAAGCCTTTTTCGGCAAAGAAACTGACGGTTTCAGAACCGATTAATCCGCATGAACCTGTGACAATAACAACTGACATTGCCTCTCCTATTTATAAAGTTTATTAATATCCTTTAGTTTACTCTTAAGCCAGGCTTGATGTTTAAGCGACCATTCTACGGTAAGCTTAAGGCCTTCAGTAAGTTTAATGGTGGGTTTCCACCCAATCTTTCGATTAAGCTTTTTGGAATCAAGACTATACCTTAGATCATGGCCTAAGCGATCATTAACAAATTCTAATCTATTTAGGCTAACACCCAAGGTTTTAAGTAATAGTTTAACGGTGTCAATATTCCTGCTTTCACAAGTACTGCCTAAATTATAAACTTGGCCGATTTTACCTTTATTCATAACCGCCAGGATTCCTCTTGCACAATCATCAACATAAAGCCATTCACGTACATTCTGGCCTCTTCCGTAAACCGGAACATTTTTACCTTCTATTATTCTTAAGATCGCCAGCGAAACCAACTTTTCCGGATACTGCCAAGGTCCGTAGTTATTGGACGGACGGATAATTAATGCGGGAATTTTATAAGTCCGAATATATGACTGTACCAAAAGATCCGCAGCTGCTTTAGAAGCGGCATAAGGGCTATTAGGTTTAATCGGAGAATTTTCATTAAACTTACCACTGGCAATTTCACCATAAACCTCGTCGGTGGAGATAAAAATAAATTTATCTATGCCGAATTTACGGCTAAGATCCATAATTACCTGCGTGCCTTTGATATTAGTTTCAATAAACGAAGTAGCATCATTAATACTACGGTCAACGTGGCTTTCAGCAGCAAAGTGCACAACAATATCCGGCTTCTCTTTAGCAAAAATCGCTTCTAGCTGTTTTTTATTACAGATATCGGTTTTGTAAAATTTAAATTTTCCTTTTTCCTCTTCAAGACGCTTAAGATCCCCCGCATAAGTAAGTTTATCGATCACAATAATTGAGGGGACACTCCCCTTTGGGGACAGTCCCCTCAATAATAGTCTTACAAAGGCGCTTCCGATAAAACCGGCTCCGCCGGTAACTATGATTTTAGGTATTCTTTTACGCATTCTTCAAGAACCGAATCAATTTTCCTCACCTTAAAACCGGTTTTCTCTAATTTTTTTGTAGATAAAATCAAATTAGTTCTGACTAATCCTAATTTCTTCGGCGAAATCACCATGAATTTAAACGCCGGGACATATTTCTGATACATCCGCAGAAGTTTGGGATAACGTAAACCACCTTTATTCACGACGTTATAGACACCGCGAGCGTCAATCTTTATCAGATGTTTAATAGCTTTAATAAAATCTGGGATATAAGTTACAGAATTAGGAATATCGATAACTTTTTTGTATTTTATAAGTTTATCTAACACATTTTTAGGATGTTTAGCATTGAGCAGAAGTATGCGAATCCTGGCAATAAGAATATTATAATCCCGAGTAAGCGCTTCAAGGGCTCGATCGGCATAAATCTTGCTACGACTATAAAATAATCTGAAGAAATAATCCTGGCTACTCTCTTTTATCGGTTTGTTTTTCTTATAATCATAATTAAAAATACATCCGCTACTTATATGCACCAGCTTAATGTTATTACGTAAGCATGCCTCTGCCAATATTATAGGAACAAAACTATTCGCCAATAAAGTTGCATCTCTCTCCAGCTCGCAGTCATCGACGTTATGCCTGCCGGTGATTCCAATACAATTAATGATTATTTTAGGATCATACTTTTTTACCAGCTTTTCAGCATCGCTAAAACTATTGATCATTGAACCATCAATTTGACAATCAAGCTCTTTTTGCAATTTCTCGCCGATAAAACCTTTTCCTAAAATTAATATTTTTTTATTCATTTTTGAGTAAATCTTTTAAGTATTCACCGTAAGCAGTAGGTACGCCATGCGCAAGCCTAAGCAGCTGCTTCTTAGTTATATAGCCCTTACGATAAGCCACCTCTTCAATGCAGCCAATCTTTAATCCCTGCCTGTCTTCAATCGTTTTAATAAAAATTGAAGCATCGATTAGTGATTCATAGGTACCGGTATCAAGCCAGGCATGGCCGCGGCCAAGCAATTCCACCTTGAGCTTGCCTCTTTTAATGTATTCGTTATTTACCGCAGTAATCTCAAGCTCTCCTCTTGCAGAAGTCTTAATACTCTTAGCAATCTTAACTACCTTATTATCATAAAAATATAATCCTGCAACTGCCCAGCTTGACTTGGATTTTTTAGGTTTCTCTTCAATTGAAATCACTTTAGATCTCTTATTAAATTCAAGTACACCATAACGCTGGGGATCCTTGACATAATAACCGAAAATTACCGCACCATTCTTCAGCTTGGCCGATTGCTGAAGTAATCCTGTGAGATCCTGGCCATAAAATATATTGTCTCCGAGGATCAAGCAAACACTATCGCCCCCTATAAAATCCTCGGCAATAATAAAACTCTGAGCTATTCCTTTGGGTTCAGCTTGAACTTTATAAGAAAGTTTAATCCCTAAGCTGCGGCCATCGCCGAGCAGGTCTTTAAATCTCGGGGTGTCTTTCGGGGTTGAAATTATCAGGATATCTTTGATTCCGGCCAGCATCAATACCGATAAAGGATAATAGATCATCGGCTTATCATAAACCGGCAATAATTGTTTACAGACACCTTTAGTTATCGGATAAAGCCGCGTAGCCTTACCGCCTGCCAGAATTATTCCTTTCATTTAATCAGCCTCCCTGCCTGCCGGTAGGCAAGCCGTATCTAAAATATAAATATATTAACACAGCTAAAGTAATTAAGGTTACAGCGTTTGCGAAGATGATTATCGGATCTTTGCGAGAAATCCCATAAAGCATCCATAATAAAACACCGGTAGAAAGCTGAAATAAAGTAATTGGGCTGACATCCTTAACAGATCTAGTCCTAAGAGACCTGATAATCTGTGGGATAAAAGAAAAAGTGGTTAGAATAGCAGCCAGAATACCTACTATCGTCCAAAGCATGATTGTTGATTATATCTCTAAATCCCCAAAAATTAAAGCGTTTTCCTTAAAAAACGTGAAAAAACGAGGGTATTTTACAATATCTTCCCTTGCCATAGTTGTTCTAAGAAAATTCTCCAGGGTAATATTTCAATTTTTCCATGCAGCCTTTTCTCTTTTTCATTACAAACTAGAATACTTCTTTTTGGAGAACACGATTGCATAAAAGCCCCTAGGCCATTCATATCTTTTCCATCAATCCGAGAAGTTCCTTTTACTTCTATAGCCATCTCACCCTGGCCCAAGACAAAATCTACCTCCATCCCTGATTTTGTCCTCCAGAAATTTATCGCGAAATCCTTCCCCGCATAAGACCTATAAGCAGTCATTTCCATAAGCAAAAAATGTTCAAACGCCTTCCCGAATTCAGCGCCCTTTTCTTTCCCTAAATTTCTTTTTGTCAAGTAACCGGCAACACCGACATCGAACATATAATATTTAGAAGCTTTAGTGATAACCTGCCGTGATTGTCTTTTCTTAAACGGCTCCACTCTTATAGCCAAAAGCGTATCTATAAGTATCTGGTAATACTCCTTAACTGTTTTAGAATCAACGCCACATTCGCGGGCGATATTAGTATAATTAGTAATCTCGCCATGTGCATAACCAAAAGCTTCAAAGAATCTTGAAAACGCGGGAATATTACGTGTTAGGCCCTCAGCAAAAACCTCCTGGCGTAAATAATCCTGTACATAAGCCTCTAACGATTTCCTGCAGTCAGAATCATTCTGTAAATAATGGAAAGGTATCAGTCCGTGATTCAAGGCTCGCAACAGATTGAATCTTGATATTTCCCTGCTGACAAATGGGAATAATTCATAACGCCATGCCCTGCCACCCAATAAATTCGCATGGCCTAGTTTCAGTTTTCTGGCACTTGAGCCGCAAAGCACAAACCTTAAACCTTTATTTTCTATCAGCCAATGCACTTCATCCAACATCTGTGGAACTTTCTGCACCTCATCAAGTATGATTGGTTTCTTAAGTTCAGACAGCTCTTTAGCCAAGAGCTGCTCACGCAAAAGTGACGGGTTTTTTGACATTTCCAGAAACAGATCCGTTTTGAGAAAATCATAGACTATGCTCCCCGGAAATCTTTCCTTTAAGTACGTAGACTTACCCGTCTTTCTGGCTCCCCATAAAAACGCAGATTGATGGCTAGGAAGCCTCAGGTCTAGGATTCTTTTGATATTCTTCATTCGTACAATCCTCCAGATTAGTATTACTAATTAGAAGTATATACCATTTTAGTAAATAGTCAATATTTTTTACTTTTAACCCGAGCCTCTACTACTAAGAATACTGCATTGCGTATTTATCTAAAAACTCCCGGATCATCTTCTGATATTTCGTATGATACTGCTGAGCCTGATGCTTAAAAAACTCAACACTTTTCCTATTAAGTGCTATGGTAATTTTAACTGTCTTTTCAGAAGTTACCAATTCTGCCGGCGTTGGCAGAAAATCCTTAATCCTAGTAAGTTTTCCTATAGGCATATTTGAATCATTAGTCTTTATTCTCATAATTAAACCCTTCCTTTCCTCCAGTAGCCGGCTCATTTTAATAAAGCAAGATTACTAATCTCTAGTGCCTTACATATACGCATCAGTGTAGATAATGTAATGTTCATCTTGCCTTCCTCAATCTTAGAAATATTCGGCTGTTTCATGCCAACTTTTAACGCTAATTCAGACTGACTCATTTGCTTTGCTATTCGATTACCCCTTATTTCATCTCCAATCTTTTTGAAAGATTCCGAATAGCTATCTTTAGAGTATGTAATTTTTTTACTATCACCAACAAGGCCCTCATAGATAGTCTGCCACCAATCACGAAAATCCGATTGTTTCTCAAACTTATTCCAATATTGTTTTACCTTAGGCCAGCTCTCAATGAATTTCGGCTTATTCAATACAGAAAATACTTCTGCCGGCTTATCGCAGCGCGAGAGAAAGGTAACCATACGCGCAGGAAATCTCGAATGCCCGGGATCATTAAGAATGCTGGCCGTTTCCTCTAGGGCCCGTTTATTCAAATCCCAGAAATATTTCGATATTTTTATCTTCATTCTATCGCCTCACTAATAAACGTTTTTATTTCCTTCTCAAGATAGATAACCATTTCTCTTGCGTTGAATTTTTTATCATATATATCTAGATCTAATAAAGCCAGCTTTAAATCTTGGCGAGAAAAAGCGCGATACCAATGAACCATTCCCCTTTGCAAAACCGCGGGTATTTTTTTCATAAAAATATGCAGTGGTTTTATTTTTTTTGAAAGCATATAGATATCAAAAACGTCCCTTGATTGTCTGCGTCCCTGCATCATTTTCCTGCCTACCTGATCTTCATCCTGACGCATCCCGGTAATGGCCACAATTTTATGGAAATATATATCCTCTACGCTGTAAATAGAGATACCCCCGAACTTACTGATCTTAGGGCTTTTAGAGATGACATCTTCAACAAAGTCTAGCTTTAACTGCCTGTTCCCCTTAATAGGAATAGAATAAAACCTTACTTTTGCCTTTCCTAAAATTTTCAGCTCTGATTCAAGCTTAACGCCTTTAAAATCTTTCTTCAATTCTAAAATTATCTTACTAATCTCCGGGATGTTATACCTGGTAGAAAAGAAATCTAAATCAACCGAAAATCTATGATGTAAATAAAATAACTCTAAAGCTGTGCCGCCGGCTAAAGCAAAGCTTGAGCTTTTCCTAGCAAATATTTTAAGTACCTTTTTTTGAACCTGCCTAATAGAGTTTTCCATATATTATAAGATATAACCTATATATAATATAACGTATAAAAATAATATTGTCAAGGTGATTCTTTCTTTATTATTTCACTTGGCTTGATTACTCTTTACTACAATTGACGTAACTCGAGGGGAAATCTAACAGATTATTTTTAAGAATCTGCGGGAGCCGGCTTTAAGGATGCCGCTTTTTTGGGGGATGAAATCATCTTTTTCTATCTTTTCATTCTCAAAACTTACTGCCCCCTGCTTGATCAGCCTGCGCGCTTCATTACCGCTGGCGACTATTTTACTTTCAGTGAGAATAGCCAGAACAGTTTTCTTGCCGTCAGTTTTGAACTTCGGCATTTCCTGAGGAATTTCTTTTTGAGAAAAAACGCGGGTAAACTCTTCTGCTTCTTTTTCTGCAGCCTGCACAGAATGATACTGCGAGATTATAATCTTGGCTAAATTTACTTTGGCCTCTTTAGGATGCAACGTTTTAACCTTAGATAGATCTTCATCGGTTAACAATTCATAATATTTAAGCATCAGCTCGTCGGAAATGGACATGATTTTACCAAATATTTCTTTGGCGGATTCGTTGATGCCGATGTAATTACCATAAGATTTACTCATCTTCTGTATGCCATCAGTGCCTTCTAATAACGGCATAGTCAATATAACCTGCTGCGGCTGATTAAAATCTTTTTGAAATTCGCGGCCAACCAGTAGGTTGAAAATCTGATCCGTTCCCCCGATTTCCACATCAGCTTCTAGCATCACCGAATCATACCCCTGCATCAATGGGTAGAGGAATTCTAAAATCGAAATATTTTCTCCGGCAGTAAAACGTTTCTTAAAATCATCACGATCCAACATCCGGGAAACCGAAGAATGGGTAGTAAGCTTAAGGATATCCACCCCAGACATTTTCTCAAACCATTTACTGTTAAAAACAACCCTTAATTTACGCATATCCAGGATCTTAGCGACCTGCTTCTTATAGGTTTGGGCATTTCGAGCTACTTCTTGCTTAGAAAGTTGCTTTCTAATCTCAGAGCGGCCGGAAGGATCCCCGATCTGGCCGGTAAAATCTCCGATCAGGAAATAAACCTCATGGCCTAAATCCTGAAACTGACGCAGCTTGCGCAAAAGCACCGTGTGGCCCAAATGCAAGTCAGGAGCCGTCGGATCAAAACCTGCTTTAATTTTTAAGGGGCGCCGCGATTTAATACTGAGAGCAAGCTTCTTACGAAGCTCCTCCTCAGAGATTATCTCTACAGCGCCCCTTTTAATTATCTCTAACTGTTTTTCGATATCCATTACAAACGCGCAGTCAAGCCGATCTTGGCCTGCTCCACATCCACCTTAATTACTTTCACCTTTATTTTATCCCCGGGTTTTAGATTTGCAACTGAATCTTTTTCGATTTCGCTGGAATAGATCAGCCCTTCCAGGTCATCATCGATCTTGGCAAACACGCCGAACTCAGTCAAACTTGATACCTCAACCTCTAATTGCGTATCCAGAGGATATTTTTCCGCAATCCTCGGCCAGGGATTATCCTGCAGCTGCTTTAATCCCAGAGCAATCCTGCGGTTAGTCGCATCGACGGAAAGCACAGACACATCCACCTTCTGCCCCTTTTTTAAAACATCCTGCGGATGCCCAACCCTCTTGGTCCAGGAGATATCCGAAACATGGATCATACCTTCAAGATTAGAATCCAGCTCCACAAATGCTCCGTATTCGGTAAAACCGCGCACCTTGCCGGATACCGTTGTGCCCACCGGATATTGTGATTCCGCTTCCATCCACGGATTCTGCTCCAATTGTTTTAAGCTCAGCGAGATCCTGCGCGAATCTTTTTCCACGCTAAGAATCTGAGTCTCCACCATATCTCCGACGGCAAACATCTCGCCCGGGTTATTCACGCGTTTGGTCCAGGAGATCTCCGAAACATGGATCAGGCCTTCAATACCTTTCTCCAGCTCCACAAATACTCCATAAGGTAAAATATTTACCACTTTACCTTTGATCTTGGTTCCAATGGTGAATTTGTTTTCGATATCTTTCCACGGATCAGCAAGCCTTTGTTTTAGGCCTAGCGAAACTTTACCCGAAGCCTGATCAAGGTTTAAAATCATCACTTCGATCTTATCCCCGATGGCCACAATTTCAGAAGGATGGCTGATCTTCGACCAGGACATATCCGTGATATGCAACAGGCCGTCAACTCCGCCTAAATCAATAAAAGTTCCGAAATCAGTAATCGCCTTGACCAATCCGGGATAAATATTTCCGATCTTTAGCTCACCCCAGATCTTGCCTTTGGCGACATCGCGGTCTGCCTGCACTGCTTCGCGGCGGCTGACGATGATTGAGCGGCGTAAATTATTGACTTTCACGATTTTGAATTTGAATATCTTATACAAGATATCTTTATCAGCAATGTTACGGAAAGAAGAAAGCGAGCTGGGTAAAAATCCTTCGATCCCCATAAAATCGACGAGGAATCCGCCTTTGACCTTCTTCACCGGCTTACCCTCAACCAGAGTGCCGTCATTGGAAAGTTTGACGATTTTATCCCAACCCCGCATGCGCATGGCTTTTTCACGGGATAAAGTCATAACCCCTGCGTCGTTCTCCATGGTCTCCAGTAAAAACTCCATCTCTTTGCCGATCTCTAAATCCGCGGTGCTAAACTCAGTGATTGCCACAATACCTTCGGATTTAAATCCTACATCCACCAGGACTTCCTTGCTCCTGATTTCAACGATTTTGCCGCTAACTACTTGGCCTTCCTTTAAAACCTTAATACTTTCATTGTACATCTGCTCTAATTCTTCTCTTGAGTCTGACATTTCAAATTACTCCTTATTTTTTTGTATGTTTTAGTTTAAATTAATTATTTTAATAATCGTTCAATATCAGCCATCTCATATTCGAAATTATATGATCTGGCTTCCCCCTTTCCATTTGAATTTGCTCGCAGTATAAATACATTGTTTCTATACTCCCTCTTTTAAAATTATCTCTTTGCCCAGCGCCAACAACTTCTTTGCCTGAGCCAGGCTTCTTGCTTCGGCATAAGTGCGCATGATCGGCTCCGTGCCTGAACCGCGGAACATCAGCCAGCTCTCATCTTCACAAATCAGCTTGACTCCGTCGTAATCTTTGATCTCGACAACCTTTTTACCCAAAAGCTCTCTCGGTAAATTCTCTTTTTTCGGCTCAACCCGCTGGCTCAAATGAAAATCCTGCCGGACATAATAATATTTCCCGAATTTCTTTTCGGTTTCATTTAAGATCTTCAGCATATTTTTATTGCGGTAAACCATCATCTCAATTAATAGTAAACCCGCCATTGTGCCATCCCGCTCAGGAATATAATTTTTAACTCCCATGCCGCCTGCCTCTTCTCCTCCGGCAACAATGTCTTCGGTCTCCATCAGATCAGAAATATATTTAAAACCAACGGGAGTTTCATAAAGCTTAATCCCTAAAGATTTTGCGATATTATCCATCATCGTTGTTCCACAGATAGTTTTCACTAATCCTCCGCTCCAGTGGCGGTCTTGATTCAAATGTAATGCTAATAAACCTAAGATCTTCTGTGGATGGATAAATACTCCTCCGGGAGCAACTGCGGCGATCCTGTCGGCATCTCCGTCAAGGGCAATACCTAAATCAAACTTTTCTTTTTTTACGCGCGCTTTTAACACTTCTAAATTATCCTCAACCGGCTCCGGCCTGCCTCCGTCAAAAGAAGGGTTAATCGTATTGCGCATAAATTCAATCTTTATCTTGGTGCCTTTTAAAACCTGAGCGATAAAACTGTCTCCTGAGCCATACATCGAATCAACTAAAACCTTAAACTTTTTATTTTTAATTTTCTTTAAATCAATATAATTGCGGATAAACTTGATATAGTCTTTGATGATATCGACCTTGCTAATTGAATCAGGTGCAGCATCATCCTTTACCGGCGTCTTGCCCAGCAAGCCCTCGACCTCTTTAGTTAGCTCTGAACTGGCTCCGCCGCCTGAGGAGTTCTTAATTTTAAAACCGTTATATTCCGCCGGGTTATGCGAAGCCGTGATCATAATCCCTAAATCCAGCTTGCGCGTTTTCACCACAAAGCTAAGTGCCGGGGTAGGCGTGGGCTGATCAGAGAGAATTACATCGATATTATTGCTTTTTAAAACAACTGCCGCAACTAGTGCAAATTTATCGGACATAAAACGCGTATCAAAACCAACCGCAGCTTTCTTGCCTTGGCCCAGATAATCCGCGACTGCCTGAGCAAGAATTTTAACATTCTCCAAAGTATAAGTGTCGGCGATAATTGCGCGCCATCCGTCGGTGCCGAATTTAATCTGTGAAATAGTATTGCTCATTATTAGCTCCCCCGTCTTAAGCTGTTAATTGCCTTTTTAGTATTTTTCGCCCCAAAAATATATGAACCAGCTGCCAGAATATTGGCTCCGGCGTCTCGGACAAGTTTTGCTGTTTGATGATTGATGCCTCCGTCAACGGAGATATCTTTTTTAAAAATTGCCCGCAGCTCTTTTACTTTTTTGATTGCTCCCGGAATAAAGGCCTGCCCGCTAAAGCCCGGATTAACCGACATCACTAAAACAAAATCCACCAGAGGCAATGTCTTTTTGATTTTTGCCAACGGAGTTGCCGGATTCAAAGAAATCCCGAGTTTTACGCCTTTAGCTTTTAATTTTTTGGCGATCGCCGCTAGCTCTCCCAAGCCAAGGGTCTCAATATGCACAGTGATCATATCGCTTCCGGCTTTGACAAAATCATCCACGTATTTAGCCGGATTCTCGATCATTAAGTGCACATCCAGAGGAAGCGAAGTTGCTTTGCGCAGATATTTTACGACCACCGGCCCGATGGTAATATTCGGGACAAAATGCCCGTCCATCACATCCACGTGGATTAAATCCGCGCCGGCGCGTTCAACTTTCTTTAGTTCTGCGCCAAGCTTAGAAAAATCTGCTGATAATACCGACGGAGCAATCTTTATTCTCATCTGTATAATTTCCTCTTATTAATATAATTAAAAACTCTATCCGGCACCAGATACTTAAACGACTTATTTCCTTTAATACACTCCCTGACCTCAAACCCTGAAACATCTACCGCCCGAATCGCAAGTTTTTGAATATGCGCCGGGATCTGCTCCAGCGGATATCCCGGGCGCGTCGCTGCCACAAACTTGACCATTTTATTTATTTCATTAAGGTCCTTCCACTCATTTAAATATTTAAGCAGGTCGCTACCAATAATAAAATAAAGCTCATCCAAAGCAAATTTATTTTTTAATTCTCTTAACGTATCAATGGTATAAGAGCGGCCCTGGCGCCTGATTTCAATATCTGAAACTGCAAAAAACTTATTTCCCTTAATCGCCTCTTTTAGCATCTTCAAGCGGTCGCATGCCAGAGCAATATCCACATCATCTTTATGCGGCGGTAAAGCTGTCGGAATAAAAATAACCTTATCCAGCCCTAGCTTTTCTCTTACTTCCTCGGCTAAAATCAAGTGGCCGATATGTACCGGATTGAATGTTCCTCCAAGGATACCGACTTTCATAGTCTGATTTGGCCCAAGCCAAATACCATATATTTATAAGTGGTTAATTCTTCCAAGCCCATCGGCCCGCGGGCATGTAATTTATCCGTTGAAATACCGATCTCCGCGCCCATCCCGAACTGATTCCCGTCGGTAAAACGGGTTGAGGCGTTCACATAAACGCAGGCTGAATCCACTCTCTTTAAAAATTCTTTAGCGTTTCCGGAATTATCCGTGACAATACTATCTGAATGATGCGAACCGTAATTATTAATGTGCTCAACCGCCTCATCCAAATCATCTACAACTTTAACTGATAAAATTAAATCAAGATACTCCGTACGATAATCTTTTTCAGTCGCCGACTTAGCCCACTTGGCAATCTTGCACGTTAACGGGCATCCGCGGATCGCAACCCCTGCCTCTTTAAACTGCTTAAGCATCCCCGGTAAAAATCTTACCGCCACATCCCGGTGCACCAGCATGCTTTCCATGGCGTTGCAAACTCCCGGCCGCTGCACCTTAGCATTAAAACAAATCCTTTGGGCCATATTTAAATCCGCCCCTTCATCAACATAAACATGGCAGATGCCTTTATAATGTTTGATCACCGGTATGCGCGAAAATCTAACTACTTTGTTAATTAATTCCTCTCCGCCGCGGGGCATCGCCAGATCAATATAATTATTCAGCTTCAACAAAATATCTATAGCCTTACGCTCACCTGTATCAATTAAGTTAATTGTTCCGTCGATAATCCCGCGCTTTTTGATCACCGCATTGAGCACATTGAAAATTGCCAAATTTGAATTTAGCGACTCACTGCCCCCGCGCAAGATTACCGAATTGCCGCTTTTAAAACAAAGCCCGATACAGTCTGAGGTAACATTAGGGCGGGATTCATAGATTATCGCAATCACCCCGATCGCACAGCGCACCTTTTTAATTTTTAATCCGCTGGGCGCCTTCCATGCTGCTAAAGTTTCACCGAGCGGATCTTTTAACTTAGCCACCTCAAGCAGCGAATCTGCCATCTGCTTAATTCTTGTCGGATTTAAAGTGAGCCGGTCGAGAAATGCCTTGCCCAGCTTAGCAGCGCCGGCTAAATCTTTTTTATTAGCTTTTAAAATTACCGCTTTATTCTTCAATAAAGCTGCAGCCATATCGACAAGCGCTTTATTTTTTTCTTGAGCAGGCAAAACTGCAAGCGCTCTTGATGCCTTTTGTGCTTGTTTGGCGATACCCTCTATCTTTTGTTTAAGACTTTGTTTCATTTTTTAACTGGTAAAAATATTGTTCCACAGCTAAAAGGATTTTTAGCCACCTGGCTAATAATTCCTTTTTTCTTTCCGTTAGCAATAACACAAGGAATTCCGGAATCAACCACAATCTGGGCAGCCTGGATCTTGGTGATCATGCCGCCGACGCAGGTTCTTTTATTGGTCGAACAGGCTAAAGATCTTATGCTTTCGGTAATCTTTGGCACCAGACAGACAACTTTTTTGTTTTTACCTAAAAGTCCGTCGACATCAGAAAGAATGATCAGCAGGTCCGCATCAACCAAGACCGCAACCAAAGCTGAAAGCTTATCATTGTCGCCGAACTTGATCTCTTCGGTGGCTACCGTATCGTTCTCATTGATGATCGGCACACTTTTTAGTTTAAGCAGAGTGTTTAATGTATTTTTTGCATTCTGGTAACGTTTGTTGGAAAAATCATCCCAGGTTAAGAGCAACTGCGCGCAATTTATACCGCAGCGCTTAAGCGCCAGCTTATAAATGTGCATGAGCTCATGCTGCCCCACGGCCGCAGTTGCCTGCAGAGACGCTAAATCTTTAGGACGGTTGGATATTTTTAAAATTTTCATGCCGATGGCAATGGCTCCGGATGAGACCAGCACCACCTCATGCCCTGCTTGGATTAAGCCGCAGATCTGTTTGGCAATATTACTAAGTAAAGCAGTATCCAGCTTATATTTACCGGCGGCGAATATGCTTGAGCCGATCTTAACCACAACTCTTCTATACTTTTTTTGCAACCGCATCGATTAACTCCTTTAAATTCGTTTTATTCAGCGCAGAAATCGGATAAACCGGCTTCTTAACCAGCTTCTTAAATTTTTTTAGATTAGCTTCGGCGCCCTCAAGATCCATTTTATTGGCGCAAATTACCTGGGGCTTTTTATAAATCTCCTTGCTGTAATTCTTTAATTCTAAATTTATCTTTTTGTAATCACCCAGCGGATCCGGCCTTTCAAAACCGGACATATCCACTAAATGGATTAAAATCTTGGTGCGCTCAATATGCTTTAAAAATTTATCCCCTAAGCCGCGGCCTTCCGAAGCCCCCTCGATTAAACCGGGAATATCGGCAATCACAAATTTTTTATGCGTACTAATGGCTACGCCTAAAATCGGCGCGGTTGTCGTAAAAGGATACGCGGCAATTTTCGGATGCGCGTTAGAGATGGCCGCAATCAATGTAGATTTACCGGCGTTAGGAAATCCGACTACCGCCACATCCGCCAGAAGTTTTAAATCCAGGATAATTATTTTTTCTTCTCCCGGATCTCCGTCAGTGGGATTATTGCGGTGCCAATTGCCGATCCCGCCTTTTCCTCCGCGGGCGACAATAACCTGCTCACCATCAATACTTAAATCACGTAAAACAGAATCCGTGGCCGCGTCTTTAATAATTGTGCCTTGTGGCACGCGGATAATTATATCGGGTGCGCCTCTGCCTTTTTTATGGTTACTGGTGCCGTAGCCGCCGTGGAGCCCAAAAAAATGCCGGTGATGCTGAAAATCCAGAAGCGTAAACAAGTTATGATCTGCCTGAATAATAATATCGGCACCCTTGCCTCCGTCTCCACCGTCGGGAATTCCCAAGCGTTGGAATTTATCGCGAAATTTGCTGCGGCAGCCTTGGCCGCCGTTTCCTGCCCGGACCTGAATTTTTGCGCTGTCAATGAACACTTAAATTCCTAAATCAATAGATTTAATTTTCAGCTCAGTAAGTTGAGCGCGGTGGCCTTTTTGCCAGTGAGTATTCTTTCTGCGCTTATATTTATAAGCTGTAGTTTTTTCCCCAAAGGTTTGTTTTAAGACTACTGCCTCAACTTTGGCGCCTTTAACATAAGGAGTGCCGATCTCCACTTTCTTGTCTTTAACCACTAATAAAACCTTATCAATGACCAGATTATCTCCTTTTACGGCTACCTGCTTATTCACCTCAATAACATCATCCTTCTTTACACTGTATTGCTTAGCTCCAACTTCAATAATTGCATACATTTGACTGCCTCCTGAAAAAATAAATTAAAAGGGAATGCTTCCTTGATTTGAACTTTATATTATATACCCGACAAACTGAAGGGTCAAGCTATTTTGATGTCTTCTAGGTGCGCGGTGGGGTTTGAGATAAGGTTGATCTTTGTCCTGTATTTGTGCTCAAGTACGCGCAGGGCCTCCTTATCTTTGAGGATTTCATCACACACAGGGCTAGCCATGGTGACGGAGACCTGTTTTAGGGTTTTACCTCTTAAATAACGCTTAAGCTCCTTTAAGGCAAAAATTCCCATGGTTTGAGGTGAACGCAACTTGCCCCTGCCCTTACAATACGGACAAGGATGAAAAGAAAGCATCTGCACTGTTTTATGGATCCGTTCGCGGGTCATCTCCACAATTCCGAATTTAGAGATCCCTAAAATATCATACTTTGCCCGGTCGGTTTCTAAGGCTTTTTTGAAGATGCTCAGCAGTTCCCGACGGTGGCCTTCCCGCTCCATATCAATAAAATCAATCACGATAATGCCGCCCAGATCGCGCAAAACCAGCTGTCGGGCAATCTCAACTGCCGCCTCGGCATTTACTTTAAAAGCCATATCCTCCTGATTGACTTTTTTCTTGAATCCTCCGCTGTTGACATCAATAACCACCAGTCCTTCGGTGGGTTCGATAATTAAATACGCCTTGGACTTCATATAAACATGGCTTTCGAAAATATGATTGATCTGTTTTTCTACGTCTTTGGCGCCAAAAAGGTCATCCCCTCTGTAAAATTCAACTTTTTTACAAAGATAGCTTAAAAAAGTGCGCATAAAATTCTGGATGCGGTAAAATTCAGGTTTAGAGTCTACCAGAAGCTTGGTAACATCTTCGGTAAAAGAATCGCGGATTGCCCGCAGGGTTAGATCATACTCCTCATAAACTAAAGCCGGAGCGCTTTTGCCTTGGGCATTTTTCTCAAGGCGTTTCCAGAGCTTATGGAGAAACTGCGCATCCCGGGTTAACTCCTGCTCGCTGCGGCCGCTGGCTGCGGTGCGTACGATAAAACCAACCGGATCCGGCAGTTTAATTTTTTTAAAAATATCGCGCAGGCGCCTGCGTTCAGCCTCATCTTCAATGCGCCGAGAGATCCCTCCCTGTTTATCCAGCGGCATAATTACTAAATACCGGCCGGCTAAACCGATCTGCGTAGAAAGACGCGGCCCCTTGGTGCCAAAAGATTCTTTAACCACCTGAACCAAAACTTCCTGTCCTTTTTTTACCTCTTTGATCGGAGTCTGCTGCGGAGCGCCTACAGATTCAAAAGCAGATTCGATTTCGGATAAATACAGAAAACCGTTTTTAGGCATGCCGATATCCACAAAGGCCGCCCCGATTGAGGGCATTACCGCTTCAATCCTGCCTTTATAAATATTTCCGACGATAGTGCGGTCCTGCGGGCGCTCAATATGAAATTCTAAAAGCTGGCCTCCGTCGACTATGGCAACACGTTTTTCCTGAGTTTCAACATTAATTAAAATTTCCTTGGACATCTTTTACTTTAATCCCTTCTGGTAATTGTTTTTGCAGCCTATCCTTAAAATCCTCGCAAGGAACCGGAAACCTCAAAACGATCGAGGCTTCTTCGTGCTCGCTTTCAACTCCCAACTTTAAAGCCCTTTTAAAGCTTAGTTTAGGATGCGGGCTAAAACCCTCTGATAACTTCAAAGGCAGATCTGCCCGGCGCATGGCGCGCATGAATAGGCGCATCAGGTCTAAATGCGAAATATAACGCATCAAGCCCCCTTTAGAAAAACTAAAATTTACTCTGTACATAATATCAAAGACCCTGTTTCCCGATCAGGTTGGAAACAGTTTCCAACCTGATCGGGAAAGGGGGTTATTTCTTTTTCTTCTTTTTGTTTGTTGCTTCCATTTTAACCACCACCGGCTCATTGCGCTCTAATCTTTTTTCTAATTTAGCCAGCTCTTCCGGAGTAAGCTCCCCTTCTTTAACAATCCTGCCGGTAATAAAAATCAGCAGATCGATTTTTTGCGTATCCGTTGTTTCCCGTCTGAAGAATTTACCTATCCAAGGAATATCCATCAAGAAAGGTATACCGATTAATTCTTTACTCTTAACATCCTTAAGCAAACCACCGATAACCACAGTCTCTCCGTCTTTAATCAATACCTGAGTCTGGGCTTCGCGCACATCGATAATCGGATAAAGCGTGGTTGTTGAAGTAGAGGTAGCAGGAGTAGTGCCTCCGGTTGTAGAAGTTGCGGTAACATTAGAAGTAGAGGAAGTAACGCTGGGGTGGATAATCATATTAATATACCCCTCTTCGCTTATCTGCGGCACAACATTAAGCCGGATTCCGATCTCCTGATAATAATCTAATGTCTGAGTAACTGTGGATTGGGTTGTATCGGTGCCGGCGCTAACCGTAGAAGCAAGTATCGGAGTATGATATCCTACCAACATTGAAGCTTCCTGATTATCCAAGGTCATGATTCTGGGAGCAGAAAGCGTATTGGTATCGGCATCATCTTCTAAAGCATGGATCACCGCCTCAAATTTAACTCCGGTTAATTTTTGAAATACTAATTCAGCTCCGGCATTATAAGGGCTATACCCTAAAAGCCCTGTGGTTGACGGACTGAATACCGACGGGCTTGTGGCCGATCCAATAGTCCCGCCATGGCCGCCGGCTTGGGCAGTACCTGATTTATTGGCGTTAGTGAATTGTATCGTGTTGCTCGTCGCTGCCCCAGACCCGCCTAAGCCCCAATCAAATCCTAAATCTTTTAGCTTATTACGGTTTACTTCAATAATCTTGGTTTCAATTAAAACCTGTCTGGGCATAATATCGATTTTCGGTAAAATCTGACTACGGATCATATCCAAAGTACTAGAGGTGTCAGTAATTACCAGAACTTTAGATTTCACCGACGGATCAAAATCCGCTTTTTTCATTACCGTATTACCTAAAGCATCTTTTTCAAATGATACGGTCTCGCTTTTTGTTGCTCCGGCTGCCTCTTTAGCTAAAGCCGCGCTGCTGCCTTCTCCTTTTCCGATTTTAAAGGTGCCGAACTGCCAGCCCTTCTGCCCGCGGGCATATAACACCGATGTTCTTCCACGCGGAGAAAGCAAAGGAATAATTATCTTCTGCGCATCCTGGGCATCTAAGAATTTTAAAATAATAATATCTGTTTGTAGAGGCTCCTCAGCGGCAATCTTTGCCACATTTTCCATTTTAGTTACTAAGATAACATTGCCTTGCTTCTGATAACCAAATCCGTAAGTCTTTAAAATTACATCTAACGCCATCTCCCATGGTACATCCGTCAAGCGCACTGAGATATTACCGATGACATCAGGAGTCGTGACGATATTGACTCCGGATTTATAGGAGATAATTTTAAGCACATTGCTGATGTCAGCTTCTTTAAAATCAAAGGTAACGTTACCCGTAGCCGGAGTCGCCTGCGGCCAGCCGGGATCACTGGTAATCGGAAGCTGTGGTTGAGCTTCTTCTGCAGCAGCAAAAGCAAAACAGGAAAAGATAAAAACAAATATAAAGAATATTTTTTTCACTTTACTCCTCCTTGGTTAATTCTATCTCTAAGGGCTCGCCATCCTTAATAAAGACGACACCATTATTAAAAATTTTTAAGACCTGAAAATCTCCGACGGTGTCTCCGATTCCCACAACTTCGCTATTGACTATGGCAAATGACCTGCCGCTCTGATCATAAATGATCCCTTCGATCGTTAAACCTTCAGCAGAAGCAGTGTTCCGTCTATCTAATTTCAACAGCCTGCCTTCGGGGGTTACCAGCGGAATAAACGGATTACGCTTTCCTTGGTCATTATAAACAAACTCACCCTGACTAAAAGCCGGCGCCAAAATTAACAGGAGTAAAAATAAAGAAATCAAAATTCTCTTATTTGCTAACATAGGTTTTTATAACTAGCGTGACTTTCTGTTTTAAATAATCCGGCAATTGTGTTGAGATCTTAAGCTCCTGCACTCCCATAAAAACAAAAGAATTCTCCAGCTCGTTAATCAACCTGCCTAAATTATGATAATCACAGATTAAATCTAAATTAATCAAAACCGGCGTAAGCTCACCCGAGATTGCCGTGGTTTTTGCAATTTGAGTTTCACGCATGGGGCGTATCTGAATAACTCTGATACCTAATTTATTCGCCGCATTTGCAATATCCTGCAGGAGCCCGGAGACCTCCCCCTCGGAAATTATCTTAGAAGAACTACCCGTCGGCTTCTGCGCTGCCAGTCCCGGTTTGCCTTTAGCAAGATTCATCCGCTCAAGATCACTGTTTAAATTCTTAAGGTCTTTATCTAAACGCACAACCTTAGGGTTCAAGCTATCTAAACCGGCCAACTGTGCTTTTAAAATATAATTCATATCCACATAGGCAATAAGGATACAAAATATCACAATTAATATTTTTTTCTGTTTATCTAATTGTATATTGGCTAAGTTCATTTCGTCCTCAAAGTACCTTGTAGAACAAAATCTGAAATATCATAACTGCCGATACTGCGCTTCTGCACATTGCTCAGCTCAAAGCTGGAAAAATCTTTGAAAAATTCCTGATCTGCTTTCAGGCTGTCCAATAACTGATTGATCAGGTTAAGCTCATCCATTTTTAACGAGATCACCGAGCCCTGGATAATTATGCTCTGCTTAGAAAATGCTATATCGTTAAACCAAACCCCGCTGGGTAGCTCCAGGCTCAGCTTATTTAATTTTTCCCCCCAGAGAACCCTTTGTTTGAGCAAAAGCTGTGTAAGGCCGGCATCCAACGAAGCCGCCGAATACGCCTGATTAAACTCATCAAAGATTTTTTTCTGCGGGGCAAGCTCTATCCATTTCTTATTTAAGGTTGTCAGCTTGCCGGCCTTCGCTATGCTAAGTATCCCAAAATAAAGATGCGCCAACACAAAAAATGCCAGTACTGCCGGGAGCGCATAAATAAACAACATCTCCTGATTAAAACCCGGGCCGCTTTTTACAGTAGGCTGCTCAGAGACTCGCTCTTTAATTTTAACTCTTGATTCTTCAGGTAATAGGTTTATCTCAATCATCTTTTAACGTAAAGCCAGTCCTACGGCAATATTAAATTGTCCGCTAAAGCTGTTTAATTTCGGCAGATCTATTTTTTCGGAAATCTCTATCTTTTTAAAAGGGCCCCAGAGCTCTACCGGAATACCCAGAGCAATCGATAGCATTTCAGCTAAACCACTAACCTTGCTGCCTCCTCCGCTTAAAAATATCTTAACTACGCTGGAAGCATTCTGGCTCTCATAATAATCAAATGAAGTGCGTATCTCCGCGGCCAAATTCGTTAGCACACTCTCCACCCCGGCCTTGATCTTATCCGACTTATCTTGCGGTGGATTAATCTTTAGTTCTTCAGCAACTTTGAAATCAACTTCAAAAATATCCATAAGCTTTTTGGTAAAATCCGCTCCCCCGGAATGGATATCGCGGCTCAGGCGCGGGATTCCGTTATCAAGTATATTAACATTGCTGATGGAAGCGCCGATATTTAAAAGACAGATTGATTTATTTCCCAGAATCTCCACTTTAGGATAATTAAAACTAAAAGAATTGATCAAAGCCAGCGAATCGATATCGACAATATTAGCTCGCAGGCCGGCATTCTCCAGGCTTCTGAACCTCTGCTGAATTAGTTCTTTCTTTAATGCCGCAATCAACACCAGCATCTTATTTTCCGGCAGGTCGGCTTTTAAGATCTCCGCATCAAGATTAACCTCGCTAAGGGAAAAAGGAATGTGTTTCTGCGCTTCGAATTTTAACGCCTGCCTAAGTTCAGCCCTATTCATCTTTAGAAAATTTACATAACGGATCACCGTCGATGTCCCGCAAAAAGAAATATTCACTAAATCCGCATCCTGGGCATGCTTGATCTTTTTGAGCACCTCCGTCGGGTCAAGCTGCCCTTCTTCCACCTCAAAACTAACCAGCTCAGTTGCATTATTGATCTTTAATTTTACGCATTTAATCGACTGCGTGCCGATATCCAGCCCAATACTGAATTTTTCTTTGGCTTTAGGTAATTTTAATTTGGAAAAGATATTCTTCATTTTAATTTGATTTCCAGGAAACTAACTGTTTACTCAAAGAAGCCACATTATTTAAAGCCGTGTCTATTTTACTCGGATCATAATTAATCGTAACATTACCGGTAATGGTAGTATCTACTGTAGTGCTGCTTTCTGCCAAAACACTTCCGCTGGCCGTAACATTTCCGGTCATAGTCAGGGTCCCGATAACATAAATAATTCCGTCAAAAACCACAGTGCCGGCAAACTTTACATTACCGTTGATGATCAATACTCCGCTTCCGGTAAGATTACTAGTTATATTTAAAGTTCCTGAAGGCACATCAACCCAGGTAATCCCGTCAACCGGAGCCCCGAAAGTAGCAGGAGTGTAAGCATGCGTAGCCCCGGCTTGCATCTGCGCTTTAGTTACTCCGAAAAGATCGGGAAAATCCAAAGTCGAATATTCTTTAGAGCTGCCACTGGGATTAATATCCGCGCTTCCTTTAATTTCTAACTCCGTAGTTGTCTCAACGCCATACTTAAATTTCGTAGCATCAGTAACGCCGGCCTTTATAGTAGTAATGATCTGGCGGGTAATTTCCGTTCCATCGGGACGCGAAACTTTACCGGTAGAAGTAATTGTATAATAATCCCCGCTTATCGGAGTAACTACGGCGACAAAGGTATTATTTGTTCCGCCGAGTGAACCGCTGGCAGCCCCAAAATTAACATAGGCCTGCGCCGCGCCTGCCTCCGCCAGCCAAAAAGCGCGCGTGGAATCAACAAATCTTTTTGCCAGATTGCTCTCATTAATATTTTGCACATAAAAAGAAGTCAACATCAAAGAAAGGATCAAAGTAACCAGTAATGAAAAAATAAGGACGAATCCTTTGCGGCTATTCATTGCGTATCTTTGTCTCCAGAGTTAAAGAAATTGTCGAATTTACCCCTTTATCGGAAACCTTATTCACTGAAATTAGCGTAATCACTTTTTTACTTGTCCCTACGGTATTATCCAAAACAATCAGATTCCCCAAAGCATCACGCGTAAAAAACGGCTGCGCCACGATATCGCTAAATACCCATGATTTTAAAACTGTTCCTGTTGCATCAACCGTATTACGGGTAAGCGTACGGGCGCCGGCATTATAATTATATTCTATATAATTGGTATCCAGCTGATAAGTATTACCGGCAATATTCCAGCCCAATACCGGCCTGAATTTTACATGCGTCGCGCTTGGACTGTTATTCGCCAGCTCCCAAACTACTGTCTGTCGCAGATCCCGGCCGATCCAATCAATAACCCTGCGCGCTTGAGTCTGCGCAGCAACCTTAACCGAACTTAAATCATTGATATTCTGTCCGCTGTTTAAAATATAAAACAGCCCGGTAACCATAAAAACGCCGACTATTGCCGCAATTAATACCTCAATTATCGTAAAAGCGCTCTTATTTAGCAATGTATGTAGACAAAGAAAAATTCCTTGTCTGTTTTCTTTCCTGCCAGCTGACAGCCACGGTAATGTCGGCCAGGTTTACCCCCACACTGCGGGTCAAAGTTATCGTCTCCGCCGGTAAATTATAAAAAACAGGCGCAGTGTAACTTGATATTGCTTCATATGCCAGCCCCTTTAGCTGCTCAAGAACATATTGCGCATCGGTGGCGGCAATCGTGAGATTAACGCTGGAGTCGGCTAAAAACATAAGCTGCACAAAACTTAAAGACGCCCCCGTAATCACCAAAAGAGTGATGGCAACAACAAACATCAGCTCAAGCAGGGTAAAAGCTTTTTTATTTTTTATCACAAGCTTCCGCAATGATCAGGCCTCCGGTAGAAACGCTATAGATCATCTTTCCACTGAATTTACAGTCAAGCGGAGCTGCCGAACAATTATACCCGCTTACATCCATGCGCTGACAGTCAAACTCATAACCGCCTACCGAGCCTACCGCCAGATAATCCCTCTCTAAATAAACCGGTTGATGCTTAGTCAAAGAATCGATATTTTCCGGATATTGGCTATTATTTTCCTTGGCATAATTTTCCAAAGCCGCAGAAAGGAGCTTAAGATTCATTTGCGCGGCTAACTGATTCTGCTGGATATTATAAATGATGAGCTTATCTACCGCCAAACGAAGCAGTAACACCAATAATGCTATAAAGATCATCACCGTGACAAAGCTTCTGGCTTTTTGATTAAACATGATTAAAAATCCTTAAAATCTAAATCGCTGGATACCGAAGTATCGCTTCGCTTCAAAATACCTCCGGTAGAAATCTGATAATTATGATCTGCCAATGCCGGGTTCATTGCCATGCCCATGATCTCATAACCGGCCGGAACTACGGAGTTAACGACATAACGGAAATTACCGACCTGAGTCATACTGACCAGATCCTGAAAAAGACAATTATCGTCGATGAGAAACTGTAAATTCGGCTCAACCTGAAAAGCATATACCCCGCCGTGACGGGCCGAATATACCTCAAAGCCACTGGCAATGGCCTTAAGGTTGGCCATACAATTAGATTCGTTAGCCTGTTTTCTGAACTGAACCCCCTCAACCACAGCAACCGAAACCAGCAAAGCGACAATCGCCATTACCACCATTATTTCAACCAGGGTAAAACCGGCTTTTTGCCTATACATTATATAATTTTAGCACAGAAACAGCATTTGGCAATTATTTTTTTTAATTAATTTACAGTCAGTAACCTCTTGGCCCTGATATGATTAGGATTAATTTTCAAGGCCTGTTTTAAAGCGGATTTAGCCCTGGCCTTCTCTCCTTTGTTCAAATAAGCTAAGCCTAAATTATGATAGTAATCGCTAGATTTAGGATCCAGCTCCAAGGCACAACTAAACGCTTTGATTGCCTCATCCCAACGGTTATTTTGGGCAAAATTAATCCCTAAATTATTAAAGAACTGGTCCGCATTCTCAACGTGGCCGGCATTTTTTAGAAAATTAAGTACTGCTTTCTGGCGGCCATTATCGCCATTTTCACCCAGAGATTCTAAAATCTGGAACACCGCCGAATTAAAATCGCCTTTAGCAAAATAAATACGCGCCAGATTAAAGCGCGTAAATTTAAGACGCGGGTCAAGCGCAAGCGCCTGATTATATTTTACGATTGCTTCATCCATGTTTCCCATAACTTCACAAGTATTTCCCAAATTATTAAGCACCTCTCCTGCTTTTGAACCCAGCGGGCTTTTCTCCAGTAATATATATTCAGCTTTTGCCTGATCATAAAGCTTTAATTTAAAGTAGAGATTAGCTAAGTTTGCCCGGGCCTCGATTAAATCCGGTTTGATCGCTAACGCCTTCTTATATTTATCCTCTGCTTCATTAAGGCGGCCGAGGAATTCAAGCTGTAGGCCTAAATTATTATAGGCCTGAAAGCTATCCGGAGAATGCTTGATGATATTTTTATAAAAAACTAGCGGGTTCTTCCACTCATAATTGCGTCCGGCGCAAAGCAAAATATAAAATATCGTAAACAATCCTACTGTGAGTATAAATAACTGGGGCCTTAGATATTTATATAAAATATAGGCCAAAAGCATAAAAAAGCTTACTGAAGATAAATAAATAAAATGCTCGGCAACAAAAGCATTGATGGGGAATATTCCTGATTGTGGAATAAAAAAAACTAAACTCCAGAAAAGCATAAATGATGCCACCCTCTTCTCTGATTTATACTTAAGGCTTCGCCAACAGATAAAAATTAAACCCCCCAGAAAAAATATAGAAATTAAGATCCCATTAAAACTTGTTGGCTGAAGCAATGTTTTATTCATATGCAAACCGACCGGTAAAATCAGCAGCTTAAAATAAGTAAGGACGATTTTGGGTAAAACAGTTAGGCGCACAATTAAAGCAATATTGGCCAAAGCAGGCGGCCGGAGTGTTGAAAAATTAAACAGGAATAACCTTACACACAGATAAATTGCGCTTAGGGCAAAAAACGGAATAATCGTTTTAACAAGATAGTACTTTTCTTTTAATTTTTCTCTTAAGAAATAAAAGATATAACCGCAGATGATCAAAGGAAAAACAACCGCAACCTCTTTGGATAACAAGGCCAGGAAAAAACTGAACATTGAGAAAAGATATAATAACCTGGAGTATCTTGTACCTTCTTTTTGGCTCCTGATAAAAAACAAAAACCCCAGAATCACAAAAATCCCCATGAGCATCTCTGCTCTGCCGGAAATATAAGTAACCGCCTCGGTATTAAGCGGGCTTACCGCAAAAAATATCGCGCTCGTTACAGCAACAGATAAATTTGGAAAAAAATTGGCAACAAGAAGAAAAACCAAGAAAGAAACAGCAATTTGTAAAACAATATTAGTCAGATGATAACCAAAAGGATCGAGCTGCCAGAAATGATAATCAAATATATAGGAGATCGTTTGCAGAGGGCGATAGAAATTAGAACCGCTGGCAACACCAAAGTACAGGTCATTGGTAAAGCTGGCGGCTAAATTATCTGTGCTGCGGATAAGCGTGTTTTTGACGACCAAAGCCTCGTCATCCCAAATAAAAGGATTATTCAGGGAATTGAAATAGGCGAGAAAACATACTAACGCAATTAAGATAAAGACAAAAAATTTTATTTTCATTAGATTATAATAAGACCCTGTTTCCCGCTTAATCAGGAAACAGGGTCTTATTATTGTTCAGAAAAAACTTTCTTTATAACGGTGTGAGCACTCCACCGGTTGAAGCTGTGTAGGTTACGCTTCCGGTTGTTCCTGGAGTAACAGGAGTAGCTACAAAGGTATAACCGCCTACGCTTAAAGTACAGGCATAGTTATAACCCTGAATAGCAGTAGTTCCACCGGCTGCATCAGCGCAATAGTTAGATGCTGAAGAAATAAATGCAGTCAACCCAGTGGCCGGAGGCCCAATAACTCCAACGATATCAGGATATGCACCGCTATTACTGGTTGAGAATGTCTCAGCCGCGGTAGATAAACTACGGCATGTAGCTTTTGCTGCTGCTTCATTAGCTGTCCTTCTTGCGGTAAGCAAGTTGGGTACGGCGATAGCAGCCAATAAGGCAATAATTGCTACTACGATCATGATTTCGACGAGTGTAAAGCCTTTTCTATTCATTGAAAAACAACCTCCTTCCTAAGGTAAAATTGACTTTTCGCGTTTACTTAAAAACTAACTCTTATTTCTGAATCCAATAATTAAGACTTGCTGCTTAAGAGATTAATCCTTAAGTTCCCACTAAAGCGCACCTTGTGTATCTTGATTAAATGTAACATGTTGGGGGGATTTTGTCAAGCAAGAAAATGACTTGAATTGACTCACATTAAATCTAAGCGAAATCTTTTTTTACGGGTATCATTGACTCATAAATCATCTAACCAAAAATATCCTCTCCAACTATTGACCGTATATTAAAACCATTCAAGGCAAAGTACAAAACCAAAGGCAGATGCGCTACCAAGCCGGGCACTTTACTCAAAGAACATATTATGGTTAAAACAGATCAATGGAACGAATCCAAACCCGGATTCCTTGAAGCTGATACCGTTGCCCTTTGCGGTGGCTTGTTGTTAGGCGACTTCGTCTATATTATAGACGGCACGGATATCGCCACCGCCTGGGGCGAACAGCGCGCTGTTTTTGGCAAAGGCGAAACCGCTGTCGTAGAACAAATCAAGGATGTCGAGAATATGCTTCCTTTTAAGCTGCTTGGTTTTGACTGCGATAACGGAAACGAATTCTTAAACTGGCATCTTCTGCGCCATTTTAGCCAGCGCAAGGAACCCGTTCAGTTTACCCGCTCCAGACCTTACCATAAAAACGACAACGCATATAGAACAAAAAAGCCGGACTCAAATCCGACAATGGCTTGGCTACTTTAGATTTGATAATCCGGCTGTCGTGCCATTGCTTAACGATTTATTCCGCAGTGAATGGCGCCTGTATCATAACTTCTTTATGCCTTCGGTAAAGCTCGTAGAGAAGAAACAAGTTGTGGCAAAGACTGTTAAGCGTTATGATAAGCCTAAGGCACCTTATCAAAGAATACTGGAATCTCCGGACGTGGAGGCTTCGGTAAAACATATTCTCAAAGAGCAGTTTGAAACATTAAATCCTTTTCAGCTACGAAAAACTATTGATGCTAAACTTAAGAAAATTTTCGTTCTTAAAAATAAGTAATCCAACTCTATCCGTATGGTTAGGTTTTATTATGAGTCAACGGGACTTTGAAAATACAACTTGAGCAGTTACATAGACATACTGCAGGATTTTGCTTCCGCAATTTTTTATATTGTGCAAGGTTTCCGGGGGAATAAATACAAAGCTGTTTTCAGGGATTTTAAGTTTATGATTCTTGCCAAAATAGGCCATAGCGCTGCCTTTTAATATAATCAGCGCCTCTTCTTTATTTTCAGTCTTATGCTCGCCCATAGATTCTTTCGGTTTTAAAGTAACTAAACCGGCTTTTAATCCTTTTACTTTATTTGAATCTCCTAACAGACGCAAAAATCGTTGGGATCCTTTAAGTTGCGTACAAAAAACCTTCCTGCTAACCTTGGCTTCTTTCATGCTAATGATTTTCTCCGTGATGATCTAAGTGTAAGTGCGGGTGAATATGCGTTTTATCTTTATGCTTGTGGCTATGAATATGCACTAAATTATTTTCCGTAAGCAATGCTGTATCATTTAAAATATCCCCGGCTAAACCGGATTTGACAATTTTTCTCTGATGGCCGAAGACATAAACCAAATCAGATATCTCCTCGACAATATGCAAGTCGTGCGTAGAGGTAATGATTGTTCTGCCGTTAATATTTTCCTGAATTAAAAGATCGATGATGTGGCGAGTGGTCAGCGGGTCAAGCCCGGCTGTGGGCTCATCCAAAATAAGGATTTCCGGCTCGATGATTAAGGTAGAAGCAATGGCGACCTTGCGCTTCTCTCCGATGCTTAACTGATACGGTGGCCGGTTAAGTAAATCCTGAATGCCTAAAGCATCGATCAGCTTATCCAGCCGTTTTTGGATCTGCTCTTTTGCAAAACCCAGCTGCAGCGGGCCAAAGACGATATCCTCTTTTACAGTCGGACAGAATAATTGGACATCAGGATTCTGAAAAATAAATCCCACCTTGCGCCTGAAATTACGGGAGAATTCCTCATTGTCAAAAAGCTTTTCGTTTAATTGCTCGTTACAAAAACTTACGCTTCCTTGATCGGCAAAAATAATCGCATCAAGGATCTGCAAAAATGTGGACTTGCCTGTTCCGTTTGCCCCGATCACGCTTATCTTCTGGCCTTGATTGATCTTGATATCTACCCCGCCTAATGCAGGAAATTTGCCAAGATAAGAAAAGTGGACATCTTTTAATTCAAAAATTATATTTTCCATATGATCATTACTACCGTAGATAACCACAGCCAGTCTCTTGTCTTAATTTTAAAATCATTCCAGGCCACTGCCTCTCCGTGATACCCCCGGGAAAGCATCGCCTGGTAAACATCTTCATTAAGCTTAACAGAGCGGTTCCAAAGAGAAGCAATATTCCAGGCCGCGATCCTCTGGCCACTTTTATAATGCGCCAGAACGCCGACCCGGCTTTTGACCGCCTGATACGTCTGTTCGATTATCTCCACAAATAAATATATATAACGGTAGCACATCTCCAGGGTCATCACAAAGATCTGCGGTATTTTAAAGATACGCAAGACTCTTAATAATTCAAAATGCCTGGTGGTAATGCTTAAGAGCACCGCGTATGACACACAGGTCAATACGCGCACAACAAAGACCGACACCGCGGCCGGCCCGAGGGTAAATACTGCCGGGATAGCAATGAATAACGAGAACAGCGGGATAAAGATCCAGGTGCGCTTTAGAAAAAACCCTAATTTTACTTTAGAGATCACCGCCAAAAACAGGCATAAGGCATAAAAAAAAGACAAAACAGAGATGCTCTGGCTAAGCAATACCTGAATGATCAATAAAAGGAATGTGAGCGATTTAATCCGGGGGTCAAGCGACTGCAGGAATCCGCTGCGCAGGGCGATCTCCTCGGAAAAAATGATTTCCTTTAAGAATGCCGGCGCTGCGATAACCGAGCGCTGAATAAAGTTACTATTTTTCATTTATTAAGTTTTACAGGATATTTGCCGCAGGTGAATTTCTCGCCTTCCGGACAGTATTCTAATTCTTCGCATTTAGCTCCCGAGCCGGAAAAAACCTCCGGTAATTTCTCATGGCAGATTTCCAGCATTTTATTCGCCAACCGGCGGATCTCCCACTGCGCGCGGGTACAACAGCGGGCTTGAAAAAAATGCAGCAACTCCCGGCAATTCATGGTTACGACGATTTTGGTTTCCGCTGCCTGCGGAAGAGCAAAACGCGCATCTTGGTTTGCCGATTCTCCTGTAATATTATCTTTCCCCATAAACGTCAGCAACTTAGTATAGCTCTGCTGGATCGCGCTCATCAATTTTTCAAATTCATTTTTTGCCTCGGGATTTTTTTCAATTGTCGGCGGAATAATATAATCAAAATCTTTTTCTTTGACATAACGTTGGCTCATTTGCGAATATGAGGCAAGACGATGCCGGACTAACTGATGTGTCAATGCGCGGCTGACCCCCTCAATCGCAAAAGTAAACTTAACATGCTCAAGCGGGCTAAGATGTCCGGAGGCCACAATCTTTTTTACGAATTCAACCTGTTTTTCTTGTGCGATCGATGTATCTGCAAAAACATCGCCGGCAAATTTCTCGGAATAACATTGCCGGCAGGCAACATAGATCAGTGAAATCGCGTTCTCACTCATCTCTAATAACTTCACGTTCATCGTAACTTTTGCCATTAATCTACTCCTTTTAAATAATCGCCTGCCAGATATGAACTGCGCACATACGGGCCGCTTTGAATATGTAAAAAACCCATTTTTCTACCTTCTTCTTTGTAAAAATCAAACTTCTCCGGGCTGATATATTTTTTAACCGGATGATGCTCATTACTGGGAGCCAGATACTGGCCGATACTTAAAAAATCGCATTTTACAGAACGTAAATCTTTCATTGTTGAAAGAACTTCGTTTTGTTTTTCACCAACTCCCAGCATCAAGCCTGATTTAGTTTTAAAATTTGGGAACAGATCTTTGCTCAAACGTAACAGACTAAGAGAGCGCGGATAATTTCCTGCCTGACGCACTATTTTATAAAGCGAAGGAACTGTTTCAAGATTATGCGCGATAATATCCGGCTTAGCATCAACCACAGTCTTTAAAGCGCTCAAAGAAAGTTTAAAATCAGGAACCAAAACTTCTATGCCTACATCAGGAGATTCTGCCCTAATACGCTGGATTGTCTGGGCAAAAATACCCGCCCCTCCGTCGATCATATCATCCCGGGTAACGCTGGTGATAACAACATGTTTTAAGCCTAGCATCTTTACTGCCTGGGCAACGCGCTTGGGCTCATCTAAATCAGGCGCCTCAGGCGTAGAGTTATTTATATTACAAAAGCTGCACCTGCGCGTGCAATTTTTACCTAAAATCAAAAACGTCGCTTCATTACGCGCGAAACACTCCCCGATATTCGGGCACATCGCCTGCTCACAAACCGTCTCCACACCTAAATTGCGTAAAGACTCCTTCATCGCCGAGCAGCTGCCCAGATTGATTTTTTTATTAAGCCAGGCAGGTTTCATAAACAGATTCTCTTTCTTCAATAAAATTTAAGTTAAAAGTGCTGCCGAAAGCCTCAATTAATTTTTGCTCCAAAGCATCTTTCTCTAAAACAATCCCTAACTCTTTAAGCGTTGTGACCGAAGTAGAAATATTATCCGGCAAAGTTTGCAGATACCGGCGCAGAGAATCCCAATTAACGCTTAAAGGAATTGAACCGTGCTGAAAAACAACCTGTCTTTTTCTTTTCTGGGCGTTCCCGCCAATTTTACGGCCGGCGATGACAATATCGTATTTTTCATATGCAGCGCTGCAAAGCCCATGCGGGGCGCATTTTTGCTTAAAATCTTTGGCCTCAAGCGCAAAGGCCGGTTCAAGGCCGAGTGATTCATAAAAGCGTATAAGGAATTTACAGATCTGCCGATAAGCCACAAAAACACCTTGCGGCTCGCCGAGATCTTCTTTGCTGCAGACAAAACTATAAGTAATTTCATCATCATGAAAAAGAATCCCGCCTCCGGTGATTCTTTTGGCGATCTGTATTCCATCGGATACGCATTTATCTAAATTAATTTCATTTTGCGGATTTTGAGAAAACCCATAAGTAAAAGACGGCCCTTGCCAACGGTAAACTCTAAATACACCAATACCATCCTCCAGATATCGATTAAAAATTTTCTCATCCAGCTCCATATTATAAACTGCGCTAGACGGAGCTGATTTAATAAGCCTAAATAATTTCATATTCATTAATATACATTATGACCCCCTTTCCCCTTTAAGCTGGAAACAGTTTCCAAGCTAATCGGGAAAGGGGGATCATGGTTTCCAACTAAGATCCGGTTGACGCGCTGCCCTCACTTCATCAAGACGCTTGATCGGCATCTTAAGAGGAGCGTTAGTTACCGCAGAAGGATCCTCTTCTGCCAGCCGGGCGATCTCAATCATTACCTTAATAAAAGCATCGATCGTTTCTTTTGACTCTGTTTCTGTCGGCTCGATCATCAAAGCCTCTTTAATAATTAAAGGGAAATATATCGTCGGCGGATGAAACCCCTGATCGATTAAATATTTGGCGATATCAATTGCATGCACTCCGTTTTTGGCTTGTCTTGCAGCAGAAAATACGCACTCATGCATACATGTTTTATCAAAAGGTAGGTCATAATATTTTTTAAGCTTGGCCAGACAATAATTGGCATTAAGTACTGCGATTTCAGCTGCACTGATTAAGCCATCTTTTCCCAAAACCAGCATATAAGCATAGGCCTTAAGGATCACTCCAAAATTTCCGTAGAAAGGAGCAATATAGCCGATTGATTTTTGCTTTTGATAATCCAGGGCAAATGTTCCGTCGCTCCTACGCACAACGCGCGATATCGGTAAGAATTCAATTAACTTCTCGTTTACTCCAACCGGCCCTGCTCCCGGCCCGCCGCCTCCGTGTGGAGTGGCAAATGTCTTATGTAAATTTAAATGCACCACATCAAACCCGATATCTCCGGGACGACACTTGCCAAGCATGGCATTAAGATTGGCTCCGTCATAATACATCAATGCGCCTACTTTATGCGCTAAATCTGCAATCTCTTTGATGTGCGGATTAAAAATTCCTAAAGTATCCGGACAGGTGAGCATCACCGCCGCTGTTTCGTTATTTAAATGTTTTTTATATTCAACTAAATCCATATAGCCGTCGGAAGCGGTAGGAATAACAATAACTTCATAACCGGCGATTGCCGCACTTGATGGATTTGTTCCGTGCGAAGAATCCGGCACAATAATATATTTACGCCGGCCTCCTTTATTCTTATGATAAGCAGCAATCAGCATCACTCCGGTTAATTCACCGTGGGCCCCAGCCATTGGCTGCATGGTAAAAGCATGCATTCCGGTAATTTCACAAAGCAGCTTTTCAGATTCATATAAAACTTCTAAAGACCCCTGCGCCAGCATCCCCCCGCCTGAAAGTTGTGGCAATAACGGATGCAGTTGCGAAAACCCTTCTAAAGAGGTAATCTGCTCGCAGAATTTAGGATTGTATTTCATCGTGCAGGAACCAAGCGGATAGAAATTCGTATCGACGGAATAATTAAACCGGGAAAGATTAGTAAAATGACGCACAACATCTAATTCACTAAGTGAAGCTAAATGCGCCTGATTTTTACGAATATATTTTTCTGCCAACGGCTTAGGGCTTGCGACATCGCACTCCCCGTATGAAAACCCCCGCCTGCCTTCTTTGTGTTTTTCAAAAATTAACTTCATAAAACTGCCTCCAGGCTATCCGCAAGCCGACAGATCTCTTCTTTAGTTCTTTTTTCGGTAACCGCAACCAATAAATAATTATCCATCCCTTTATAAAATCTGCCCAGCGGAAAACCGCAGGCAAAACCTTTTTCAATCATCCGGTGAACTACCTCATCGCCGTGACGCGGCAATAGAACTGTGAATTCATTAAAAGTCGGCGAAGAGCGTTTTACCTCAACGCCTTTAATGCGCGATAACTCCTCTTTGGCAAATTCAGCTTTTTGATAATTGTGTTGCGCTAATTCTTTTAGTCCATCTTTACCTAAAAGAGAAACAAATACTGCTGCCCGCAGCGCACAAAGCGCTTCATTCGAACAGATATTAGAAGTTGCTTTTTGACGACGGATATGCTGCTCACGGGTTTGCAAAGTTAACACAAAACCTCTTTTTCCGTCGCTATCTACTGTTGAGCCGACAATCCTGCCGGGCATCTGGCGCACTAATTCATTTTTCACTGCCATAAATCCCAAATATGGCCCGCCGAAAGAAAGCGGGATCCCCAAACTCTGGCCTTCTCCGGTGGCAATGTCAAACCCCATCTCTCCCGGAGTTTTTAACATACCCAAAGAAACCGGATACACTGAAGCAATCGCCAAGGCCCCGGATTTATGCACCTTTTCTACAATATCGCTGTGATCATCAACAGCTCCGAAAAAATTAGGATTCTGTAAAATTACGGCAGCGCATTTATCATCTAAATGTTTAAACAATTCCTCTCTGCTGCTCTGCCCATGCACCACCGGAATCTCCACAAACTCAACGGAAAGATTTGAGGTGTAAGTATAAAGCATCGTGCGGTAAATCAGATTTACTCCGCTGTCTAAAATTATTTTATTTCTTCCGGTCGCTCTTACCGCCATCATCATTGCCTCAAAAAGCGCAGTCCCTCCGTCATACAAAGAAGCATTGGAAACATCTAAGCCGGTTAACTGACAAATTATACTTTGATATTCATAAATTGCTTGAAGCCAGCCTTGAGAGCACTCCGGCTGATATGGCGTATAGGCAGTATAAAACTCCGAGCGCCCGGCAATGGCATCGACTGAGGCAGGAATAAAATGATCATAAAAACCTGCGCCGACAAAATTGACTAAGCCGGTGGCGTTTTTTGCGGCAAGCTTACGTAAAATCTGGGTTACTACAAACTCTGATTTTGACGCAGGAAGATTAAAAGATTTCGGGGCAAGCGAGGCAGGGATATCTTTAAAAAGCTCATCGATGCTTTTGGCGCCGATTGCCGAAAGCATCTCTTGGATATCCTCTTGGGTGTGCGGAATATAACTCATTTAGTCAATCCCTCTACATAACGCTCATAACTTGCTGCATCCATTAATTTTGTTTTTTCAGCTACGTCGGAAATCTCCAGAGAAATAAAATAACCTTTTTCATACGCCGACTGGTTAATTAGTTCCGGATGCGCCGCTAGCTCTGTATTAACGGATAAAACTTTTCCTGATAAAGGAGCATAAACTTCAGATGCGGCTTTGACCGATTCCACGGTCGCGCAATACCCTGACTGCTTAAGCTCTTCCCCTATTTTAGGTAATTCGATAAAAGTAATATCTCCCAATGAATGTTGAGCATAATCAGTAATCCCGATATAGGCAGTTTTGCCCTCGATGCGCGCCCATTCATGGTCTTTGGTATAAAAAAGATTTTTTGGTATGTTCATTAAATTCTCCTTTTCAATTAAAATCAAGGGAACGGTTCTGTTTTTCTGCCAATAGAGAACGGAAAAACAGAACCGTTCCCTAGTTTTCTTTTTTATAAAAAGGTTTTTTTACCACCTTTACCGGAATCTCAATATTTGCATCCTTAACCGTCAGCTCATCACCAATAACATAATGACCCGAAACATATCCCATTCCAATACCAACGGAAAGGCTGGGAGAAAAAGATCCGCTGGTCACTGTGCCGACCTGTTTTTTATCGGCAAATATTGCAAACCCGTGACGCGGCCCGCGGCGGGAGTCCGTTTGAAAACAGATCAAATGTTCTTTTTGCCCAAGCTCCTGTTCATTTAACAAAGCCCCTTTACCGATGAAATCTTTAGATAAATCCACAAATTTAAGTAAGCCGGCAGCTAATGGCGTATGGGCTGTGTCTAATTCATGGCCGTAAAGAGGATACCCCATTTCCAGCCTCAAGGTATCGCGGCAACCCAAGCCGGCAGGTTTTACTCGATTATCTTCAAGTAAAACTTCCCATAATCTAGCCACATAGTCAGTTGAGATATATATTTCATAGCCAAGCTCGCCGGTATAGCCGGTGCGGCTGATTATGCAACGCTGGCCTTCAAAAACAAACTCGCTAAAAGTATAATAATTGAGTTTTGATATTCCGTCACCAAAAATATTCTTAAGCACATCCAGCGACTGCGGCCCCTGCACATCGAGCTTGCCGGTCTTATCGGAAACATCCTGCAATTTAAATTGCCCTAAAAGATTTTTCTTTAAATGCGCGAAATCACCGGCAGTGGTCGCGGAATTAACTACCAGCATCCAATTAGTTTGATTAATCCGATAGACAACTAAATCATCCAGCACCCCTGCCTGCTGATTAAGCATAAAACCATACCGGCAGCTGCCTTCAGGCATTGAAATTATATTCTGCGTGACAATCCGGTCAAAACCGCTTAATGCAGGATCTGCCTCAAGCATAAATTCACCCATGTGGCAAATATCAAATAAAGAAACTGCCTGGCGGGTATGCGCATGCTCAGCCAAAATTCCCTGGTATTGAATGGGCATGAGCCAGTCGCCAAAAGGAGCCATTTTTGCGCCGAG
>Ga0210019_1000779_pt1 | contig 38030 bp, 37 predicted proteins | sample CryGeyCG2114_020_2_FD_183969 | JGI IMG/M metagenome (GOLD analysis project Ga0210019, IMG submission 183969) | Groundwater microbial communities from aquifer - Crystal Geyser CG11_big_fil_rev_8/21/14_0.20 (SPAdes) (version 2) | ecosystem: Environmental > Aquatic > Deep subsurface > Groundwater ...
AAGGAGTCCAAGCGTCAGAAGGCGGCGAGAATGAGCGCCGATTTGTAAAAATTGAAAAAGGAACAAAGTTGGAAATCCACACAATTACTCTATCAGGTGGAAATACCGTGAAGGTGTATGTTCCGGTTGAATAGTAAAACGATTGTAAGATACAATAAGTTTAGTTACCCAAAATAATCTATGTACTTTGGACCATTTTTCTTTGATACAAAGGAAATTTTTCTCATAATCGCCAGTTTGCTTTTAGGGTTTGCTCTTTTATTTGGGTGGGAGATATGGTGGTTTGACAAGCAGGTTCTTCTTACCATGGTTATTCTCATGCTCTTTACCAAGGGATTGCTTCCTGCAATACACAATGAAGCATTTTTTATTCTTGCGATTATTACGATATTTTTAACTCTCTACATCCCTATCTTTCAAGTGGTGTTATTTTTCTTTCTCACTTTTCTTCTTTTTCGTCTTTTGCGCGTCATATAGGTAGGTAGAATACTGTATAATCTAAACAAAATGAAATCAACAATTCTGTTGTATCTCCGAGCGATCAGAGCAAACCAATGGATTAAAAACTTCATAATTTTTGCTGCAATTTTATTTGCGGGAAAGCTTTTTGAGCCAGACCTCTTGTGGAAAACCATATATGCATTTTTTGTTTTTTGCCTTCTTTCATCCACTTCATATGTGCTCAATGACATTATTGATTATCATTATGACCGAAAGCATCCCACCAAAAAACATCGACCCCTTGCCTCAGGCGCAATCACGATGCCGCAAGCCACCTTTTTGGTATTTGTCATGACTATTGTGTCGCTCCTTCTTGCGTTGTTTTTCTCGCTCTCTTTTTTCTTCATTTCAGTAATCTTTCTTCTGCTACATTTTTATTATTCTTTGTATCTAAAGCGATATCCCGTCATTGATATTTTCACCATATCATTTTCTTTTGTGCTTCGGACCCTTGCGGGTGTTGTTGTTACGGGGTATCACGTGCCAATATGGCTTTTAATGACAATCTTTTTCATATCTCTCTTTATGGCTTCAGTCAAACGTCATGCCGAGCTTGTTACCCAAGGAAGTGACACACGAGAATCCCTTTTTAAATATAAAGATCATATGCTTTATTTTCTTTCCACCACATTTGCTACTCTTACCATTGTTTCATACGCCTTGTACACATACACCCTCTATATTGATCCATCACAACAACAAATTTATGGCGGAAGACCGACAATATGCGAGCAGATTTACAACAAACAAAAAGATATTAATGAATGTGAAAAAACAAATATTTTTCAATCAATTTCATCTGTTTCAAATCTTGAAGCGCGCAAACTTATGATGTTGACGGTTCCGTTTGTTGTGTATGGTATCTCGCGCTATGCTCAGCTTTTATATGAAAAAGAAGAAGGAGAGAGACCAGAGAAAATCATCACTACAGACAAACCACTTCTCATCACAATGTTTCTTGCAGGGCTGATGATCATACTTTTGATTTATGTGTTTTAAGAGATGCATCACATCGTGGTACATCGGATTGGTTTAGTATCCCAATTATTCTGAAGAGTTACTCCGTCATCAAATGGCCCAGAAAGCACAGACCCATTTATATTAAATAAAGTTCGTTTCGTGCATGGCGTACCCTCAAATAAAATTTTTGTATTATAAACATTTCTATCACCAAAATGGTTTGCATCAGGGCTATGACAGTCGATGCATTTATCATTATCAAATAGGAATGTAACTTTATCTACCTCTACTTGATTACTGAGGTCAATTTTTGTTGGGAGATATACCGTATATTCCTGTAGACTTGATGCAGATCCCTCAACGCTTTTTATAGCTCCCACGGTCTGACCGCCATACTGAACCAAAATGCTTGGAAAAGTTTTTATAGAATCTTCAGTAGTTGATGTTCCATACCCAATAAATGTTATTTTTGTTCCACTATTCAGCCCTGGTATCCTCAACACATCACCTCCAATAATATTCACCACAAGGACAATACTAAAAGTAAAGATAAGTCCCACAATGGCACCAGTCACATATCGTTTCCCACTTGCTATTTGCATCTCTGCCCCTTGTGCAGTCAGAAGAAGGAATGCTCCATAAATAAGAGCGCCAAATGCAAGAACGCCAGTTGATGGGAAGATAAGCTTTGTCAGGAGGAAATTTAATACTCCCCCTACTGCTCCCGGATCTGAGAAAGAAGAAAGAGATGTGTCTACACATCCAAGCTGAGTAAAGTACTTTCCGCGTGCGGGAGGAACAGGTTGATTTAATGCTTTTTTTGCAGGATCAAGACGAGCATCGGCAGGATTAGTGATAATCTCAAGTGTTTTATTTTCACTCGGCGCCCCTGTTGTTAATGGATACAAGCATGCCTTGCATGATTCCCAACTTTCAGGAGCTTCTCTATCTATACAATACCCACATGCATCACATTCTGCATACCGGAGTACTGCATGAGAAGGAGTGGGAATGAGGAATAGGAAGAGGAGGGATAAAAAAATACATTGGACGAGCCTTTTCATATATAGAGAAAGTATACATCAAATAGAGAAACCCAAAAACGAATGTAGTCACTCAATGTATAATAAATAGTATGCGAAAGATTATTTTCATTGGTATATTTTTAATGATCCTTACTTTCAAGATGGGAATTGTTGATGTGTCGGTGCGCGCCGATGAGCTTGCGGACATCAATAGTAAGCTTTCTGAGCTCAACGCGACATTACAATCTTCTGAAAAAGCTACTGCGATAAATGAGAAGCAGCTGACATCTCTTACTTCTCAACTTGCAAGTATTAAATCACAAGTAGTCAAGATTGAACAAGATGTCGTCCAAAAAGAAAAAGATATTCGCACGGGAGAAGCGCGACTTCTTGCCCAAAAAAAAATCCTCGATCAACGCGTCGCCTCATTTTATAAGCAAAAAGGGAAATCAAATGATGCAATGCTCCAGATACTTGTATCTGATAATTTGACAAAATTTTTGAAACAGTTCACCTATCAGCAAAATCTACTAAACGACGACAGATCAACCATCGTACGAGTCGTGCTCCTCGTTCAGGATATTGAAGAGAAAAAAACCACACTTGAAGATGAGAAAGTGCGCCTTGTTCCCATCAAAGAAAAGATCGACGAGCAGTCTGTATTTTTGGCAGGAGAAGTGCTGAGCGCAAAGAAGTATGAACAAACAATCAAGAGCGAAATTGTGACGCTTTCTGCAAAACAACAACAAATATTGTCGCAACGACTTTCCGGACTACACTTGCCTTCGAGCTTGGGCGCCGGACCACTTATCTGTACTGATGATAGAAATCGAAATCCTGGCTTTGGAAATGCCATAGCTTTTTATACTTTTGGGATTCCCCATAGGGTTGGAATGAGCCAATACGGGGCATATGGAAGAGCAAAGGCAGGTCAAGGAGTTGAAGAAATTCTTAATGCATATTATTCAAATATAGAAATAAAGAAAGATTATGATCAGAATATCACCATTCTAGTAGATGGCTATGGTCCAATTACGATTGAAGAGTATGTAAAACGAATCTATGAAGTCCCTGAATCTTGGCCACTTGAAGCGCTCAAAGCACAAGCTGTTGCTGCCCGATCTTATGCACTTTCTTATACAAATAATGGCCAAAGATCTATATGTACCACACAAGCATGTCAAGTCTTTAAACCTGATCCAAAAACAGGTGCGTGGGCACAAGCGGTTGAAGAGACGAAAGGATGGGTGATGACAAATGGAGGAGCTCCTATTACTGCATGGTTTGCGTCAACCGCAGGAGGATACACTTTCTCAAACAACGAAGTGTGGGGCGGAAGTCAAAGACCATGGACTAAATTTTTGTCAGACGGAAGTAGTGGATATAATAGTTTTCAAGATGTTATAAATAATTCGTACGACAAAGAGTCTCCTTGTATTTATGCTGCTCAAGGGTGGCGGGCATCGTATGACAATTCAGCTTGGCTCAAATCTGAAGAAGTCTCTGATATTTTTAACACTCTTATGCTAGTAAAACAAGATTCAAGTACTGCAGAAAATTTATATCAAGTTGACAAACCAAACCCTGCAGGAAAGGAAACGTGGAGTATTGATAAGGTTAAGACAGAACTGAGAAATAAAGGAGGATCGCCGTTTGACAACATTTCAGATATTTCTATTTCTGCTGATTTTGGGTCGGGCAGATCCACCACGGTCAATGTAAATGGACAAAGCTTCAGCGCGTCAGAATTCAAAGATAGATTCAATCTTCGTGCTCCTGCAAATCTTCAGATCGTCGGACCGCTTTTCAATGTGGAGAGAAAATGAGCGAGTTGGTTTATTCCAATTTGTGTGAGCGTCGACAGAAAGAGAATCGCTCCAAAAAATCCCCATGCCCCAATCTCTCGATAATCCATCCACTCTTTCAATATATATACAAATAGAAAATGAATAAAGAATAGTGAGTATGAATGGCGACTAAAAAAATCAAATATCTTTTGCAACCAATGTGCAAAAAGGTTATGCTCTATCAGAAAGCGGTGAAAGTAGTATATAAGAGTTGTCGAGAGTATTCCATACGAAAGATAGTATAGATTTGGTGGATATTTATTTTCGGTAAATACCAATGTGTGTCCAATCTCAAGAAGAATACTTCGTGAAACAAAAAATGCTATCAGAGACAATGTGATCGCATATATCGGAAACCACCATTTTTTTTCATTTTTTACAAACCAAAAAGCAAATATGAGAAATGCAGACCACGGCAGCCACATAATGAGGCGAAAGGATTCGAGATGTGGCGCATAAATAAATAAAAATGCCGTAATCCAAATGGTTCGATGCAAAAATTTCCACAAACTATCATGCTTGGATGCCTTAATGATAATTGGAACAAGAAAAATAAAATAAACAAACAATACCACCAGCCATCCAATATCTCTTCCCGTTCCAAAAAGGTACCATTTTGTCGCCGATTGAATAGTTATCGAGGTTCCCAAAACAAACTCAAACACAAGTAAAAGTATTGTGGTGAAAATATAATATGGAATTACTAATCGTTTCAATCGCATGAAAACACGTGAAACTGATGGAAGTTTTGAATTGTTCTTTTGGAACGCGATATAAACTGAGCAAAAAACAAAAAGAGGAACGGCAAAGTGGGCGCAATCCCACATAAGTCGTACAGTAGGTTGGTCGAGAAAATATGCAGTAGCATGAATGAGAATCATGAGTATTACTGCCAATCCTCGCAAAAAATCAATAGTTGTATTTCGAACCTTGACCATATTCTCTTATAATACTATGCCAGTAACCTGATTGTTTGTAGTCATTCCCTCGGATGCTATACTTATATTGAGTTAGTGTTAACTTTCATTCCATGCCAAAAAAGAACAAGAAATCCATATTTGAGATTGTGGTCGCCTGGCCATTCCGTATCATTTTTTTTGTTATCCGAGTATCGCTTCTTACAGGAATTATCATCGGCGGGTGGTATATGCTTCAAACAGTTGGGATCCTTACAGTCAATGTCCCTGTGACTGGAGCGTCAATGCTCCCCACTCTCCCCGAAGAGGGGTACGTTGGATTCCAACGATATTATCAGAATGAAATACTAGAAAAAGTTCTTCCTCAGTCGGTTCAAAAAGGTGACATTGTTGTGTTTGAAAATGAGAGAACACACAAGGAGCTGAAAGAACAAAATAAAGAATCGACTGGATTCGTGAAGCGCGTCATTGCAATAGAAGGAGATGCTGTTGAAATCAAGGATGGATTGGTGTATGTGAATGGACAAAAAACACCAGAAAAGTATACACTCAAGCCACGTTCGACATTTGGAGGAACAGAGATACAAGATTGTCGATCGATCAAAGTAGAAAAAGGCAAGGTATTTGTCTTGGGTGATAATCGGAAAATTAGTATGGATTCTCGCCAGATCGGTCTGGTTTCCATAGCAGATATATTATTCTATATTCCTTTCGAGAAACAGACTGATCGGTTCGGCAAAAACTGGAGAGATCCAAGTCATGATTTTGACACAGAACATGAGTCGCTATTTGATACAAAACTTTTCATTCAGTTACTTAATAATGAGCGAATAAAGCAAAATTTAAACAAACTCCAGTACCAACCAAAGCTAGAAAAATCAGCTCATCTACGCGCTGAAAAAATGCTTGAGTTTGACGAGTTTGACTCAAAAGCAATAAAAAGCGGGTACACCATGAAGCGTGCCATGAGTGATGCCGGCTACTCAAATATTGTGTATGGAGAGTTTCCTATGCTTGGATATTATGATGCGCAGGAGCTTTTTGACGCATTTTTGGTGCAACCTGGCGCGCGAGAATTTTTATTGAATGAAGATTATGATGAGATTGGAGTTAGTACTTTTGTTGGAGAGCTAAACGAATGCCCAGTACAAGTTGTCGTGCAGCACCTTGCTGGATATGTTCCTCCAAATTATGGCGCAGGAGAGATTCAAAACTTCAAGGATGCAATTTCCAAGATGCAAGATGTACAACCAGGATGGCAACGTTTGGAAAGTTTTGAAGAGTTTTATCAAGAGCACAAATCAGATGTTGATCGTATAAATGAAATTATCGCGATCCGAATTTCCCGATTTGAGAAAATAATCAATCAAATGGAAGCCAACAAATGGTTGACAGAAGAGCAGAATCAATGGATTAAAAATGACATTCAGCTTTCACAAGAACAGAATGCAATTGCAGATAAGCTAAATAAGTAAAGCAATATACTACTTCTTTTTATGAAGGTTATGAAGGAGTTTTTCCATGGTGGTTTGATAGCCTCGAAACTCAGAGGATGAAATATCCTCAAGAAGTGGCGAAAGGCTTTCTTTGATATTGTTTTCAACAAGGGGAATCAATTCTGTACTTTTTTTTGTCAGTAGCACGCATTTTGCGCGTTTATCTTCAGGGTCATCCTCTATTTTCACAAATCCCTTTTTTTTCAAAATAGTAACAAGTTCTGTAACGAAAGGTGGCTCTACACCCATTATGGTTGATATTTCTACAAATCTACTCCCTTCAGGTTTTTTATACAATATTCCAATCAAACTCCAATCAAGGACAGAAAGCTTGTTCTTGCTCAAAACCTCCGAAACAGAATTCTTTATCAAACGGTATGACTTGGCCTGAAGTCGGAGTAGTGTATAGCTATCAAATTCTGTAGAGAACCCGACAAGCTTTTTGAATGCTGAAGTAAGCATACGATCATTATTTGGTAACCTAATCATTATATTTGTTTGGAATCCAAAGCACAAGACGCCCAAATTTAATATACACATCTTTACTGTATAGTCAACAACTTGACTTTCTACTCAGAACATAGAACAATAAAGATATGGACTCTCAGAAAGAAACATTCTTCCAAAAGGCAACACCCCTACCATCATCACTCAATCCGCAGGTCGTGTATAGTTGGAAAGCTCCCCTGCGTGCTTATAAAAAAAGAAGCAAGAATGTCCTTCGTTTTTATGTTGCCGTTGCGCTTCTCTTGACTGCTATTGTGTTTTTCCTTGGGGATAGAATACTAATTATTCCCATATGGTCAATATTATTTTTGTTTTATGTCCTGACAATTACTCCACCACCAGAGGTAGAAAATAGAATCACAAAATTTGGGATTGAAACAGCTGGGATTACTATCCGCTGGGAAGCCCTATCTCACTTTTATTTCAATCAAAGGTTTGGGTTTGAAATTCTCACCATTGTGACCCATCCCCCATACAATATGCACGCGTACCTTGTCATTCCAGACAAAACCACGCAAAAAAACGTCGTAAAAATACTCGCAGAACATATTGTATTCCAAGAAAAACCACAGCTCACGATGATTGATAAAATGATTAGTCTATTATCTCGTCTAATACCAGATGATGAGGAAGAAGAGAATGTACCCGCAACAATACAAGTTGATAGAAAAGATGGAGAAGTCGCCCATGGCTTGGGAGATATCAAAGATACACTTGCATCTTTTTTCCAAAGACCTGAGAAGACATCTCTTTCACCCCAATCTTCCGAGCCCAAGATATAACCCCTTCGTCGGTTGAGACAAGTGTTCCTTGAGTTTCTTTTGCGAGTATGATGAGTTCAAAATCAGCACGACTATCAATGGTTCCTGTTCGTGTGGTATTTTTATATCGATTTCGTAGATTTGTAATAATTTTCCCAACAGCCATCTGAAACTCCTTTTGGGACAATACCTCTTTCCCCATAAATGTTTCTGCCGCCTTAATTATTTCTTCTTCAGTAACTTTCATACCTCGGAAGGCTCGCAAGCGGTAATCATTGATCAGCTGGTCAAATAGGTCTCCAGAAAGATGTGTGTCATGGATGGCAGGAGAGCGCACCGTGACAAAGCCAAGAAAAGTTTTTAGCAGAGAGTCATCTTGATTGTCAAAAAATGACTCTATTTCTTGGACTATTGCAGGCGGCACGACTATTGTTTCTTGCTTTTTTTGCGCTTCTGGAAGAATTTTGATAAAATTTTCAAGAATTTCTTTTGTTGTGCTTCCGAGTCCCAATGCGGCTTCCATATTGAAAAACAGATTAGTGTCAATTACATACGTGTTCATACCTCAATTATAACAGGAAACCCATCCCCAAAAGAGAGAGGAAAAAGGTGGAGAAGATGAGGCTGTCGAGAAGCGTATATGCGAATAAATGTCAAGAATTGCCAAACTATTTGAAGCTTTGTGACAGGTCGATAATAGTAACAATCCAAATGGTTTGCGCTCCGATCAAATGTAAGAATTTACTTAGAAATTACAGGCACTATAGTAGGCAAAAAACACACGTGAGCGCAAAATACTTGTGAAAAACCCTTCCATCGACACACTGTAGCAGTAATATAAGAATGCTTTTTTGTTCAAAGATTCTGAAAGAAACACGCAAAATATTACAGGTTGAGGTTGATTTTTCACAACATTTTAGTGATATAGTTTGATATAATAAACAGAGTTGAAATACTACAAATAGTGGTATACATTTAGAAAGCACTCAAGATATGAAATGTTTATTTTGCCAAAATACCAACACAGAAGTCATAGAAACGCGAGTTTCTGAAAACAAAATGACAATTCGTAGAAGAAGATCGTGCCTTGACTGCAAGAAGAGATTTACCACGTACGAACGAGTAGAGGAAATTCCAATTTTAGTGATAAAACGAGATGACAGAAGAGAGCGATTTGACAGGAAGAAGTTATTAAATGGTATTTTTAAGGCGGTTGGAAAGACAACAGTCACCGCAGATCAGGTTGAGGATATTGTAAGCCAAGTAGAACAAGAGATCACAACAAAAGGAAAGACAGAGATAAAAGGACAGGAAATTGGGGACTTGGTCGCAATGTCTTTGAAGAAGATTGATAAAGTTGCCTATATTCGCTTTGCATCAGTATTTCGGAGATTTGTCGATGTAGAAGAGTTTGAGGCAGAATTAAAAAAATTATTATAAAATAGTTTTTATTTCGTGTCATTCCCGACTCGATCGGGGATCCAGTCTTGTCTGGATCCGCCAGCTGGCGGATGACAATCGTTCGGTGAGTGCGCGTGAGTATTAACATTTTAGAATGGGAAGGATATATATGAAGCTCAAAGGTATAGCAGAAAAGGTTTTTTTAGATAGATATTCTCTTAAGGACAAGGTAGGAAACCCCATAGAGAAAACTCCTGAGGAGATGTGGAGGAGAATTGCAGATGCAGTGGCAAAAGTAGAAAAACCAGGGCAACAAAAAAAATGGTCAGCTAAATTTTATGATGTGCTTGAGGACTTTAAGTACGTTCCAGGTGGCCGTATTTTGGCAGGCGCTGGAACGGGATACTCTGTGACGTACTACAACTGTTTCGTAGTCCCATCACCACAAGATTCTCGACATGGTATTTTGCAAACGCTTGGTGAAATGATAGAGATTATGGCTCGGGGAGGGGGCGTCGGAATAAATCTTTCAACACTGCGACCTCGAGGAGCTCGCGTTGAAAAAGTAAATGGGTTTTCTTCAGGGCCATGCAACTGGGCAGAGATTTTTTCGCTTGCTACCAAAGACATAATACAGCAAGGGGGAACTCGTCGAGGAGCGCTCATGCTTATGTTGTGGGATTGGCATCCTGATATTGAAGAATTTATTACCGTAAAGCAAGACCTCACACGTATCAACGGAGCAAATCTTTCTGTAGCCGTCTCAGATTCATTTATGGAAGCTGTCAAAAAGGATGAAGATTGGCCTTTGATTTTTCCTGATAAAAATGATCCTGATTATGATCGAGATTGGGATGGTGATATAGAAGGGTGGAAAGCAAAAGGAAAGAAAATAATCGTCCGCAAGGTTGTACGTGCGCGCAAAATTTGGGATCTTATCAGTGAAGCTGCTTGGCGCTCTGCAGAGCCTGGAGTAGTATTTCTTGAGAGATATAACAAAATGCACAACAATGCATATTGGAATAAAATAATCTGTGTCAATCCATGTGGAGAAGAAGGTTTGCCAGGGTGGGGAGTATGTAATTTAGGATCAATAAATCTCGCATCCTTTATAAAAGGGTATAAAGTAGACAAACCTGGAGAATTTGACTTTGACCTGTTGCGAGACACAGTGCAAACGGCGGTACGGTTTCAAGACAATGTGGTAGATATGGATCCATACATTTTTCCCGGAATCCGAAAAACTCAACTAGAAGGTGAAAGGCGTATTGGACTTGGGACGATGGGGCTCGGCGATACGCTTATCAAACTCCATATTCGATATGGTTGCCCAGAGTCGATTGAATTTATTGAAAAGGTGTATAAGCTGATAGCGCATGAAGCGTATCGGAGTTCTTCAGACAACGCAATAGAAAAAGGATCTTTCAAGAAATTTCACCCGAAAAAATTCATACAAAGTGGATTCATGCAAACCATGCCTCAAGAAATTCGTGATCAAATAGCAAAGAATGGAATCAGAAACTCAGTCATTTTAATGCAAGCTCCAACTGGCTCAACCTCACTTATGGTGGGTACAACGTCAGGAATAGAGCCGGTGTATGAGTTTGAGTTTACTCGTCACGATAGGCTTGGCGAACATACAATCAGACATTATCTCTATGATGAATGGTATGCAAAACATGAAGTCGAAATGAAGAAGAAAGAAATTTCTCGACCAGAATATTTTGTATCTGCAAACGATCTTTCGCCTGAGGATCATATCATGGTGCAGGCTACAATACAAAAATATGTCGATGCTTCAATCTCCAAAACCGTCAATGCGCCAAACTCACACACAGTAGAAGATGTGAAGCGGATATATACGATGGCGTATGATCAGGGTCTTAAAGGAATCGCCTATATGAGAGACGGGTCGAGGCAAGGTGTTCTTGAAAGAAAGCTATCTCCAGAAGAGGCTGCTACAAAAAAAGCCAGCATGGCGCCACAAATGCCGATGATCAAACCACGACCAATGGTTGTTCATGGTGCTACATACAAAATTGACACCCCAGTGGGTCGCGCATATATCACTGTGAATACCAATGGGAATAATGAGCCTCATGAAGTTTTTATGACCATTGGGAAGGCGGGGACAGATGTGTTTGCGATGGCTGAAGGTTTGGGTCGTATGGTTTCGATGTATTTCCGTTCAACGGCGCACATATCTCCAGAAGATCGCATAAAAAATGTCATAAAAGAGTTGCAGGGTATTGGTGGTGGGCGGACTCTTGGCTTTGGGAAAGAGCGAGTACGCAGTCTTCCAGATGCAGTCGCCAAGGTACTCCGCATGCATTTTGAATATCTTAATAAACAGAAGCAATCTCAAACAAGTCCAAATGGGAACGGAAATGGGAATGTTGACAGTGCTGAATTAGTTTCTGAACTTGAGCAACCAGCTCTTCTTGAAGAAGATGAACAACCAATTCCACTTATAAAGACACAGTCTCAAGAGATGCATTTTGACATTTGCAGAGAATGTGGACAAGCGCTTCTTGCACGAGAAGAAGGATGTGCAAAGTGCTACGGATGTGGATATGCGAAATGCTAATTTAAGAGGTTTCCAATAAAGGCTCGAACCTTTTCTATCCAAGAATGTGCGGTACGCTCCAATTTCTGGTCAGCCCGTTTAATGGTATTGAGCCCTTCTTTTGGAGCATTAAATACTTTTTCTGTACTACTTTCCAGGTTCTGAATACTTTCAGGATTTATGACTTCACGTGCGAGTTCTTTTGGCGATTTAATCTCAATAGTTGGAAATGTATAAGGAGTGTTTGTCGGCAGTGATGGATTTGTTGGTTGAGGATTGTATGATGGTTCAATGTTTGCGACTTCGGTTGGTTGTTGATTTGTTGGAATAGGCGCATTAGGAAAAGGCGTATTGGTCGGTGGTGGAGTATTTGTGGGTTGACTGGGTGCGGTGGTATGGGTGGGGTTTGGTGGCACTGAGGTATTTGTGGGAACAGGTGTATTTGTCAATGCGGGAGTTGAGGTTGGTTGAGGATTGGGGGTATTTGTTGGTTGAGACCCTCCTGCCACTGCAGGCAATCCAAAAACAGGTTGCATCGTAGAGGGAGAATCTCCTTTCATGCATCCGTACCCATTTTGAGTAGCGCCATCGTGAAAGTCCCAGTACCATCCACAGTTATTATTTGCTTTCATTTCCCCAGTGCAATAGGCATTAGGATAGCAGTAGCCTTTTTCCGGCCAGCAACATGCTTCCGGGTCGTTCCTCCTAAACATTTCTGCACAGCAGGGTGGTTGCTGGATACAAAAATATCTATTAGCCTCAACACTGTTTGTATCGTAGGCTTGTCCGTATGGGGCATTGCCCCCAGCCTGTGCGCACCGACCGTAATCAATGGTACCGTCACTTTTTATCGGTTTTCTTGTGCATCCGTCAGGATAACATTTGTCTTGATCATTACAAAAACATCCCGAAGTAGCTTCGGAGTTTGCAATATTTTTTCTATTTTGGATCAGCGTCCCCATTCCAATAACAGAAAAAGAAATGATTCCAAAAACAACAACGATAATGAGCTTCTTATGTTCTTCGTGGAGTTTCATCATTATTGATTATAATAGAGAATGTCACAAACGACCAGAAGAAGTAAACAATAAACAATAAACAATAAACAATAAACAATAAACAATAAACAATAAACAATAAACAATAAACAATAAACAATAAACAATAAACAATAAACAATAAACAATAAACAATAAACAAAGATGAACACTATTCGAATAAACTTGATATGAGCATCACAACAAAAACAGGAGATGATGGCACAACGGCTCTTTTTGGAGGCAGTCGGGTGGTAAAATATGATCTACAGATTGAAGCATGCGGTTCTGTGGATGAGGCGACTTCATTCATTGGTTTGGCGATTGAATCTATTTCCGAGAAGAAAATCAAGAGCGAACTTTCCGATATTCAAGTTCATCTATATCTCATAATGGCATATCTTTCTGGTGCAACTTTAGATGAAGCGCGAATAAAAAAACATCTTTTGATACTTGAGAAAAATAGCACACATATGGAAAAAAGTCTTCCAAAATTGATGCGATTTGTACTTCCACAAGGCTCAGAACAAACATCCAGGTTCCATGTTGCACGAGCTATGGTTCGCTCGTCAGAAAGGCGCGTGACACAATTTTTGGGTAGTAGGAAAATAAAAAATGATGGAACAAAAACCATTCTTAAGTATCTGAATCGTTTGTCTGACTTACTATTTTTATATGCTCGTATTTTTGATACGAATGAGCAAACAATTTGATAGGTTTTCATGCTTGAAAATACTCAACAGAATGTATCTACTTAAGGAGTTTAACAAAAGGAAGGTGAACACCTCTTACGAGCTTTTTATCTGCGGTAATCAAGTCGCACTCGAGTGACTCGGCCAAAGCAATATAGGTCGCATCATAAAATGAAATATGATATTTTCTTACGAGTCCAACTGTTATTGATATGAGTTCTGCATCGAGCTCGATTTCTATTAAATCCGTTTGACGAATAAGTCCCATCACAGAACCAATATCTGTTTTGGGATTCCGCGAGAGATGATTGTACAACTCATAAAATAATATGCTTGGAACATTAATTTGAATGTCTTGATTCAATTGTTTTTTCCAAAGAATCTCAGCCTCTTCAAGTTGTTCTTCTCTTTCTTTTTGAAACCATTTTATGATGATTGATGCATCAAGAACAACGGTAGTCATAGCGATTATCCATCACGATCTAATAAATATTGTGAGCGTTCTTCACGCATCTTACGTATTGCCATTGTAGAATCTTCTTTACCCCAACCCACATCTGCAAGCTGGTCTCGTATTTTATTCAACTCCTTCATTATTTTTTTTATCTTTTTTTTCTTGTCTATTTCACTTTCAACAAGAGTAATTTTTGCTTTTACTGTCCCTCTGTCACTAATAAACAACGTGTCGCCTTTATATACACGTGCGAGGATCTGTGCTAAGTTCTGTCGGAGTTCGGTTTTTTGAACAAGATTATTATGATCGATTAACATAGAAGTTAATCGTACAGTTAAATGTACATATTGTCAAGTTGAGATTGATTTATTTCAACGAAAAAGTATAATGACCTCACATTAGTTATTTATTCGTTTGGTGAATGCCACTTTCTGCATTAAAACAGAACGGAAGGAGTTCAAATAAATGGGAATGCTGTGTAATTCAGCAACTGTGCCGCAGCGGTGAGTCAGCCATTTGCTGATAAGTCCGAAGACCGACCAAACTATTGATCTGTTTGATGTATCAAACAGTGACCCCGAGCAGGGACCTTGTTATGTCTGTTGATTCACCCCAAGCATTATATTATTCAGGATTCGCCCTTCATCAATCAGACTCACTCGTCTCACCTGTCGATTACGATGCATCGGTTCCCGAATGGGAACGAAAAATAAATTCTGATGAAATCCGAGAACAGTCAATATTTGAATCATATAGCCCAAAAAATGATGCGGAAAGACTTTTAAAGTTGCAGGAGCTATCTCCTGAAGGTCGCGCACATTATATAGTTGAAAATGTTCTTTCTTACCTTGAGGAGTCTGCCGGAGAAATAAAGGCAAAAGTACTTCCTGGAATCATAAAACGCGACGGCAGTATCCACATGATGGAAACAGATGTCTCGGATATGGCGCAAAGATCTGTTCAGCTGAAAGGGAGAGATTCTCGCGAAGGAGATGAACTTTTCGGCCTTGAAACAATAAGCCGCGCGATACTTCAGGGAGCAAGCAGAGCGATATGGCTATCTCCACCTAAGGCAGATTACAGTTTCGCTTATACATTTATCGCCGATGAGTATGATGAGGCTTTGGGAGGATTTCCATTTAGAGAGTACTTTCCTCGCTATCAAGAAGCTGCTGAAAATATTGAAATCAGTCGCGGCCTTTATACGTCTTTTGCGAATACTTTTTCATCAAATAATGTGGCATCGGCAGAATCATTTGAAAGTGCACGTGATTTTTTAAGAAACCCAATTGTGTATAGGAGTGAGAGCGATAAGGACTTGTCGTTGATATATCAATCACTTGGGATCACAGATCAAGATATTGAAAAATCAGAACAATTCAGAAAGCTCCTCCTACCAATGATCGAACCATGGCTCCACAAATATATTCAGCTTGTTGAAACGATGTCCAAACTTGACCCAAATTACGATGGAAATCGTATGCAAGAGCTTGATGCTGAGGGAAGAATTCTTTTTGCTGCAATGTTTAATACCGCAAGAATTGTCAATCGCCAATATTATGAAAAAGACAACGCTAATGAGCTTCTCCATGATCAAGCTCAACTCTCAATGTTTGAGCACAAGGTAAAAGATGAGAAGGTGCTTTTCATGCTTGCAAAAAACATGGCAGATTACCAACCACTGACAGTGATGGGTTCTTCTTGTCCAGTTGCACAATCTTCAGGTGATGTATTTTCTAGTGCTATTGCCAATGGATTTTCAGTAGCGGATGCGATGAGTATTGTTGGGGCAGAAGGTATACAAAATTGTGGGCAGAGTGGTTGCACTATTCATACTCCGCATTTTCATTGTCCGCCAAAAAAAAAAGGTGGTTGTGGTAGGGATATCCCATCGGGCAAGGGTTACAGAAAATGTCCGCATTGTGGTTTAGACAAAGATGACTATAAGGGAGAAAAATGCGATTAGTCCATTGAGAAATCATGTACACTTAATTCTATGAATGATGATCAAACACAGAAAAAACAGCTCCTCAGCACTGTCGCTTCTCAGCAGAGTGCGAAACCGAACAATCACACTCCCGTCGATCATTTGATCAAACAAAACACGCAATCAGTCACGATTTCAAAAGAGGGAGAACCAATTGAGATCGCCATTGAAAAAAAAGAACCTCAAGAAATAGAGTTTATTGATACCGAGCCAGAAATCGAAGACAAAGAAGTACAAAAGTTCGTGGAAGTCGTCCATGATGACTTTGAGATTCATCCAGACCTAAAAAAAGCTGGTCTGCAGTCGGTAGACCATGCGTCGCTTGATTCAAAACACAAAGTACAACTCCCTATTTCAGATGAGAAAGTCATAGAAGGGTTGCATAAACCAGTCACTTCATCCTTTCGTTGGCTTGCTGAGGTAGCAATGTTTATGCTCAAACAAGCTCATCTCACTCTCAAGCAAGTCCATGGAAAGGTGATACGCGTGCTCCAGAGATAGTGGATCCTTCATGTGAGCTTATGTCGCACTCAGGATGACCAACGCATTTTTTAGATGAATTTATTTTATACGTTGGTCACTTTCTTTATTTCTTCCTCAAAACTTTCCTTGCTATGTGCACCTACAAACTGATTTTTCACCTCACCGGCCTCAAATACCATAAATGTAGGTATTGAAAAAACCGAGTATTTTCCGGCCAAATCTTGATTTTCATCGACATTTACTTTGACAAACTTCACATCCTTCAAATCTTTCGCAAGCTCGTCAATAATAGGAGTAGTTGCTTTACAAGGCCCACACCAGTCGGCATAAAAATCAACAAAAACCACACCTTTTTCATCAAGAACATCTTTTTGAAATGTATCTTGAGAAGATGATATTACCGCCATAAAATAAATTGAAAAATTGTAACAAGAGTCACTCATTGTACCTCTGATATTTGCTGAGTTCAACTCCAAAAAAAATGACAATAAAGATTTGAATATACACAAAAAAGAAAAAAAACATGTGTCACAAAATAGTAATAAGTTCTATTAAGATGTATTTGTATACCTACTTTGGTATTAAATACTTATCGTGTACGCATATATATGGCAATATTGAAGTTGTTATTTGAATATTCATATGCTATATTATAGGCTCATATGGACGAATACTTTCTCCCGAAGCTTTTAGAGCGATTTGTCGCTTTCCTAAAGGATCAAGGAAAATCAAAATTTACAGTGGTGGCTTATAAGAAAGATATCGAGCAATTTATCGGATACCTCGCAGGACGTGAAAAAACCGATATTCGTGACGTACGAAAAGACGATATCGAAGGCTTTATCCAAAATCTTCTTGAAAAAAAGTACACAAAAAAATCAGCTTCTCGAAAACTGAACTCAATTCGTACATTTTTCCGTTTTTTGAAGCACGAAGATGTCATCACGGCAAATCCTGCTTTTGATATTTCTCATCCCAAATATACCCAAACCCCACCACGAATCTTAACCAAAATGGAATACAGAGCACTTCGTGATGTCGCAAAAGAAGAGCCTCGCACATATGCTCTTGTCGAAACACTCCTTCAAACAGGAATAAAAATAGGCGAACTTGCAATGCTTGAGCTTGACGATGTGAATAAGGATAAGCTCCATATACGAAAATACGGCAAGAACATCGAGCGAGATGTACCTCTAAATAATGCCGCAAAACTTGCAATCGAGGAGTATTCGAAGCTTCGAGGAGAAAATGGAGGAACAAACTTCATTTTCATCACACGAACAGGAAATCAACTTTTGATTCGAAATATTAGACAGATCATTGATAGATGTTTTCAAGAAGTGGGAATAGAAAATGCAACGGTAAATGATCTTCGAAATACCTTTATTGCACATCAGTTGCGAAATGGGGCTACTCTCGAATATATCTCAAGTATAGTCGGTCATAGACGTATATCTTCTACTGAACGCTTCCTCAACCTCGTCAAACAAGAGGCTGACAGAAAAGAAAAGCTCGGAGAGCTCTAACAAAAAGATATCAGTTATCAATTGACTATACTAAATAGTAAATAGATTATGACTCATGAACAACTGCCGTGTGCCTCAGCTATAGTGGAGGAATATTTTGATTCAAGAGTCTGTAAAGATGTTGATGCTGCTATTGATTTTCGTCACCAGCTACAGTTTTTAGCCTTGAATTATAGAGGGGCGTTTGAACGTGGTGAACAGCCCGTTGATATAGGGGAACTTTTGTGTCTTGAAAGAACGATTGAATGGGTTCCTTCGCTACATGAGAACTTTTTTACTAGGGAGCAAGAGATTGACGAAGGTTTCGTTACTGGACAACAGGAGTACCTTGATAGTCAAATGTAATAAATAACTCACATTATGCACCTTCCCTTTGTCATTCCCATGAAAATGAGAATCCAGGCTGGATCCCCGATCAAGTCGGGGATGACACGAGATACCTCGATGCTCTGTATCGAGGGTATCATTCTGCTACAATATCTTCATGAATCTCACTATATATACCGACGGAGGATCTTTAAATAATCCTGGTCAGGCAGCATACGGATTTCTCATATACGATGGGAAAAAACAAGTTTACACTCAAAATGAACGCATTGGGATTGCCTCAAACAACGTGGCAGAATATACAGCGCTTATTCGTGCTCTTGAGTTTGTACGCGATACTATTCAGAAGTCAAAGGTTTCCGCAAAGGGCTTGTTGATTATATCAGACTCTCTTCTCATGGTAAATCAGGTGAATGGTCTTTATAAAGTAAAAAACGTAGACATAAAACCACTCCACTCAAAAATCAAAATGCTTGAAATGGAGCTTGGGCTTCCCATATCATACAAACATGTACTTCGAGATAAAAATACTGAGGCAGATGCCCTAGTAAAAGAGGCTTTAGGAAAATAATAATATCATCAAAGAATCTCCCTTTATACTTGCTGTTTTCTTCTTTATACTGATTGTATGGACCAGCACCCTGTACCACGTCAAATCACTACGTTCGAATTCAAACTCATTGGCTTTATGACGCTCAGGCAGTTTTTGTATCTAGTTATCTTCTTCCCAATAGGATTTATTGTATATAAAATTATTCCAATTCCTTTCGTAAACATCGTCCTTGGAGTGCTGATTGGAGTTGTGGGAATCGCATTTGCGTTTATTCCTATTCAAGATCGTCCACTTGAAACATGGCTTAAAAATTTTATAAAACGAATAAACTCCCCAACACAGTACGTTTTCAAAAAACAAAGCGATAAAATTGGCTCAATTGAAGAGTTGTATTTCACATCTGATCCACATCTTGCGCTCACTCATATCGAAACAAAAAAGAAGCTCAATGCATACATCCAAAGCACCAAAAAAGATGAAAATGAAAATTCAACGAAAGCAGAAGTTCATGCTAAAAAACAACAAGGACATATCAACGATCTATTGCAACAAACTAAAAATACAAACCCTACTGAGATAAAAAAAGCAGACGTTCAACTTCTAGGAAAGTCAGCTGTAAGTAAACAAGATACAATAAAACAGCCATTCGTCACTGGAGTGGTGAAAAATAGGAAACAAATCCCACTTCCGGGCACAATGGTCTCGATACAAGACCCAACCGGCATGCAGATTCGGCTCTTAAAAACAAACCCACATGGGGTATTTGCAACATATAGTCCGCTACATTCTGGGGACTATCAGTTTGAGATCAGCGATCCAAAAGGAAACTACTTTTTTGATACAATGAATGTACATATCGATTCAGAAAAACAAGTTCCCCTCATGATTTATTCAAAAGAAACACTGTAGAGTAGAGGTTGCTCGTTGAATATATTTTTTTATGTCAAAAATAAAACCAACATCGCCCAAAAGATCGACAACTCAAGCCTTTATTGAGATTGATGAGATCAAAGATGATATTATGTTGATGAAAGATTTTTCTGCTGTGACCATCGTCGAGGTTGGTGCGGTCAATTTTTGGCTCCTATCTACCGAAGATCAGATGTCCATGATTTATTCGTATTCAGGCCTCTTGAACTCTTTGTCATTTCCTGTACAAATTGTCATCATATCAAAAATGATGAATATATCGTCGTATGTCGAGTATTTGGAGTCAAAGATCGATAATCAGAGAAGTGAAATCATCAAATCGCGCCTTGAAGATTACCGCGATTTTATCAAAATGATTGTGAAAAAAAATACCGTCATGGAGAAGCGGTTCTTTTTTGCCGTTCCATTTAATCCACTCGAGATGGGTGTCACTGGAATCAAAGCAAAACAGTATGGAAAAGAATATATTTTTAACAGAGCAAAAACATCTTTGTATCCAAAACGAGATCATCTACTTAGACTTTTGGCAAAAGTTGGGCTCAAACCAACCATCCTCCAACAACAAGAAATGACAGAGCTTTTTTACAATATTTACAACCCATCAAATACCGGAAAACAACTTGCGCCTATAGATAGTTATACAGATGTAGTTTTGACAAGTGGGTAGAATTATTCAAGGATCAAAAATTAAGAAATAGAATCATTGTAGGATATTATGTTTTTTTCAAATAAAAAATCTAAAAAAAATAGCGGGAAAAGTAGCACATCTGGAAAAATGCCAACAGGTGCTCAGAAAGTCGTCGATGTTATGGCAAAGGGCGATGTGGCAATACGTGATATAGTTGCTCCTTCCTATGTTGAAGTAGATTTTAACCATATTAAAATAGACTCAAAATACTATCGGACACTTTTTGTAGTTGGATATCCACGATATGTGTCTGCAAATTGGCTGAACTCTCTCATTACGTATGATCATCCTCTCAATATTTCTATGTTTGTGTACCCTTCGGAGTCGAAAGCTATATTAAATGAGCTCAAACGAAAAATTGCCGAGATGCAGGCGACGGTTGAAAGCGACATGAAAGCAGGAAAAGTGATCGACCCAACAGTGCAAGTAGCGCTTGACGATGCTTTGTCTCTTCAAGCAGAGCTTGCAAAAGGCGCAGAGCGCTTTTTTCAGTTTGCTTTGTATATCACGGTTCCAGCTGACTCAGAACAAGAACTCGACAGCGTCACGAAGGAAATTGATTCGACCCTCTCGTCGCTTCTTATAGTATCCAAACAAGCCACACTCGAGCAAGAAGAGGGCTTTAAGTCAACATTGCCGATGTTTCGTGACCAGCTCCAGGAATGGCGCAATATAGACACAACATCTCTTGCTATGACCTTTCCATTTTCCACTGCTTCTCTTTCCCGAAATGAAGGCGTAATGTATGGGATAAACCAACACGATGGGAGTTTGATCATCTTCGATCGTTTCACGCTTGAAAATGCAAACTGTGTCATTCTTGGAAAATCAGGAGGAGGGAAAAGTTTCATGGTCAAGCTTGAAGCACTTCGTCTCCTTATTATGGGCACAGATGTCATTATTCTCGATCCAGAAAATGAGTACCGCACGCTCTGTAAAAACCTCGGTGGAGAATTTGTGGACTTTTCAGCAAACTCAGAGTACAAACTCAATCCATTTGATCTCAATGCAGAGCAACCAGAACCAGACGAACTTTCAAATAAGATTCTTGATCTTCACTCGCTCATGAAAGTCATTATGGGAGAGCTTACACCTTCGCAAGATGCACTTCTTGACCGCGCCCTTGTCTTGACATACCGGGAAAAAGGGATCACACAAGACCCAGAAACATTTGCGAAAGACCCACCACTTCTTGAAGATTTGTATAAAATTTTGATAGGCATGGAGGCTATTGAAGCGCGAGAACTTGCAGATAGACTCGAAAAATTTGTCAGGGGGTCGGCATCTGGTATTTTTAATAGCCGCTCAAATTTTGATATAAAAAATACATTTACTGTGTTTGGCATACGTGATCTTGAGGAGAACCTCAGACCTGTTGCAATGTATATAATCCTTGACTATATCTGGCACCGCGTGAGACGAGGTGAGCATCGGAAGCGAGTTCTCATCGTTGACGAAGCATGGTACTTGATCAAGAACAAAGACTCGGGTGCATATCTTCACAGCTTTGCAAAACGAGCACGGAAATACAAGCTCGGGATGACAACAATCACACAAGATGTTGAGGATTTTTTGGGCACAGAAGAAGGAAAAGCCATTATCACAAACTCAAGTTTACAGATCATTCTCAAACAATCAACAGCTGCGGTTGATCAAATCACCAAAACATTTTATCTGACGGGGGGGGAAAAACATTTCCTGCTTTCGGCTGGAGTCGGCGAAGGGCTCTTTTTTGCAGGGCAGTCTCATGTAGGTTTTCAAGTAGTCGCTTCAGAAGAAGAGAAAAGATTGATAGAATAAGAGCTCATGAGAAAACTTTCTTACATCCATAAAGGGGATACTGGATCTATGTCGTTTGCGACAAAACAGCGTTCATTTACTCAAGGTCTTTTCATGCTGTATGGACTTGGTGTGGCGGTATTCTTTTTGATCGCACTTGCTCGTTTATTTCAACTGACTATCGTAAAGGGTAGTTATTACTCACTTCTTTCTGAAGACAATCGCGTGAAGGAGCTTATTATTGAAGCGCCTCGTGGCATTATTTATGATCGAAAGGGGATCGAGCTTGCCTCGAGCACTCAGCCAGATTTGACAGATAGCTCAGATCGAGTTTTTTCAAACCGTGTGTATAAATATTCGGACGCAATAAGTCATATTATTGGATATCGACAGTCTGCAGATGCAACAGATTTCGATAATGATACATGTATAAATAAATTGAAATTTGGAGATAAAGTCGGAAAAAAAGGAATAGAACAATTTTTTGAGTGCGATCTTAGAGGCAGGCACGGGAAAAAACTCGTCGAAGTGGATGCGCATGGCGCACAGTTAAAAACCCTGAGCGTGCTCGATCCACAAAAGGGAGATGATCTCAGGTTGGCGTTGGACATCTCATTACAAGAAAAGGCGACAAAGCTCCTTGGTGATCAAAAAGGGGCAGTGGTGGGGTTAAAACCAGATACGGGAGAAGTGCTCATATTGGCATCGACTCCTGGATATGACCCTCAAATATTTGAAGATGGGGATACAAAGTCTGCAAGTGAGTTGATTCTTGATGAGGACGAACCATTATTCAATCGCGCGACTGAGGGTACATATCCTCCAGGTTCAACCTTCAAAATATTTGTTGCCACAGCGGGACTCGAGGAAGGAATCATAAATCCAGATGAAACAATCGAAGACAATGGGTTTGTTGAGGCCGGACCACTAAAATTTCATAACTGGTATTTTTTGGAGTATGGGCGCACGGAAGGTGAAGTGAATATGTTGAAAGCTCTCCAACGATCAAACGATATTTATTTTTATCTTCTCGGTGGAAAATTGGGGCCAGATAAAATCAAAAAATGGGCAGAAATATTTGGGTTTCAAAATCCTTCAAATATTGGAATTGCTGAATCGGTAGGAACTATTCCTTCTGCATTTTGGAAAAAAGATACACTTGGTGAGCGATGGTTTTTGGGCGACACATACAATTTATCTATAGGTCAAGGATATGTCGCGACAACACCTCTTCAAGTGGCGCGCGCAACTGCGGTATTTGCCAATGGTGGATATCTTTGCGAACCTCGACTTCTCAAAAACCAATCAACAAAAGATGCGTCTTGTATGAAGTTGCCGATGTCTACCGCAACATATGATGTGGTCAGAGAAGGGATGCATAGAGCGTGTTCCACAGGTGGCACAGGGTATCCATTTTTTGACTTTTCTGTGCAGGAGAATTCAGCCGTTCAGCAACTCAGCAACTCAGCAAATCAGCAAGAGAACGTTGCCACGAGTTCAGCCTCTATTCAAAGGCGAATTGAAGTCGGTTGCAAGACCGGAACAGCTGAATCTCATGCAAAATCAAAAGACCCTCATGCATGGTTTACGGTTTTTGCACCATTTAAACATCCGGAAATAGTGCTCACTGTTTTGGTTGAAGAAGGTGGTCAAGGATCAGAAATTGCTGCGCCTATTGCAAAAGAGATCCTAAAGGTGTACTTTGAAAGATATGAGTAGTAAATGTGTATAAAATGTTCTATTATATAACTTATAGTATAATTTATTCTTCAATAATTATTCTCAACAAATATAGTGATGAAACAAAATGAATCGATAACATTTGGGCAATTCCTTACATTGCAAAAGGCGGCGTCTTCTATATATTTGCACCAACCAAAGTCGCGCGTATCATTTGACATATCTCGTGCAAATAATACGAAAAAATGTCATCAGTTGGTTCGTAGCAACAGCTCAATATCCCCAGAACAACAATCTTCGTACCTTGCGTATGCAGTAAGCGCCAAAAGTTGGAATAAATTAACGAGACGAGAGTTTGACCGTTTAAAAGAATTATATGGAGAAGCTGTGGTAAAAATTATGTTGATAGATATGAATTTTACAAAATGGCTTCATAACAATTCAGATATGAGAAATATCATTACAACGGGTGGAGCATGCGCATTAGAAAGTATTGATACGAGAGTTCTTGCAATATTAAAACAACGTCACCAAAATGCGGCGTCTATAATACCACGATACATAAAAGAGATTTCTTTGAGAGCGCCAACTTGGACCCAGGTGACCGGAGCACTTATACCACGATATGGATTAAATATTATGTACGATGAAACATTTCCTTGGTATCTCCGGATGGAAGATTACGGTCTTCAAGATGCCGAATCGGTAACTCAACACATATATGATGGTATATTTAATGCAGTTCGGAGATATGTTCGGTTATTTGACCCAAATAGTAAAACTATATCACTTCCTTTTACCGAACTTAATTTACAGTCTAAAGGGCTCATACAAAAATGGTCAGCAATTGTTGAGCCGTATTTACGAGCTCTTGAAAAGAAATACGGACTTGAAAATGGTTATCATAATTCTAATGACCAATTAAAAGCGTGGGTGATGTATACATATTTCGGTCCGGAGATTCTTTTCTGCGTAAAAAATTATATTGAAGAAAAATATCCCGCTCTGTATAAAGAGTTTAATCTCAATAAGGCAACAATTCACATACGAGGAAAGCAAATAGACCATCTTGATACGGAGAGGTCAAATACATGGATGCATTCGATAATTTTAAAACAAAAGGACTCAAAGCTACTTCTTGACCGAAAAAAATCACTCTTGACACCTTTTCATTGTCAAGAAGTCGCGCAACTACAGTGGCTTTTTGATCATGGACATTCATTACAATCTGGATTAGCGGGTTTTTTGGATTCAAATTTTCAAGGAAGATTGCTTCATGAAGAATCGGTGTATCCTCGCTCAATACTCAAAAACAAAATAACGGAAAATTTATCAAGCGAGTATTATGATTCGCCATTACGACTACACGCTCATAATGTTGGAGAAACAGTGCAATTTCTTGGGCGCTTCAAGCAATTAAATTCCATTTCAATTTCAAAAAACATATTACTAGAATTTCAGCAAATCAAGCGAAGAGCTGAAAATATTAATAGGAAAATTTCTGTGTTAGAAGATTTTATCTCGGTTTTTATACTCGTTGAAAAATTTTTCCACGTAAAATCAAGGAATAATTCGAGTACTCAGATGCTTGAATCATTACCAGTATCGTCAAAAATACTCATCAAGATGAAAAAAATATGTATAAAACGATTCAGAAACGATGCATATTTGAAAAGAAAATTGGGGCTAAGTGAGACTCAGTCGATAGATGTGGCTATCTATATCAAAGATTTTTTTGACAAGCTCCTGAAGGGTACAAAAGAAAAGGTCCCAATAAATGTCTCAAAGTATTTATTGTTTATCAAATTTATTCAAGAGCAATCCCCCCTTATTGTGAGACAATCAAAACAAAGAGTGTCGAAATTGACCAAAGAAAAAAATAGCGCAGATAAGACAGCTCAAGAATTAGTGACTACCGTTTCAGATAATATTATCTATAGTAATACTGATGAATTGGCAACGTATACAAACATACTTCCATTAAGTGAAAATTATTTTGTTACCTATATGCAACAATTACTATTTATCAAGTCAGTACGCGACGCATATATAGATATGGAAAAAATTGAATCAAGTAAGAAAATATTAAAAAACGAAAAGGAAGAGAAGATCGTTGAGATAATTCAGAAAATATTTCCTGTTATTGAGGATTGTATCCGCTTTATTATGTTAGGTGGAGATTATCCATGGGATTCAAGGTTTAAGTATCAATATAGAGCTAGTTGATACATAAGCTACAAATGTTATAATGATTTTATGAAAATATTTTTTACAGCAACGTATGAAGGCGAGAAGGATTTTGGAAAATATTATAAACTTCTGTATAAAGAGCTCGAGCTTCTTGGATACACCCATCTTGATGATGAGGCTATTACGATCACTTATGAAGAGTATGTAGATCGCATGGCTAAGAATCGTGATGCGCGGGTAAGTAATTACCAAAAAAAAATGAAGTATATACAAGATGCGGATATTTGCGTAATAGAATCGAGCGCCCACAGTTTGGGGAATGGCTTCATTGTGCAAAAATCTCTTGAATTATCAAAGCCAACCGTTGTTTTGTATTATAAAGACAATACCCCATTCTTTCTCAGTGGAGTTGAGGATGAAAAGCTTATTGTAGCAAGTTACAATGATAAAAATTATTCTCAAGTTCTGAAAAAAACTCTTGAAGCAGCTCGTGAAAAAAGAGATAAACGCTTTAATTTTTTCCTCAGTCCAAAGCTCCTTCAGTATATTGATGATGCTAGCAAAGAGCGAGGAGTCACAAAATCAAAACTTCTTCGAGATATGATTCTAAAACATATGAGAGAGACGACTTCGGAGTAAGATTGAGATCTTCATTTTAGATTAACTACGTTATTAATCAAAAGAATTCCTCGAAGCCCTGCTTCGGGGTTGATCCTGTGTCATTCCCGCGTCCTCCAGAGGCGGATCGGCCTTTGGCCGAAAGGCGGGAATCCAGTCTGGATCCCCGATCGGGTCGGGGATGACAAATAGGATACCTCGCAGCTTGCTGCGGGGTAGTTCATTGATATTACACGCGTCATTATTAGTGCTCAATTAGTATGTATAATAATTACAATTATTTATAAATGATTGTTATAATGATCTATCCAGTCTACGTCTCTATACCCTATATAAATATTAGAGGCTTCAAAAAAGACGTATTTTGCCAGTTTTAAATAGACCATGTCATATCAAGAACTTATCGACAAAGAGCTGAAGGAAGAAATAAACAATAGAATAAAAAATATTAAGACGAGGCCAATTACAATAGGAACGGGCATCACCAGCTCCCATCTCGGGGATGAGAGGAACCTGAGAGAATTTGTATTGGCAGACTCAATAGTTCAGCACCTGCGAAGTTGTAACAACAACGTAGTTTTTCTACTTTTTGATGATAGTTATGATCCTCTAAATTTTCGCCAACTACGTGTAGCAGTAAATAAAGATGAAAAATTGATAAAAGAATTCGAGCAATATTGTGGTATGCCTATAAAATATATCCCTGATCCGTTCAACTGTCACGATAGTTATTCAAGCCACTTTCAAGCAGAAATACTTGAAAGATTTCGAGATCTCGGTATTTTGCCCAACATTATCGACGCGTATTCTTCGTATGAGTCAGGTTTGTACGATTTTGCAAAAAAAATTGTTTTTACTCGAATGGAGGAAATACGAACGTTCTTAAAGAAAAAATTTCCTTCGTATAATATGAAAAAAATCTATTGGCCTCTTTGTCCGAATTGCAAAAAATTGGATATGGCTGAAGTTATAAAAATTGAAGGAAATGAAATTTTTATACATTGTGATAGGTGCAAGAAGTCTCATTCAACTACATGGAAAAAAATTCAAGGAAAATTCAGCTGGAAAGTTGATGTTGCAATTAAATGGAACATATTTAAATGTGATTTTGAACCGTTTTCAAAAGCGTATCTGGATCCAGACGTAGGAAGTTATTTTATTGCAAAAAGTTTATCTGTTGAGTTTTTTGGGGGTCACTATCCCGAGATTGTCGAATACGGTCAGGTTTTCATGGATAGAGAGTTATCTTACACACTGTTACCATCACTTCCGAGAGATGTATTTAACATGTTGTTTTTAAAGCATAGGAAAAAAGATATAAAACTCTCAAAGCAAAAAATCATTCAAGTCTCCAAACAATATTTTGTTCGCAAGGATATGTCATATTTTGACTATATCCAAATCTTACTACCGTACGAAAACTTGGAGTATCTCAGTAGTGATATATCACCTTTTGATCGGAATAAAATAATTAACTATGGGAATAAATTTACAAAACTTATTCTAAAGAAAGATATCTATCCAAAATTACCCACACAAAAAACAATGGGAGAAATTGACAAATCTAGCTTACAACAGATTCACAAACTGATAGATTGGGTTGTTCGGTATAAAAATACCCATACAAAAATAAAATTTGAGACGTACTTAGAACACTTCAAGGAGTTTTTTGCACTTCATCATATGAACCGAGCACATTTATTTCCCTTAGTTCGTGGTATGTTTGCTCAAGAGCACTCAAGTCCACTAAGTCGAGTTCTGTATTACATTCCCGATCAGTTTCTCTATGCCACGATATTTCTTGTAGAGCGTCATCTGAAAGAAAATTAATCCCACTCCGGGTTTAACAGCGCTATCAAATCCCCGATGCGTAAGCTCGTGGGATGGAGGCGCTCTCCGCTTCGATAGTTGCGGGGCAAACAGCTACGCTGTTTGATTAATACGAAACCCCGAGCGTAAGCTCGTGGGTAGTTTCATTTCCCCGACGCTTGCGTCGTGATTGTCATTCCTGCGAAGGCAGGAATCCAGTCTGGATCCCGAATCAAGTTCGGGATGACACGAGATACCTCGACGCTCTGCGTCGGGGTTGATCATTTCTGTGCCGATGTTTATTTGGGCAAGTAGGGTACTATTCAGTAGCCCATGGGTAGAAATTTCTTTCCCAAGAATGCCTCTTTAATTCCTTGAGAGTTATTTTAGAAAGTTTTCTGCCATCAGAAAGGTCGATGTTTGCTTTGACATAGTCTATATTTCTCATTCCTGGTATTACAGAGGAAACTTCATCAAAACTCAAAATATATCTTAAAGCCATCTCGGGTATAGTTGTAGCTTCGTCTTCAAGGAGCAATGTTAATTGTGAAATTCTTCTGTCCAGCTCATCCAATCGTGATCCCGCAAAATATTGAGCGCGAAAATCACCGTGTGGAAACGTCATTCCTTTATGAAGTTTTCCTGTCAGTCCACCTTCATCAAATGGCGCGCAAGAAGTGACTCCAATATCCAATCTTTTGGCAGTTGGAAAGAGATCGGTAATAGGTTTTTGGTGAAAAATATTAAAGATGCATTGAACGACTGAGATCTCACCAGATTCTAAAGTCTTAAGACAACCTGCAGGGTCATAGTAGTTTGGCGATAGTCCCCAAAACTTTACTTTTCCTTGGCTTGTTAATCGTTGGCATACTTCTTTCCACTCGTCATTTTCATTAAATGTATCAAGCCACACGTGGAACAAAACAACATCCAAACAATCAGTTTGCAAGCTTCTTAAACTATCTTCAATACAGTCGATTATATGTTTTTTTGGGAATATATTCTCAATCCTCGAATCTTTTGATATTGGCCACATCTGATTCAGTGGAGGTATTTTTGTAGTGAGGATGACTTTGCTTCGTTGGCTAGTTTGTTGTAAAAATCGTCCGATTAATTCTTCAGAGAGGTGTTTCTTTGGCTTATCTTCACTCCAACCATATACCCATGCAGTATCAATGCTGTTTCCTCCTAGATCGATATAGCGTTGCAACACTTTGAAACTGTCTTTTTCCTCAGGCCCCTTCCCCCATTCGGGATCATCGGCTATCTGCCAAGTGCCCATGGAGATTTCTGATATTTGAAGATTCGTTTTGCCCAGTCTTCTATATTTCATACATAGTGCGTAATTGAATTAAAATTATTTTCGAGTCTCGTTAATTGTTATTATGTGTAATTGATTATATACTTCTAGATAATAATTGCAAATTACCAATGGATGAACGAATATGATAGTCGTCAAAAACTTAATTCAAGGGCAGCTTATTTCAGGATCAATCATAAAAATTAATACGAGCCCGATTGATGGAAAGGAAATATCAAGGGCTAGTTTATTGTCGGAAATTCAGCTCAAAAGGATTTTTGAGCAAATGAAAAATAATCAATTTTCTGCAAATAACGACTTTCACGAGCTGATTAAACTGTCTGAATATATAGTAAAAAATCGCCATATTTTTGTAAATCAGATAGTTTTAGATTCGGGTTTTACCCAGAAGGATTCAGAGGATTTGGTCGACGCTTCAATAGAATTTTGCCTGCATTATCATTCGCATTTAAACCAAATCTTAGTAGACGATAAAATCACAAATTTTTCATTCAGAAAAGGTTTTGATGGAAAAATAAGGCTGAGCTCCGAACCATATGGTTTGATTGCGGCAACTACTCCACGAAATACGCCGTTAATAACAGAGTTGACTATTTTGATTCATGCCCTTTGGTCGGGAAATTCATTGGTATTGAGGCCTTCACTCGGAGTCGCGGGGACAGTTGCACTTCTAATTAAGGGTCTACGTAGCAGTTTCGGTAGAAAAAGACTCGAGAGGTTCAGTATTGTTTTTTCAGATGCAAAAGATTTCGTGCTGTCCAGTTTAGAATCTGCAAATTTACTACACTATGTTGGAAGTTCTAAATATTTGCAGCAAACCTTAATCGCTGGAATACATGGAGGTGTAAAAGTGTTAGTAGATGGTGATGGTTGCACAATGGTAATAGTTGACAAGTCCGCAAATATACAAAAGGCTGCAAAATACTGTCGTGATGGGCTTATTCGATGTAATGGTGAAATTTGTATAAGTATAAGAGCAATAATCATCGAAGAATCAATACATGAGGAGTTTATACAACTATTTTTAGACTTAATAAGAAAAATTAAAATAGGCCCACCAGACAAAAATAATACATTTCAAATGGGGCCATTATTTTCTCAACTCCAAGTAAAAAACATACAAGAAATTTCACAGCGCTATACAATTTTGTACTCTGAAAATGGCCCTTTAGCGCATGGGGAAAACTATATCTCTCCCATTATTCTGCAGTTAAAATCAAATGACCATTCTTTTTTAAGAGAAAGTTTATTTGGTCCAATGGTGGGAGTTGCAAAATTTAAAGGGTCTGGGTGGAAGAAGTGGTTGGTTGAGAATCCCATAAATCTAACTGATGTAGTATTTAGCAATGACAAAAATTTTATAAAAGAGTTTATAACAACCAGTACATCTCCTCGAAAAGTACTAAATTTAGATCCAACCATTGAATCGGTTTTTGAACCATGGGGAGCGTATCTGCCATCGGGATCAAACGACGTGAGTTTTTGGTATGAAAAGTATCGGCGCTATTATCAGTTGGTTCAGGGATAAAAATATGTGGTTCATATTTGCATTTATTGGAGCATTTATTACTGGAATTGGTCAAGTCTTAGTGAAGAGAGGTCAGGTAAAACTAACTCCACTTCTTGATAATTTCATAGCTATGATTATTGTCAACTTGATACTTGTGCCATTTTTGTGGATTTGGGGAGTAGATATTAACGTAGGAATTGACATTATATTGTATGCTTTGATTGCGGCGACAATGTATGCCATCTTTTATTACATAATCAGTGTTGGCGATATTTCATTGATGATAAGTCTCATAAATGCTTTTCCAGTAGTTACTATTTTTCTGGCAATAAGCTTTTTACACGAGTGGCCCAATTTATATCAATGGATAGGAATAATTCTGGTAGTTTTCGGTACAATCTTGATCAGTCGAGAGAAAGAAGAAAAAAAAATAGTGAAAAATAGAAAGAGGTGGATGTTATGGGGTTTGTTTGGAGCTTTTACTATCGGTACTGCAGAGTTTGTGACGAAATTGGCTACGAACAAAGTAGATGGTTTTACGTTCACTTTTTTTGTTTATATTATGTATATTCCAATTCTTATAATTTTCATGGTATACGACAAGGCGGGCCGGAAATTGCACTTGTTGAAGAGCAAAGCGAGTCTAATATATACGGTTATAGGCATTTTTTTTATTGAGTTGGGACTAATTGCTATTGCATTAGCCTATCAGTACGGTCTAGCGAGCCTAGTCTCACCCATCGTAGCTTCGCATTTGCTTATAACTGCAATTTTGGCTGTGATTTTTCTAAAAGAAAAACTACTGAATATTCAAAAACTTGGAATCGTGTTTACCTTGATAGGGTTAATTATTATAGGCATGATGACTTGACAAAGTGTACTACAAAGTTCTAATATTAAGATATTAATGAAAATTAATAGTAAGACATCATTTTTATTGGGGTTCTTTCTTCTTAATATCATTTACTGGATTGGCATCCAGGCTTCTCATATTACTGATCTGCCAATTAATTTATTGTTTAGCTACTCCACAGCGGTTTTAGCAATATTGGGTGGAGTCATGGGACTATTGGTATCTAATCATTGGGGCGGAAAAAAAAGTGCGGTGGGAAAAGCTATTTTATTGGTTTCGTTGGGGACTATTTCGTGGAGTTTGGGTAATTTTATTTGGTCATTTTATACTTTTGTACTCAATCAAGAAATGCCGTACCCTTCCCTGGCCGATATGGGATACACCTTAGCAGTGCCATTATGGGCACTTGGTGTATTTTACTTATCAAAGGCGACAGGTGCAAAATTGAGCCTTCGACGAAAGAATGGGCAGATATTATTAATTTTCCTCCCGCTAATTGCAGCAGCAATCAGCTATTATTTCTTATTTGTGGTTGCAAGAAATTCTTCTATAGAATCACAAGGTGGAGTCTTAAAAATTTTTCTAGATTTTTTCTACCCTATCGGCGACTGGATAATTTTGACAATGAGTTTTCTCCTATTTGGACTGTCGTTCAAGTACCTAGGTGGAAGATTTAGGGTTCCAGTATTTATCACCTTACTTGGTTTTATTTTCATGTTTTTGGCTGATTTTTCTTTCTCATATACCACCACTATCGGGAGTTATTACAACGGAAATACTTCTGATTTACTTTTTGCGACAGCCTTGTTTGTTATTAGCTTCGGAGTATGTAGTTTTGATATTAGTGATACTTAATTAGTTTTTCACTATGGATATTTATTCAAGTATTGTGAATACGATAATAAAACAACAGACTTCAATCATAGGCCCAATTGCTCTTTCCCAAGCAAAAATGGTCGCGGGTATCCATTTTTCAGATGAAGGATCTGCAGATCTCCAAGGGGATCCGAAATTGGTTCTCGATGAACTAGTAAAGAAATACGAGAAACTATTTGGAAAAGCTTCAATTGAAGTTTGTAAAGATGCAGTTCGAGAGCTAATACCACCAGTATCCCCAGATATTCTTCCCGACATACTAAAATAGATCGATAAACTCACCGTATATATTACTACCACCTTTCATGTAAAATGATAAATAATCATGGCCGATCTATCACATAATTCTACAAAAAACATTACTTCTCGAGAATCAAATTCTTCTAGTTTGGAAGAAGAACTTGCCCGCGTAAATAAGGAGATATACGAGCGTAATGTCGAGCTGACGATTCATAATCGCACATTATCTATATTGAGCAAGATTTACGACATTATTAACACTGCGCTAGGTTTACAACCAACTGCGGAGAAGCTCATAAATGCAATAGTCCAGGAGTTGAAATTTCAAAAAGGCTTCATAGCCCTTATTGATTATAAGGCTAAGATATTACACTCTGTGGCTGTTTCTGACCTAAATAAGACTCATGCGAGTTATTTGAAGAAGTATAAACAACCATTTACCAAATTGAGGATTCATCTTAAAGATCAAAATAATATTTGTGTTGTCTCAACAATACAAAAACAGCAAAGAATGACCAATGTTCTTTATGATATCTTAACTCCAATGGTTACGGAAGAAGTATCAGAAGCTATCTCAGAGAAGTTACATATTCAGACGACCGTACTGTACCCAATAGTATTCGGAGGAAAGGCTCTTGGTGTTTTATGCCTATGTCTTGACAAACATGTGGGTGCATTGACTCGATTTGAGAGAGAGACATTAAAAGAGCTTATGGAGCTGGTGTCTATCGCAATAGAACGAGCAAAAATATATGCTGATCTCAAAAGAGCAAATAAACGCCTCAAAGAGCTTGATCTTCTCAAAGATGAGTTTGTTTCGATTGCCTCTCATGAACTCCGAACTCCCATGACTGCCATAAAAAGCTATTTGTGGATGGCTATCAACAAATCTCCACAAAAGGTGGAGCAACCTTTGAAAAAATACCTTGATATTTCCTATAAATCTACTGAAAGGTTGATCCGTTTGGTAAATGATATGTTGACTGTTTCGCGAATTGAACGGGGTAAAGTCGAAATCAAGCACCTCCCATTTGATATTGCTGAAACACTTCAAATGGTGTATGAAGAGCTCAAGATTACTGCACAAGAAAAACATATAGACTTCACTTTAGAAAAAAATAAGGCAGAAACGTACAAGATAGTCGGGGACAGCATCAAGCTCCGTGAGGTATTCCAGAATCTTGTTGGAAATGCGCTGAAATTCACTCCAGAAAATGGAAAAATCACTATTCGTATTTTAATGAATAAGAAATGTGTAGAGATTTCAGTATCAGATACCGGATCTGGAATTCCTAAATCAGAGCAAAAAAAGCTATTCAAGAAGTTCAGCAAAATTGATTATTCTTACTCAAAACACAGTAGACAACCAGGAACAGGACTTGGATTGTATATTTCCAAACAAATTGTTTCTTTACACGGCGGGGATATTACAGTACAATCAGAAGCAGACAAAGGAAGTACGTTTACGGTGATTCTACCTCAATCGAAAATTACATGAGGTAAGCAAAACAACCATGTCTGATACAATCGTAAAAAAAATAATTGTCGTCGAAGATGAGGAGTATCTTCGAGATCTATATATTCAAATTCTTCAAGAGGAGGGATTCTCTGTAGATAGTGCTGAAGATGGCGAGATTGGATTTGATAAGCTTTCAAAAAATACATATGATCTCGTTCTTCTTGATGTGATTCTTCCAAAAATGGATGGACTGCAAATCCTTGAAAAGCTTTCCAAACTCAGCAAAATATCGTTCAATAAAATAGTATTATTGACCAATTTGGGGCAAGATCTGGTAGTTGCCAAAGCCGTTGACTATGGAGTACGAGGCTACATGATAAAAAGTGACTACACTCCTGAAGAAATAATAAACGAGGTCAAGGGGTATCTTGGGAATGAAGAGGTAAAATCCGCCTTAAAATAGCTGATAATCAAATAATCAATATGTATTACAAAAATAATTCAGGACAGGCATTGATTATTATTGTGCTAATGATCGCGCTCGTTCTGACGGTGATAGCTGCCTCTTCTTACCAACTTACTGTTCAAACCGAGGGCTCAAAACTTCAAGAAGAGTCGGTTCGTGCACTTGCAGCCGCAGATGCCGGAATCGAGGTGGGGCTACAAATTGCAAACACGGAGAGTGCCCCACAAACGTATACATTTGAATCACAAGGAATAAACCTTGCAGGAATAGATGCAACAAAAAGTGAAATCATTGTGACAACTCCCTCTCGCTCAGACTTTGTCTCATCATTGGTCCCAAAAGACGATCAGTTCACATTCTATACAGCAGCCTTTCCAGAATACCCAGCGCCATCATTTGACGGAAGTCTCACAATATTCTTTGGGTCAGAGGGGGCTGGCAACTGCTCTTCACGGTCAACTCCAGCACTTGAGCTGACATTTATTTCCGGGGCAGGTAATATCGTGCAACACCAATTGGTAGAGCCTTGCACTTCAGGTCAACTGATTGACGGAACTTCTCTTCCAGTTTCTGCCACTCCAGTGACCGTGGGTGACGTAACATTCAATTATCAAGTCCAAACAATTGATATGAGTTCTTTTCCAGATGCAAAAATGATCATCGTCCACCCACTGTTTGGAAGTACTCGACTTCGATTTCTTGCAGGAGCTGGTCAATCATTTCCCAATCAGGGAAAGCTGATTGAATCGCGCTCATACTCAATATCAGGACCATCAAAAATCGTCACCATCTTTCAATCACTTCCCCAACTTCCTGCAGATTTTTATATTACGAGCTTTTAGGATGAAGATCAGACCACACTCCTTTAATCAGAAGAATTCCTCGAAGCTCTGCTTCGGGGTTGATCCTCTGTCATTCCCGCGTCCTCCAGAGGCGGATCGGCCTTTGGCCGAAAGGCGGGAATCCAGACTGGATCCCCGATCGGGTCGGGGATGACAAATAAGATACCCCGTCAGCTTGCTACGGGGTAGTTCATGTGAATTTTTCAAAATATACTTGATTTTTTGGCACACATTTTGCCTCAAGATCGCTTCGAAGTGATTCGACAACATGAGGGCTACCGCAAAGATAATAATCAAAATCCGTCGTCGGACGCAGGTCATCAGTCGTCAGATTTTCGAGCCCTTTTGTCACTCGTCCTTTCAAACATCTGGCGTCATCTATATTTTTTTCTTCACGTGACAGGCAGATAGAATATTGAAAATTTGGATTTTCATCGGCAAGTTTATCTAACTCTTGCTTTAAATAGATATCTTTTCCATATTTCAGCCCCCAAAATAAATAAATATTTGGGTTTTGATTTTTGGAATTTGAAATTTCTTGAATCATGCTATACATCGGTGCAATCCCAGTTCCCGTTGCAAGCATAACAATATCTCTGTCAGACGTTTTAAGAGTAAAAATACCTGCGGGTCCCTGCATAGTTATTGAGTCGCCTTCGTTCATGTTTTCAATATATGAACTGCCAATTCCCCCCGGCACAATCTCGATAATAAAATCGAGTGAGTTTTTTTGTGAGGGAGCCGATGCAATAGAATACAATCTGCACACAGGGTGCTCATTTTCCAAACTGGGAAGATGAAAAATCATATACTGACCAGATTGGTATGACCAGTTGACATCAGTTGGATAGCTGAATTGCAAGTGAAATACCCGGGGGGCAATTTCCTTTTTTGTTTTCAAAATCGCGGTGTATGTTATGAGCATGGGAGATGTGGCGTCAATAGTAATGAGATATTATACGATGAAAATTAGAGTCGAGCCCGTTGATTTATTTCCGCCTGCACATTTTTACTATAGTACCAGAATCCCGCCACAGGCGGGACACGGTACACCATTACAGCTTGATCTCAAGAGATAATGGGGTGGATAAATAACGAAGAGTAAACATGCGAGCGAAAAGAAGACGATTTTTATTCCCTCATTGCATTTCATGCACAACACATTATGACTTTGGGAGAACTTGTATTTTTATACACACTTCCTGCATACAATCCTTTGACAAACCCTCCGATTCAGAGGGTACAGGAGGATGCAGCTCTGATGTACCACCGCCCCAATCCCGGACCGTCCCCACAGTGTAGATCACCTATATGTATATGATGTATGTAAAAATATATGAACCTACTCCATTCCTTTAGATTTTTACCTATAATAAAGATATGTTGGGTAAAAAAATCACAGAGCCAGAGCCTGTAGAGTTTGAAATCACTACCTTCGGCCTCTACGCCGTATCAATCACCGCCCGTTGTCAATCAGGAAAACTTCTTGGTATACGTGGGGGAGAGAATCTTCGTGTTGAGATAGACGGTATCACATTAAGAGTGTGTTTGGAAATCCTATAATTGATAGAGTTTAAATTGTTTTCTTTTGTAACCAAGAGAGCAGTAGGAAGCTCTACCACAGATTCTCCGCAACATAATCCGTATCATTGCCCAGTAAATAACTGTTTCACTTGTTTTTGGATAATATTCATAATCTTTGGATAATCTTCGGAATCGATTCAGCCAT
>Ga0210019_1000785_pt1 | contig 37836 bp, 47 predicted proteins | sample CryGeyCG2114_020_2_FD_183969 | JGI IMG/M metagenome (GOLD analysis project Ga0210019, IMG submission 183969) | Groundwater microbial communities from aquifer - Crystal Geyser CG11_big_fil_rev_8/21/14_0.20 (SPAdes) (version 2) | ecosystem: Environmental > Aquatic > Deep subsurface > Groundwater ...
GCAAGGCGCAGGCCTTACCCGGAAAGATGTGCGCGATATGCGTAAAAATGCGCAGGATATCTTGCGCAAAATATTATAGATTTCACTTGACACTCGAAGCCTTTGTTTTATAATATAGTTAAAACAGGAGAAGATATATGAAGAAAAATAATACCAGGGTAAGTATAATATTGATTCTCGGGTTAATTTTTATAGCAACCGGATGCGCTACTACAAGCAACAGCAACTCATCAAGCTCCATGCAGGCAGGCAGCATTTCTGTGGCAAGTATTTTGAAGTTTGAGGATGTGCCTGTGCCTTCAGGATTTAAACTTGTGGATAACGAGTCTTTTACGTTTCAGAATGACAACATGCGCGTAGGCCTATTAAAATATACAGGCAGGCCTGATGCTAACGTGGTTGTTAATTTTTACAAAGAACAGATGCCTATGTATAATTGGGATATGCTAAATGTCATAGAATACGGGCAGAAGATAATGAATTTTCAGCGCGCTGACCAGACATGTATTATAACCATACAGCCATTATCAACCCGCACTTTAATCGCAATAGCGGTTGCCCCAAAGTCAAGCAGCACAATGACTGAAGCTAAGACTCAAAAATATAAGGAATTAAAGGAATCAAGGATAAAGTAAGATTTTTGCAGAAAAAACTTGACATCGTTATATATAATTGATATATTATACCTGATCATCTAAGGTAGCTCGAATCTCGGCGTGAAAGGGGAGTGAACATATTAGTGCCGGAAGTTACCGCCAAGCGGATGGTCAACCTGCTTTATAAAGGCAGGAATTGTAGTGAGTGCTGCTCAGCGCGTTTCATTTGCTGATTTTTAATAGATTAAATCAAATTGCTAAAATATATTTAAATATATTATAAAGATAAAAGGAGATAAAAATGAGTAAATGGTTAACAATTGTTTGCATTTTAGCGCTTGCAGCGTTTATTTGCGCGCCTGCATTTGCAGAAGTGCAGAATGTTAAAGTCAGCGGTGATATCGCTGTAAGATCAATATTGAGAGATAACTATACATTGGACAAAGACACTGCCAAATCAGAGGCCTCTTTTATGCAGTCAGTAGGCCTTAACATAGACGCAGATCTGACAGATAATGTCTCAACATCTGTAAGGCTTGTCAATCAGAGAGATTGGGATAACAATTCTGATGTAGGGACTCCAGGGGCACAGACGAATGCTTTCAGCGTTGATCTTGACCTTGCTTATGTTACATTAAAAGAGATGATTTATGCGCCTCTTACTTTGACCATAGGCCGTCAGGGCCTTTGGTTTGGCAGGGGATTAATCGTTGGCGCGAACCTTCAGGATTTTAACGGTTCAATAGTAGCCAATGAGTATACCGAAACATCAGCATTTGATGCTATTAAAGCAACATTGGATCTTGCTCCTTGGAAACTTGATTTACTTTATTCAAAGATCGATGAAAACACAATCGTTGGCGCTACTGGCCTCAAAGACGATGTGGATCTTTACGGAGTGAATGCAGGTTACAAGTTTGACCAATATAATGCCGAAGCAGAAGCGTATTATTTTGGCAAGTTTGATGATTCATCTGCCACAAATGGGCAGCTGAACGTTAACACATACGGCCTTCGCGGAAGCTTGGAGCCGGTTGAGAATCTGACAATCGGAGCAGAAGGTGCTTTACAGAATGGTAGACATACAGATACGTTGAATGCACAAGGTATGTCCATTAAGGCATATGCATATGATTTGTATGGTAAATATAAATTTACTGATGTGCAGTGGACACCAACATTAGGAGTAGAGTGGCTTTCTCTTAGCGGTGAAAAGAATGGCTCAACAACTTCTACATGGAATGGTTGGGATGTGATGTACAGGGGTAAATTTGACACAGCCATTAGGGATTTCCAAAACGTTTACTATGCAACAGCAGCCAGGGCAACAGCAGCTCTTGGTCAGGACACAGGGGTAAGCAACCAGAATTCACTGCTTATCACTGGAAGCATCGTTCCTACAGAAGATGTTACTGTCCAGGGTACATATGGCCATTTTTGGCTTAATGAAAATCTTGATGCAGCTACCAGAGGTGCTTTAAAATCTGGCACTGAGGTTGGTGATGAGCTTGATTTACTTTTGACCTATGATTATACCGAAGACGTTTCCTTTGGTTTACTGACTGGTTGGTTCTTCCCTGGAAAGATTTTTCCTTCAGGGCAGGATGATGTAGCCACAGATGTCGTAGGTACAATGAAGGTAGTATTCTAAGTTTTAGCAGTATTAGTGGTAGTAAAACGGGGTCAGGTTCGAAACCTGACCCCGTTTTTTAGGTTCTTACCTGACCCCGTTTTTTACAAAGATGGGGTCAGGTTTCGAACCTGACCCCATCTTTATCTCACCGCGTTTATATAATCCTTAAAGTCTATAACGCCATTTATTTCTTCCTTAACGTTTTTTATCCTGTCAGCAAGATATGGGTGGGTTTTGTATATGTGGGCTCTTTCGATAGGTTTTTCATATTGTATCTTTCTTAACTTTTCAAGAAATGTTACTATTGCTTTTGGATCAAACCCTGCAAGCCTGGTATATTTTACCGCAAGCTTATCAGCCTCAAGTTCATCTTCCCTGGAATACTGAAGAACCAGTTCCACAAGGCCTTTATATGCCTGTTGTTTTGTCGCGCTATCGCTTTGCACGGTTGTCATAAGAATGGCTAAGGCGTTTAGGCCCATTGATCCCCGTATCCTTTTGGCTATATGCCTTGCTGTAACATGCCCTATTTCATGGGCCAGAACGCCGGCTATCTCATCATCAGAATCTGTTTTGTCAATTAGCCCTTTAAAAACGTATATGTATCCTCCGGGTAAGGCAAAGGCGTTTACCTCTTTTTCGTCTAAGATTTCGAAGTGATAAGTAATGTCTTGCCTGTCAGAGGCAGAGGCTATTTTTTGGCCTATAGCCTGGATTTTTTCCTGGAGCCTGAAGTTATCAACGGATTTAAATTTTTTTTCCACGCTTTTTGAGATCTTTTGGCCGGATATTTCTTCATTTTTTGATGGCGTAAAAACAGGTTCCTGCTTGCCTGTGGCGGGATTGTAAACATTGGCGCAGCCGGAAAACCAAAAAGGCAAAACCAAAAAGGCAAAAGTAAGCAGTATTTTTTTCATACCATGGGATTATATCATAATAAGATTTTTCTTGCAATTTATAATTAAAAGAGTAAAATTAACTTTATAAGGAGGTGACTTGTATGGCAAAAAAACCGAAGAAAAAAACGATAAAAAAGAAGACAGTAAAGAAAAAAATAACAAAGAAAAAGATTTCAAAGCGAAAAATTATAAAAAAGAAAGCCGTTCCGGTTAACCCTGTGGCCGGCCTGGTTGTAATAGGCGAGATCTCCCATTATTTCCCGCATGTAGATGCCGGCGTAATAAAGCTTAAAAAACCGCTTTCTGTCGGTGATTCGATTTACATCAAGGGCCATACCACTGATTTTAAGGAAAAATTGTCATCTATGCAGATAGACAGGGTTCCTGTAAAGTCCGCAAAGCCCGGAGATGACATTGGTATCCTGGTGAAAAAAAGGGTGAGGATAGGCGATACCGTATATAAGCTTTAAAATAAAAAAATTGCCAAATTTTACTTGACAAATTTTTTATAGATGGTATAATTATATTCACTTTTGAACCCGCTACGAGCAGCAAAAGTAGAAAAAAGTAAATAAAATATACTGGCTACATTAAGAACACTCCCTTGGATCTATTATTAAGGAGCGAAAGGGGAGTTTTTGTATTATTTTTAAAGCAATTTTGCTTGCCCATGTAGCTCAGTCGGTAGAGTATTTCCTTGGTAAGGAAAAGGTCATCGGTTCAATCCCGATCATGGGCTCCATTCTACTTCGCCCTGATTTGGGAAAAATGTTGGTAAGGGCTTCGTAGCAATAGGCGAAGTAGAATGTTGCTGCGAAGCGCATACCAGCTATGCAAAAGTATAGCGCGTAGCAGAACAGAAATCAAAGAAGGAGGAAAATAACATGGCTAAAGAAAAATTCCAGCGCAATAAGCCGCATGTTAATATCGGCACTATAGGCCACGTAGATCATGGTAAAACAACTCTTACCTCAGCCATAACCCTTTGCCTTCAGAAAAAAGGTTTTGCCGAGGCAAGGGCCTTTGATTCAATTGATAACGCGCCTGAGGAAAAAGAGCGCGGTATCACAATCAACATAGCCCACGTAGAGTACCAGTCTGACAAACGCCACTACGCCCACATAGACTGCCCGGGCCACGCTGACTATATAAAGAACATGATTACCGGCGCTGCCCAGATGGACGGAGCAGTGCTTGTAGTCTCAGCCGCAGACGGCCCAATGCCGCAGACAAGAGAACATATCCTTCTTGCCCGCCAGGTTAACGTGCCTGCGGTAGTTGTATTTTTAAATAAAGTAGACATGGTAGAAGATAAAGAGCTCCTTGACTTAGTAGAACTTGAGTTAAGAGAGCTCCTTTCAAAATATAATTTCCCCGGAGATAAAGTGCCTATAATCAGAGGTTCAGCCTTAAAAGCTATGGGATGCGCCTGCGGCAAGCCGGATTGCCCCAACTGTAAGCCCATATACGACCTTATCACTGCCTGCGACGACTTTATACCTGAGCCGAAAAGAGACATTGAAAAGCCTTTCTTAATGAGCATAGAAGATGTGTTCAGTATCACAGGCCGGGGCACAGTAGCCACAGGCCGTGTTGAGCGCGGTATCGTTAAGATGGGCGAAGACGTAGACCTTGTAGGCATGCGTGAAAAGGTTCAGAAAACAGTTGTAACAGGCATTGAGATGTTCAGAAAGCTTCTTGATGAAGGCCGCGCAGGAGATAACTTAGGCGTTCTCTTAAGGGGTAAAGATAAAAAAGATGTTGAACGCGGCATGGTCATGGCAAAGCCCGGCTCAATAACACCTCATACAAAATTCAAAGCAGAAGTATATGTATTAACAAAGGAAGAAGGAGGCCGTCATACACCGTTCTTTAACGGTTACAGGCCTCAGTTTTATTTTAGGACCACTGACGTTACAGGCGTAGCAAAGCTGCCTGCCGGAGTTGAAATGGTCATGCCCGGCGATAACGTCCAGATGGAAGTAGGACTCATTATACCTATCGCTATGGAAAAGGAGCTTCGCTTTGCTATTCGTGAAGGCGGCCATACAGTAGGCGCTGGTGTAATATCGGAGATAATAGCGTAAAGGATAGTCAATGCCGCAAGAGATAATAACATTTGAATGCACTGTTTGTAAGAATAGAAATTATTCTTCCACAAAGAACCCAAAGACTGTAACAGACAGGTTGCAGTTGAGTAAATTTTGTAAGTTTTGCAGGAAACATTCGCCGCACAAAGAGATAAAGTAGATTATATAGGCCATAGGCCTGTTCTGCTGCGCCCTGCGCGTAGCAAAATAACGGTGAGGGCTTCGCAGGAACAAGGCCCTACGAAGCTCATACCATTGTAATTAAGATTAGTAGAGCGAAGTAGGCCTGTAGCTCTAATTGGCAGAGCAGCGGTCTCCAAAACCGCGTGTTGGGGGTTCAAATCCCTCCAGGCCTGCCATTCTGCTTCGCTTTGTGCTTGGAAAAATAGCGGTGGGGCTACGCAGCAATTAGGCGAAGCAGAATGTTGCTACGAAGCCCATACCAGCAATAACGTTGAGAAGGGCGAAGTAGAACAGAGTAAATTGAACAATTATGCAAATTATATCTAAAACAAAAAAATTTCTACAGGAAGTAAAAACAGAGTTTAAAAAGGTAAGTTGGTCCGATAGAAACGAGCTTATCGGTTCAACCAGCGTTGTCATTGTATCGGTAGCGCTGCTCGCAACGTTTATAGGGGTGTGCGATTTTGTTTTCGCCAAAATTATAAACATTATAATAAGGTAAAGCTCTTTTAAAATGGCAAAAAAGTGGTACATAGTTCATACGCAGACAGGTTATGAAGACAGGGTTAAAACAAACCTTGAAAACCGCCTTAAAGCAAGCCTTATAAATGAGCAGATCTCCCAGATATTAATACCTACCGAGAAGGTTTCTGAAATACGCGACGGAAAAAAAAAGATTTCTGAAAGAAAGGTTTTCCCCGGTTATGTTTTTATCGAAATGGAGCTTACCGAGGAAAGTTGGTATCTTGTCAGAAATACTCAGGGTATTACAGGTTTTATAGGCCCGGGCTCAAGGCCTCAGGCGCTTAAGGAAAGCGAGATAGATAATATAATAAGGCAGTCGGAAGAGAAAAAAGAGCGCCCGATTCCCAAGATAGCCTTTGATATAGGTGAATCAGTAAGGATAAAGGAAGGCCCGTTTACCAATTTTAACGGCACAATAGAGGAAGTCAATCCGGTAAAGCAGAAATTAAAAGCCAAGGTTTCAATATTCGGAAGATTAACTCCGGTAGAGCTTGAATATTGGCAGGTGGAGAAATTATAACATGGCTAAAAAGGTAGTTACACAAATAAGATTATACTGCCCGGCAGGAGCGGCAAATCCTGCGCCTCCTGTAGGCCCGGCTTTGGGCCAGCACGGCCTTAACATAATGGAGTTTTGCAAGCAGTTTAACGAAAAAACAAAGGGTCAGGAAGGCCTTATACTGCCTGTTGTAATAGATGTTTACGAGGGCAAAAAGTTCTCGTTTATAATCAAGACCCCGCCGTGTTCGATATTGTTAAAAAAGGCCTGCGGTATTGCCAAGGCTTCAGGCGAGCCGAACAAGATAAAGATAGGCCAGGTTACGCATGATCATGTAAAAGAAATAGCAAAAATAAAAATGAAGGATTTGAATACAACCGATTTGGATAAAGCGGTTAAAATAGTTGAGGGCACCGCGCGTTCAATGGGCATAGAAGTAGTGGACAAGATTACTATGGAGCCTGTGATAGATGTGCCGGCAGCCGTAGCTGCGCCTGCGCCTGAAAAAGCAAAACCAACAGGAAAGAAATAATGCGTGCAACAAAAAGACAAAAAGAAGTATCCAAGCTTGTAGATAAAGATAAAAAATACACGCTAAGCGAAGCCATTTCTGTTTTAAAGAGCGTGCCTCATCCTAAATTTGATGAGACAGTAACAATATCTTTTAAGGTTAACATTGACCAGAAAGAGGCTCCGCAGTCAGTCAGGAGCACTGTTGCGCTTCCGCACGGCACAGGCAAAAAAGTAAGGGTTGCTGTTTTTTGTAAGGGCGAGTCCGTTATTGAGGCAAGAAACGCAGGGGCTGATTTTATAGGCGCCAATGACCTTATAGATAAAATTGCGGCAGGATGGTCAGATTTTGACGTTGCAGTAAGCACGCCTGAGATGATGAAGGATTTGAGCAAGTTGGGCAAAATACTCGGCCCCAGGGGCCTTATGCCGAATCCAAAAGCCGGCACTGTGACGCAGGATGTTGCCAAGGCAATCAAAGAGGTTAAGGCCGGTAAGATTGAATTCAGGATGGATAAGCAGTCAAATATACACACCCCTGTAGGAAAACTTTCTTTCGCTGAAGGCGCGATAAACGATAATGCCAGCGTCCTGATAGAGAGCGTTATAAAAAATAAACCGGCCACTGTAAAGGGCCATTTTATAAAATCTATAAGTATTGCAAGCAGCATGGGGCCGGGCCTTAAGCTGGACATTGCGCAGTTTTCGCATATATAAGGAAAAGCAGGCATATGTTAAAAAAATTCGGGCAACTGACAAGGCAGCACGCGATAAATGAGCTGACAAAGCTCTTTAAAGAAAATGAATCCGCCATAGTTACGAGTTTTAAGCAGGTGGATGTTAATAAGATGCAGGCAATCAAAAAGCCGCTTAAGAATTCTTCGGCAAGGTTTAAGGTTGTCAAGAATTCAATGGCAAAGATAGCCGTTAAAAAGGCCGATATGGAAGGCATGGCCGGGCTTTTTGACGGGACCTGCGCTGTTACTTTCTGCGATGAGGACGGTTTTCTGGCGGCGTCGAAAATATTTGTCAATTTTTCAAAGGAAAATGAGGGTTTTAAGATACGCGGCGGATGTTTAGCCGGAGAATTTATCGATGCCGAACGGATCAGGGATTTTGCGTTATTGCCGGGTAGGGAGGCGCTTGTAGCAAAGGCCATAGGCACAATGAAATCGCCTATAACAGGCCTTGTCGGAGTTTTAAATAATGTGATTAACGGTTTTGTTCGCGTAGTTGACCAATTAGCAAAGAAGAAAGGAAGTCCCTCGTCCCGAGACGTCTGAATATAGAAATGGCGCGACGAGGGACTCGGGATAAAATTTTTAAATTGGTAAACAAGGAAAAATTTTAGGAGGAGTAAAAAATGAGTGAGGAGAACGTAAAGACGCAGGAAAAACCTAAAGTTGAGCTTAGCAAGAAGGCTGAAGAGGTTATGTCAAGCATCGCAGGTATGACGGTTTTGGAGCTTGCAAACTTGGTGAAGGCGCTTGAAGAAAAATTTGGTGTTTCAGCAGCCATGCCGGTTATGGCAGGTTTTGCGGCAGCCGGCGCGCCGGCAGCGGGCGCGGCAGCAACGGAAGAAAAAACAACCTTTAATGTTGTGCTTGCAAGTATCGGCACAAACAAGATTCAGGTCATAAAAGTAGTAAGAGAGATTACGAGCTTAGGCCTGAAAGAAGCAAAGGATTTAGTTGAAGCCGCTCCGAAAGCGATCAAGGAAGGCGTGCCGAAAGAAGAAGCCGAAGACATAAAGAAAAAGGTTGAGGCAGTAGGCGCAAAAGTAGAATTGAAATAAAACCTAAGCGAGGGGAAATGATCAAACGTAGATTTTTCGCCAAGATAAAAGATGTTTTTGACATACCTCATATGCTGGATATCCAGCTTAAGTCCTACGAAAATTTTCTGCAGGCTGACATAGCAAAGGCAAAAAGAAAATTTTGCGGCTTACAGCAGGTATTCAATGAGGTGTTTCCGATTGAAAATATAGACTCGACTTATAAGCTCGAGTTTGTAAGTTATTCTTTGGAAAAACCAAAATATAACATACTGGAGTGTCAAAAAAGAGGCCTGACATATGCATCCACTTTAAGGGTCAGGCTAAGGCTTAAATCCAAGAAGCTCGCCAAAGAGCAGGATGTTTATATATGCGACCTGCCTTTAATGACAGATACAGGCACTTTTATAATAAACGGCGATGAAAGGGTTGTTGTCAGTCAGCTCCACCGTTCGCCAGGCGTATCTTTTGCAGAAGAGCTGCATTCTTCAGGCAGAAAGATTTATTCGGCAAGGATTATACCTTATCGCGGGGCATGGGTTGAGTTTGAATTTGATATATCCGACACATTGAATGTTTTTATAGACAGGCGTAGAAAATTGCCGGCAACCACTTTTTTAAGGGCTACGGGATTATCCAGCGATGAAGATATACTGAAGATATTTTGTGGCATGGAGGATGTGGATATATCCCGCAAGGCGCAGCTTGAAAATGCGTTGACGAGGGTTACCGCGTATGATGTGATAGATCCTGCCACAGATGTTTTGGTGCTTGAGAAATTTTCAAAAATAAACGAAGCCGCGCTTAATAAACTCACTTCTCATAATATAAAAAATATAAAACTTCTTATTCAGCCGGTACAGGAAATCCTTAATACAATACAAAAAGACCATACCAAGAATCAGCAGGAAGCGTTGGTGGATATATTCAGGCGCGTGCGCCCGGGGGATCCGCCGACACTTGAGAGCGCGACACTTCTGTTTGAGCGTATGTTTTTTGACAACAAGCGCTATGATTTAGGAAATGTCGGAAGATTTATGATAAACAGGCGGTTGGGTATAAATGAGCCTGAGAACGTCAGAGTGCTTACCCGGGAAACCACCATTACCACGATTAAAACTCTTGTAAAGATTAAAAACGGCGAAGGCGAAGTCGATGATATAGATCATTTGGGCAACAGAAGGGTTAAGACAGTGGGCGAGTTGCTTGAAAACCAGATGCGTATAGGGCTTGTAAGGCTTGACCGCTCGATAAGAGAAAGAATGGCCATATACGATCTTGACAATGCCATGCCTCATAATCTTATCAATTCAAAACTCGTGTCAAGCGTTGTGAAAGATTTCTTCGGCAGAAGCCAGTTGTCGCAATTTATGGACCAGACAAATCCTCTTGCGGAATTAACGCACAAGCGCCGCTTAAGCGCCCTTGGGCCGGGAGGCCTTTCAAGGGAGCGCGCAGGTTTTGAGGTCAGAGACGTGCACCATTCTCATTACGGCAGGGTTTGCCCCATTGAGACGCCTGAAGGACCTAACATAGGATTGATAGCCTCTCTTTCCACATACGCCAGAATAAACAAATATGGTTTTATTGAAACGCCTTACAGGAAGGTTGAAAACGGAAAGGTTACCAATAAGATAGAATATCTCTCAGCGGATATAGAGGATAAATATATAATAGCCCAGGCCAATGCCCAGCTTGATTCAGACGGCAGGTTTTCCGAGGATACCGTGCTATGCAGGCATAAAGGAGATTTTCCGAAGGCCGAGAGGAAAAAAGTTGATTACATGGACGTTTCACCCAGGCAGCTTGTTTCTGTTGCGGCAAGTTTGATACCGTTTTTAGAGCATGACGACGCAAACCGCGCGCTTATGGGTTCAAATATGCAGCGCCAGGCAGTGCCGCTTTTAAACCCTGAATCGCCTCTTATCGGAACAGGCATGGAGTACAGGGCGGCAAAGGATTCAGGTACTGTTATAGTCGCAAAGGCCGATGGCACTGTAAAAAGCGTGCAGGCAGATGAGATTGTGATAGGCCCGATTGTTTATAAACTGAAAAAGTTTATGCGTTCAAACGCCGATACATGCGTAAATCAGAGGCCGCTTGTTAAGCCGGGGCAGAAGGTAAAAGCCGGAGATATAATAGCTGATGGCGCAGGTACCAAAGACGGAGAGCTTGCGTTGGGCAGGAATGTGCTTGTTGCGTTTATGCCGTGGAGAGGCTATAACTTTGAAGACGCGGTTTTGGTAAGCGAAAGAACCGCCAAAGAGGATGTATTCACGTCCGTACATGTTGAAAAATTTGAGATAGAGGCAAGGGATACAAGATTAGGCAATGAAGAGATCACAAGAGATATACCCAATGTAGGCGAAGATGCTTTAAGGGATCTTGATGAAAACGGTATAGTAAGGGTAGGCGCAGAAGTCCACCCGGGAGATATACTTGTCGGTAAGATTACGCCTAAATCAGAAACAGAGCTTTCCCCGGAAGAAAAATTATTACGCGCCATATTCGGCGAAAAGGCCGGAGACGTCAGAGACGCCTCTTTGGTGGTGCCGCCGGGCGTTGAAGGTATTATTGTTGATGTAAAGGTGTTTTCAAGAAAGGGCCTGAATAAGGCCAACAGGGAAGAGCTCAAAAAAGAACGTGAAAATATAGAGCGCATCAGAAAGATTTACCAGTCGCAGATCGAGGATATAAAACTTGAAAAGCAGGAAAAACTTATAAAACTGCTTTCCGGCACAAAACTTGCGGAAAGTCTTACAGATGAAGATACGGGAAAGGTTTTGATATCCGAGGGCCGCACGATACGTAAATCCGACATAAAAAAGCTTATGAAGTGCAAGCTTGACCACATAAAGATCCAGGATAATCCTCAGCTTGAAGAAGAGGTTTCCAGGGTTATGCGTATCTTGGATGAACATATAGATGAGCTTATATACGAGCAGGAGACAGAGATTGACAAGGTTAAAAGAGGCGACGAGCTTCCCTCCGGAGTATTAAAGAGGGTTGTTGTTTTTATAGCTACGAAAAGAAAAATGTCAGTAGGCGATAAGGTAGCGGGCCGTCACGGAAATAAGGGCGTTATAGCCAAGATCTTGCCTGAAGAGGATATGCCGTTTCTGCCTGACGGTACGCCGGTTGACATAGTGTTAAACCCGTTAGGCGTGCCTTCAAGAATGAATGTAGGCCAGATTCTGGAAACCCATCTTGGGTGGGCCGCAAAGACGCTTGGTTTTTATGTTGCTTCGCCCATATTTGACGGCGCAAAAGAAAGCGATATCTTAGGTGAATTAAAAAAAGCCGGCTTGCCGCTGGATGGTAAAACAGTCCTTTATGATGGTTTTACAGGCAAGGCTTTTATGCAGAAGGTAACGGTTGGTTACATATATATAATGAAGCTGGCGCATTTGGTTGATGATAAGATACACGCCCGTTCAATAGGGCCTTATTCATTGGTTACGCAGCAGCCGCTGGGCGGCAAGGCGCAATTTGGCGGGCAGCGTTTCGGCGAGATGGAGGTATGGGCCCTTGAAGCGTACGGCGCAGCATATACCCTGCAGGAACTTCTTACAGTTAAAAGCGACGATGTGATAGGCAGGACCAGGATTTACGAGGCAATCGTGAAAGGTGAATCAGCGCTGCAGCCGGGGATGCCTGAATCTTTTAATGTGCTGGTCAAAGAACTCCAGTCTTTAGGGCTTGATGTCAGGCTGGAAAGGGAATCCAAATAATATGAGTACTCAGGGACACGAGATACCCGTAGCGGGATTTGATTCGATTTCAATAAGAATAGCTTCTCCCGAAATAATAAGGTCATGGTCAAGAGGCGAAGTGAAAAAGCCTGAAACCATAAATTACAGGACATTAAGGCCTGAGAAAAACGGGCTTTTCTGCGAGAAGATTTTCGGGCCGACAAAGGACTGGGAATGCAGCTGCGGAAAATATAAAAGGATCAAACATAAAGGCATTATTTGCGACCGTTGCGGAGTGGAGGTTACATTATCAAAGGTCAGGCGCGAACGCATGGGCAGCATTGAACTGGCAACGCCTGTTTCCCACGTCTGGTTTTTCAAGGCCATACCTTCGAGAATGTCAGCCATGCTCGAATTAAACGTAAGAGAACTTGAGAGAATTATATATTATGAGGAATATGTTGTTATAGATCCTGGCGAGACGCCTCTTAAAAAAGGCGATCTGTTGAATGAAGAAAAATACCTGGAAGCGCTTGATCAGTTCGGCCAGAAGTTTACCGCTAAGATGGGAGCTGAAGCCGTCCGTGAGTTATTAAAAGAAGTTGATCTTGACAAACTTACAACCAGGCTTAATAAGCAGATAAAGGCCACCAAAATAGACCAGACAAAGAAACGCCTGGCAAAACAGCTTAAAATAGTCGAACTGCTTAAAAAATCCGGCAATAAACCGGAATGGATGATACTTGACGTGGTTCCTGTTATACCGCCTGATTTAAGGCCTTTGGTTCCTTTAGACGGCGGCAGGTTTGCGACCAGCGATTTGAATGATTTATACAGAAGAGTAATAAACAGGAATAACCGCCTTAAAAAGCTGCTTACCCTGAAGGCCCCTGAAATAATAATAAGAAATGAAAAGAGGATGCTTCAGGAGGCGGTTGACGCGCTGTTTGATAATGGCCGTCACGGCAGGCCGGTATTAGGCCCGGGTAACAGGCCCCTTAAATCTTTAAGCGACATGCTTAAAGGCAAACAGGGCCGTTTCAGGCAGAACCTTTTGGGTAAACGCGTTGATTATTCCGGCCGCTCTGTAATTGTTATAGGCCCGGAGCTTAAACTTCACCAGTGCGGCCTGCCTAAGAGAATGGCCCTTGAATTGTTTGAGCCGTTTATTATTAAGAGATTACGCGATAAGGGTTTTGTCCATACAATAAAAAGCGCGCGCAAGATGGTTGAAAAAACACGTATGGAGGTATGGGATATACTTGATGAGGTTATCAAGGAGCATCCTGTGCTTTTAAACCGCGCCCCGACTTTGCACAGGCTCGGCGTACAGGCCTTTCAGCCGGTTTTGATAGAAGGAAAGGCCATAAGGATACATCCTTTGGTTTGCACAGCGTTTAACGCTGACTTTGACGGCGATCAGATGGCTGTCCATGTGCCATTGTCTTTGGAGGCGCAGATGGAGGCCAGGCTTCTGATGCTTGCCCCGCATAACGTATTTTCACCTTCAGACGGCAGGCCTATAGTAACGCCCACTCAGGATATAGTTTTGGGCTGTAACTTTCTGACAAAGGAAAAAGCAGGGTTAAGAGGCGAGGGCAGTGTTTTCAGCAATACCGAAGAGGTAGTGCTTGCGTTTCAGGATTGCCAGATAGACCTTCATGCAAAGATCAAAGTAAGAATAGACGGCAAAATAATCGAGACAACAACAGGCAAGGTGTTGTTTAATGTTATAGCCATACCGCAGGCAATGCCGTATGTCAATCAGGAGATGAATAAGGGCGCTCTTTCAGGTGTTGTCACTAAATGTTATCAGTTGTTAGGCCACGCAAGGACAGTGCAGCTTCTGGATGATTTAAAGGCAGTAGGTTTTGAATGGGCCACGCAGGCAGGTATATCCATATCAATAACAGACCTTGTTGTGCCTGAAAAGAAAAAGATGTTTCTTGAAATAGCCAAAAAAGAAGTGGCCGACGTAGAGAAACAATACAAGATGGGTATAATAACAGAAGGTGAAAGATATAACAAGATCATAGATATCTGGACCCATATTACAGACAAGGTTTCAGACCTGATCTTTGACGAATTAGACCCGTTTAACCCCATATTTATGATGGCCGATTCCGGCGCAAGGGGCTCCAAGCAGCAGATAAGGCAGCTTTCAGGCATGAGGGGTTTAATGGCAAAGCCTTCAGGCGAGATTATAGAAAGCCCTATTACCGCAAATTTCAGAGAAGGCCTTACGGTGCTGGAATATTTTATATCAACTCACGGCGCCAGAAAAGGCCTTGCCGATACGGCTTTAAAGACAGCCGATTCGGGTTATCTTACAAGAAGGCTTGTTGACGTTGCCCAGGATGTTATTATTACGGAGCTTGATTGTGGGACTATAAACGGCATAATTGTAAGCGCCATAGTTGAAGGCGATGAAATCGTCGTAGACCTTAAAGAAAGAATCGTCGGAAGAGTGGCGATTGATAATATAGTGGACGTTATAACAGACAAGGTGATAGTCGAGGCCAATCAGGAAATAAGCGACGAGCAGGCAGATTTGATAGAATCAGCGGGCATAGAAAAGATAAGAATAAGAAGCGTACTTACATGCGAGACTAAGTACGGCGTGTGCGCCAAATGCTACGGTAAAAACCTTGCTACGCGCAAGCCAGTGGAATTAGGCGAGGCCGTTGGTATTATTGCGGCGCAGTCTATAGGCGAGCCCGGTACTCAGCTTACAATGAGGACATTTCATATAGGCGGCACGGCAAGCAGGATAATAGAGCAGTCATTTATAAAAAGCAAAAGCGACGGGATACTTTCTTATCACGGTTTAAGGGTTGTAAAAAAGAAGGCCGGTGAAAATATAGTATTAAACAGAAACGGCCAGATTTCTATAAACGATAAAAACGGCCGCGAACACGAACGTCATGTTATGCCTCAGGGCGCTGTCGTAAAATTTGATGATCAGCAGGAAATCAAAAAAGATGCTGTCATAGTGAGATGGGACCCGTACACCGTGCCCATACTTACAGAGGTTGAGGGCGCTGTGAGGTTTGAGGATATAGTCGAAGATATTACTATGCGCAAGGAATTAGACAGCGCCACAGGCCTTACCGACAGGGTTATAATGGAACACAAAGGCGGAGAGTATCATCCTCAGATTGTTATACAGAATAAAAAAGACGAAGTGCTTGCCATATATCCGATACCGGTGGGCGCGCATATAGCGGTAAAAGACGGCCAGAATATAGAGGCCGGCGGCACTATCGCCAAGACTCACAGGGTGTTGACCAAAACAAAAGATATTACAGGCGGGCTTCCCAGGGTTGCTGAATTGTTTGAAGCCAGGCGCCCAAAGGATCCTGCCATAATAAGCGAGATTGACGGTGTTGTTGAATTCGGCCCGGCTAAAAAAGGCCAGCGCAGGGTAATTATAAAGTCAGCCTCGGGAATGAAAAAAGAATATCTTATACCGCACGGCAAACATCTCAATGTGTACAAGGGTGATTATGTCAACGCAGGCCAGCAATTAATAGACGGCGCTGTTGTGCCGCAGGATATATTAAGGGTTTCCGGCGACAAGAAACTTCAGGAATACCTTGTCAACGAGATCCAGGAAGTTTACAGGCTTCAGGGTGTAAAGATAAATGATAAACATATAGAGGTTATTGTCAGGCAGATGCTGAGAAAGGTATCCATAGAGGATTCAGGCGATACCATTTTCTTGATCGGAGAGCAGGTCGACAAGTTTATATTCAAAGAAGAGAACAATAAGGTTACTAAAAAAGGCGATAAGCCAGCCAGCGCTGTGCCGATTCTTCTCGGTATTACAAAAGCCTCCTTGAGCACTGAAAGTTTTATTTCAGCCGCCAGCTTCCAGGAGACAACAAGAGTCTTGACAGAGGCTGCCGCAAGCGGCAAAATAGATTTTTTACGTGGACTTAAGGAAAATGTCATCACGGGCCACTTAATACCGGCGGGTACAGGTTTTAAGGCCCATCATAAAATAGAGATAGTAAGAGAACAACAAGAACAAGAGATAGAGCAAAACAAAGCGGAATAAGATGCCAACAATAAGCCAATTAATAAGACTGGGAAGAACAGATAAAAGATATAAAACAAAATCTCCTGCTTTGAAGCGCTGCCCGCAAAGGCGCGGTGTTTGCCTGCAGGTAAAGACAATGACGCCAAAGAAGCCTAATTCGGCATTGCGCAAGATTGCGAGGGTGAGGCTTACCGGCGGTATAGAAGTCACGGCTTATATACCGGGCGAAGGCCATAATCTTCAGGAACATTCAATAGTTCTTGTAAGAGGCGGCAGGGTAAAAGATTTGCCGGGAGTCAGGTATCATATAGTGCGCGGTTCGCTTGATACCGCGGGCGTATCCGACAGAAAAAGATCGCGTTCTAAATACGGAGCAAAAAAGCCCAAATGAGAAGAAGAAGAGCGGAAAAAAGACAGGTAACTCCGGATCCTAAATATAACAGCAAACTCATAACCAAGTTTGTAAACTGCGTTATGAGGGATGGAAAGAAGTCTACGGCAGAGGCCATAGTTTATGGCAGCCTGGACATAGTATGCAAAAAACTTAACAAAACAGAAACAATTGAGGTTTTACAGAAGGCGGTTGACAATGCTCGCCCACTTTTAGAGTTAAAGCCAAGAAGGGTCGGTGGAGCAACATACCAGATTCCTATAGAAGTCAGCAATGAAAGGGGAGTGGCAGTGGTGCTTCGTTGGATAAGAAATTTTGCAAGAGCCAGAAAAGGCAAGCCCATGAAAGAGCGTTTGGCGCTTGAGATATTGGATGCGTATAACGGCACAGGCTCTGCAATAAAAAAACGGGAAGATACCCATAAAATGGCTGAGGCCAACAAAGCATTTGCGCACTTTAAATGGTGAGATGACACGCATAATAGGGCAGGAAATACAAAAAAAGATAATGGCAAGAAAAGCACCTTTACAAAAACTTAGAAATATCGGTATCATGGCGCATATAGACGCCGGCAAGACCACGACCACGGAGCGGGTTCTTTTTTACACAGGCAGGCTGTATAAAATAGGCACTGTTGATGAGGGCACTGCAACCATGGATTGGATGGTTCAGGAGCAGGAAAGGGGTATAACTATTACATCCGCCTCTACCCAGTGCGAGTGGAAGGATTTTACAATAAATGTTATAGACACCCCGGGGCATGTGGATTTTACAATAGAGGTTGAAAGGTCTTTGCGTATTTTAGACGGAGGCGTTGTTGTGTTTTGCGCCGTAGGCGGGGTTGAACCGCAGAGCGAGACAGTCTGGCGCCAGGCAGACAGGTATAAAACACCCAGGATAGCTTATATAAACAAGATGGATCGCACAGGCGCAGACTTTTTTAAGGCCCTTGATGAGATGTATACAAAACTCGGCGCTTTGGCATGCCCTATACAGATACCGTTTGGCAAAGAAAGTTCTTTTGAAGGTATTATAGATCTTATACATATGAAACTTATAAAATATAAGGATGAATCAGGCAGGGAATATGACTTGCTTCCTATACCTGAAGCCGCGCTTAAAGAGGCCCAGCACTACAGGCATGTTATGATAGAGAAACTTGCCGAGGCCGACGAGAAGGTGATGGAAAAATATATACATAATGAAGAGATGACAGAGGCCTATATAATAAAACATATACGAAAGGCTACTTTGCATAACAGCCTTGTTCCGGTTTTATGCGGGTCAAGCCTGAAGAATACAGGTATACAGCCGTTATTGGATGCTATATGCGAGTATCTTCCTTCTCCTGTTGATGTGCCTGCGATAAAAGGCATAAATCCCCAAACAGAAGCCGAGGAAGAGAGAAAATCAACAGAGGACGAACCGTTTTGCGCTTTGGCATTTAAGATAGTAACTGACAAATATGTAGGAAAGCTTACATATGTGAGAGTTTATTCAGGCATATTAAAAACCGGAACTTATATATATAATGTTACAACACAGGAAAAAGAAAGAGTCGGCAAGCTTCTTCAGATGCACGCAAACAAACAAACAATAATACAGGAAGCGTACGCAGGCGATATAGCGGCTGTTGTCGGGTTAAAAAATACCACAACAGGCCATACCATATGCGATGAAAATCATCCCATAAGGCTTGAGACAATGCATTTCCCGGAACCTGTTTTGTCATTGGCAATTGAGCCTGCATCCAAAGTGGATCAGGAAAAACTCGGGTTTTCTCTTCGCAAGCTTCAGGACGAAGACCCGTCGTTTACTGTCAGGTATAATCAGGAAACAGACCAGACCATAATATCAGGAATGGGCGAGCTTCATCTGGAGGTTTTAGTTGACAGGATGTTAAGAGAATTTAATGTTTCCGCTAATGTCGGAAAGCCGCACGTCGCTTATCGCGAAACTATTTCAACAAGGGTTACAGCTGTTGGAAAATTTATCCAGCAGTCAGGCGGCAGGGGCCAATACGGCCATGTTGTGCTTGATATAGCCCCGGGCGAGCCTGGCACCGGCGTTGAATTCCTCAGCAGGATTATAGGTGGGGCAATCCCGAGAGAATATATATCTTCCATTGAAGAAGGCGTGGAGGATTCCGCAAAGACAGGTGTCCTGGCAGGCTATCCTGTTACTGATATAAAGGTTTTATTGATAGACGGGTCATACCATGAAGTTGATTCTTCAGAGTTTGCTTTTAAAATGGCGGCTTCTATAGGGCTTTCCGATGGTTTAAGAAAAGGAAAATCAAAATTACTTGAGCCGATTATGGATTTGGAAGTTACTGTGCCTGAGGAATTTCTAGGAGTTGTTATAGGCGATCTTAATTCAAAAAGGTGCAAGATTCAGTCCATAAAACAAAGAGGCAACGCAAAGGTAATAAGGGGCAATGTGCCTTTGGGTGAGATGTTTGGATATGCCACAGGTTTAAGAAGCTTAACCCAGGGCCGCGCAACATATACAATGGAGCCTTCTTTTTATGCCGAGGTCCCGTCTAGTATATATGACAAAATAATTTCAGGAGGAAAATAACATGGCTAAAGAAAAATTCCAGCGCAATAAGCCGCATGTTAATATCGGCACTATAGGCCACGTAGATCATGGTAAAACAACTCTTACCTCAGCCATAACCCTTTGCCTTCAGAAAAAAGGTTTTGCCGAGGCAAGGGCCTTTGATTCAATTGATAACGCGCCTGAGGAAAAAGAGCGCGGTATCACAATCAACATAGCCCACGTAGAGTACCAGTCTGACAAACGCCACTACGCCCACATAGACTGCCCGGGCCACGCTGACTATATAAAGAACATGATTACCGGCGCTGCCCAGATGGACGGAGCAGTGCTTGTAGTCTCAGCCGCAGACGGCCCAATGCCGCAGACAAGAGAACATATCCTTCTTGCCCGCCAGGTTAACGTGCCTGCGGTAGTTGTATTTTTAAATAAAGTAGACATGGTAGAAGATAAAGAGCTCCTTGACTTAGTAGAACTTGAGTTAAGAGAGCTCCTTTCAAAATATAATTTCCCCGGAGATAAAGTGCCTATAATCAGAGGTTCAGCCTTAAAAGCTATGGGATGCGCCTGCGGCAAGCCGGATTGCCCCAACTGTAAGCCCATATACGACCTTATCACTGCCTGCGACGACTTTATACCTGAGCCGAAAAGAGACATTGAAAAGCCTTTCTTAATGAGCATAGAAGATGTGTTCAGTATCACAGGCCGGGGCACAGTAGCCACAGGCCGTGTTGAGCGCGGTATCGTTAAGATGGGCGAAGACGTAGACCTTGTAGGCATGCGTGAAAAGGTTCAGAAAACAGTTGTAACAGGCATTGAGATGTTCAGAAAGCTTCTTGATGAAGGCCGCGCAGGAGATAACTTAGGCGTTCTCTTAAGGGGTAAAGATAAAAAAGATGTTGAACGCGGCATGGTCATGGCAAAGCCCGGCTCAATAACACCTCATACAAAATTCAAAGCAGAAGTATATGTATTAACAAAGGAAGAAGGAGGCCGTCATACACCGTTCTTTAACGGTTACAGGCCTCAGTTTTATTTTAGGACCACTGACGTTACAGGCGTAGCAAAGCTGCCTGCCGGAGTTGAAATGGTCATGCCCGGCGATAACGTCCAGATGGAAGTAGGACTCATTATACCTATCGCTATGGAAAAGGAGCTTCGCTTTGCTATTCGTGAAGGCGGCCATACAGTAGGCGCTGGTGTAATATCGGAGATAATAGCGTAAAATGCAACAGAAAATTCGCATAAGATTAAAAGCTTACGACCACAGGCTGCTTGATCAGTCTGCGCATGAGATAGTGGAAGCCGCAAGGCGCACGGGCGCCAAGGTTTCAGGCCCCATACCTCTTCCTACGGACAGGGAGGTTTTTACAGTGCTGCGTTCTCCTCATGTTGATAAGAGGTCAAGAGAGCAGTTTCAGATTAAGACGCATAAGCGCATACTGGATATTTTAAGCCCTACGTCGAAGACTGTTGACGCATTAAAAAAACTTGATCTGCCGGCCGGCGTAGATGTGGAGATAAAATAATATGATTCAAGGTTTGTTGGGAAAAAAATTAGGCATGACACAGATCTTTAATCAGGAAGGCAATATTGTTCCTGTTACGGTTATAGAGGCAGGGCCGTGCCCTATATTACAGATTAAGACTGTTGAGAAAGACGGGTATTCTGCTATACAGGTAGGCTTTGAGGCAAGAAAAGAATCCAGGGTCAATAAGCCGCTCACAGGGCATTTTAAAAAAGCAGGCGTAAAACCAAAGCATTACATAAGAGAATTCAGCGTTGAAAAACCCGAAGATTACAAGATCGGCCAGGATATCCTGGTGGATATTTTTGCTGTTTCGGATGCGGTTGATATCATAGGTGTTTCTATAGGTAAAGGTTTTCAGGGTGGGATGAAAAGGCATAATTGGTCAGGTGGGCCTGAGTCGCACGGTTCAATGCATCACCGGGCCCCGGGTTCTGTGGGCGCAAGCTCGGATCCTTCAAGGACATATAAGGGCCAGAAACTTCCGGGCAGGATGGGCAACGCGCGCGTAACAGTCCAGAACCTTGAGGTTATGAGTATAGACAAGGATAATAATCTTTTGGTTGTAAAAGGCGCTGTTCCGGGCTCTGACGGGGGCTTGCTTGTGATAAGAAAAGGAAAAAAGAAAACCAGGATTTTAGCGAAGCAAAAGCCGGTTGTAAAGAAAAAGAAGGAAGAGGCCAAGATGAAAAAGGCTCAGCCTGCTAAAAAGAAATAAATTATTATGACTGCTAAAGTAAAAAAAGATAAAATAAAATTAGAAAAAACACTGCCTGTGCGCGATTTCTTAAGCGGCAAGGAACTCAGGAGTATTGACCTTGACGAGAAGATTTTTGACGCAAAGGTCAATAAGCCGCTCCTGCACCAGGTTGTTGTTATGTATCAGGCAGCCAAAAGAGCCGGTACCGCATCCACCAAAACAAGGGGTGAGGTTTCAGGAGGAGGCAAAAAGCCCTGGAAGCAGAAAGGCACAGGCCGCGCAAGGGTGGGAAGTTCAAGAAATCCGCTATGGAAGGGCGGAGGGGCTGCATTCGGCCCGCATCCTAAGGATTATTCGTATAGCATTCCCAAAAAGATAAAAAGACTGGCGGTTAAATCCGCGCTTAACGCCAAATGGGTTGGTTCGGAATTATTTTTTATAGACGAGATAAAGCTTGGCGAGCCTAAAACAAATATTTTCGCAAAAGCGTTAAGCAAGTTTTTGAAATCATACAAAAGCGTCATGTTCATTGTTGACGGCATTGATGATAATTTAAAACGCGCCTACAGAAATATACCAAAGGTTAATGTTAGGGATTGCGAAAATTTCAACGCCATGGATATATTGCTGCACAAGGATTTGGTAATATCAGAGTCTGCGTTAAAAAAGATTTGCAAGAGAATATCCAAATGAAAGATCTGTATTCTGTAATAAAAAATCTGATGCGCACTGAAAAAAGCACACATCTTCAGCCTTTGAATAAATATTTATTCAAGGTGGATACGGATGCCACCAAGATAGAGATAAAAAAGGCAGTTGAGACAGTATATAAGGTAAAGGTGGACAGCGTCAACACCGTAAATATGCCCGGCAAATTAAAAAGAGTCAGGTATAAAGCCGGTTACACATCGGACTGGAAAAAAGCGATAGTCACGCTAAAAGCCGGCAGCAAAATAGATATGACCGCGTAAGGGGAAATTTCAATGGGTATTAGGCAGAGAAAACCAACAACACCTTCAAATAGATGGACAGCGCTTTGTGATTTTGCTGAGATTACAAAGAGCTATCCTGAGAAATCTCTTTTAGCCCCGCTTAAAAAGTCAGGCGGAAGAAACCTTTGCGGAAGGATTACCTCAAGGCACCGCGGAGGCGGCCACAAAAGAAGATACAGATTAGTGGATTTTAAGAGGTTAAAAAAAGGTATTGGCGCCAAAGTCCTTGCCATAGAGTATGACCCTAACAGGACATCAAGGATAGCGCTTCTGGAATATGAAGACGGAGTAAAAAGTTATATTGTATGCCCGGCAGGATTAAAGGTCGGAGAGATACTGATGTCAGGGCCTGATGTTGAAATCAAGCCAGGCAACTGCGCTCCTTTATCAAGCATACCTCCGGGTACGCCGATACACAATATAGAGTTGATTTCCGGCCAGGGCGGAAAACTTGTGCGTTCTGCCGGCAGCTCAGCATTGATTATGGCCAAAGAAGGCGAGTATGCCCATGTAAAAATGCCTTCAACTGAAATACGCCTTGTGCGCCTTGATTGCTATGCTACGATAGGCCAGGTTGGCAACATAGAACATTCCGGCATATCCATAGGAAAGGCCGGAAGAAATATATGGCTTGGTAAAAGGCCGTCTTCAAGAGGCGTTGCCAAGAATCCGGTTGATCATCCTATGGGTGGAGGCGAAGGAAAATCTTCAGGCGGAAGGCATCCGACTACACCGTGGGGCAAGCCGACAAAGGGTTATAAAACACGCAAGCCCAAGAAGTATTCAAACAAATTTATCGTTAAAGACAGGCGTGTGCATTCAAAAAATATAGTGTGAGGATAGAATTATATGGGTAGGTCACTGGCAAAAGGTCCGTACATAGATCCAAAATTACTTGGCAGGGTTTCAAAGATGAGGTCTTCCGGGGATAAAAAACCGATAAAGACCTGGTCAAGGCGTTCTACTGTAACCCCGGATTTTGTAGGGCTTATTTTTCTTATACACAACGGCATAAAATTTATCCCGGTTTTTATAACAGAAAACATGGTTGGGCATAAATTAGGCGAGTTTTCGCCTACGCGTATATTCAGGAAACACAGCGCTCATACAGAGCAGTCAATGGATAAGACATAAAATGATAGCAAGATCGATAGCCAGATACGTAAGGGTTTCACCAAGAAAGACAAGGTATGTCCTAGATATAATAAGAGGCCAGGGCGTTGATAACGCCTTTTCCATACTCGACAATACTAACAAGGGCGCCGTATTTTTTATCAAGCAGGCATTAAAATCAGCGCTTGATTCGGCGGTAAAAAAGACAAAGGGCTCAGCCGATGCCTCCAATCTTTACATTTCAAAGGCAACAGCGGACGGCGGCCCGATGCAAAAGCGCTGGAGGGCTGCTTCAATGGGCAGGGCAACCCCGATACTTAAACGGACCTCGCATATTTTAATAGAACTTGATATGGCTGCCGGCGCAGAAAAAAAGGCAGCTAAAACTACTACTACAACAACAACAAAGAAAAAGCAAGCTAAAGCTAAAACAGCGTCTAAGAGGTAATAAATGGGTCATAAGGTTCATCCGTATTGCATAAGAATAGGCATAGTGAAGGACTGGTCATCGCAATGGTTCGTCAGAAAAAAGGATTTTCCGTCGCTTGTTTATGAGGATTTTAATGTCCGTAAATATATCAAGAAAACATTTGCGCAGGCCAGGGTTTCCAAGGTTGATATAATACGGGCAGGGAATAAGATGAAGGTCGCGATACATTCGGCAAGGCCTGGCGTTATCATAGGCCGGCGCGGGGCCGATATTGACAGGTTAAGGGAAGATCTTCAGAATATTACGCAGAAAGAGATATTTGTTGACATAAAAGAGATAAAAAATCCGGCTGTAGACGCTCAGCTCATAGCTGAAAATATAGCTTTCCAGATAGAAAAAAGGATTATGGTAAAACGCGCCATGAAAAAGTCTATACAGCAGGCGATAGATTCCGGCGCCAAGGGTATCAGGATAAGGTGCAAGGGCAGGCTTAACGGCGCGGAAATCGCCAGGCGTGAATCCTACATGGTAGGCAGTATACCCCTTCATACATTAAGGGCTGATATAGATTATGGTTTTGTCGAGGCGCTGACCACTTACGGGCTTATAGGCGTTAAAGTATGGGTTTATATGGGCGAGACGCATCTTAAAGAAAAAAAGGATGAATTAGACAATGGCAATGATGCCAAAAAGAGTAAAATATAGAAAATCCCAGCGCGGGTGGCGCGGAGGTATTGCTACCAGGGGCTGTGAGGTATCATTCGGAGAATACGGGATTCAGTGCCTTGAAAACGCGTGGATTAAAAATACCCAGGTTGAGGCCGCAAGGGTTTCAGTAATGCGCACAACCCAGGGCGGCGGAAAATTATATATAAGAATTTTTACGGATAAGCCGGTTACCAAGAAGCCGGCAGAAACAAGGATGGGCAAGGGAAAAGGCATGCCTGATCATTGGGTTTGCGCAGTTAAACGCGGGACCATGCTTATGGAACTTGAAGGTATACCCATGGAATTGGCAAGAGAGACCTTTGGCGTTGCCGCGCACAAATTGCCTTTCAGGACAAGATTCGTAGCAAGAAGAAAGTTTTAAAAATGAGCTCAAAAAATATAAAAGAATTAAGGGCTTTATCAGAAGCCGAAATGGACGATAAGATGATAGCGCTTAAGCAGAAGCTTATAGAGTCAAGGCTTTTGGCTGCATCGGGAAGGCTGGAGAAGCCGTCTGTTATAAAGAACGCAAAAAAAGAGATAGCAAGAATATTAACGCTCAAAGGATTAAAAAATGCCGGAAATAAATAGAGAGTCAAAAAGAAAAATAAGGACAGGTGAAGTTGTAAGCGACAAGATGAATAAGACCATAGTTGTTATGGTCCAGAGGACTACCACCCATCCTGTTTATAATAAGATTATTACAAAGGCCAAGAGATATAAGGTTCACGATGAACAAAACCAGGCCAAAACAGGAGACAAGGTCAGGATCGCCGAGACCAGGCGTCTTTCCAAGGATAAGCGATGGAGACTGCTTGAGGTGATAAAATGATTCTACTTCGCTTTAAGCAACCTGATATCTGGTATAAGCTTCGTAGGAATCATTTCTGCGAAGCCCGTACCAGTTATGAAATACTGGAGGGCGTAGCAGAATGATCCAGATGCGCAGTATAGTGGATGTTGCGGATAATACCGGCGCCAAAAGGGCATCTTGCATAGGCGTTATGAACCGCGCAAACAGAAGATACGCCTTTATAGGCGATATCGTAACTATCAATATAAAAGAATCCGCTCCTGAGGCAACGGTTAAAAAAGGAGAAGTGGCAAAGGCGGTTGTTGTAAGGACAAGAAATGTAATAAAAAGGGTTGATGGTTCGTGCCTGCGTTTTGACAGAAACGCGGTTGTCGTAATTGATGCTACAAAAAATCCCAGAGGCACCAGGGTTTTTGGGCCTGTGGCAAGAGAGTTGAGAGAAATGGATTTTGCAAAAATAATATCTCTTGCGCCGGAGGTAATATAAATGCATATAAAGAAAAATGACCAGGTTATAGTTATAGCCGGCAGGGATAAGGGCAAAAAAGGTAAAGTGCTCAGGGTTATTCCTGTTACAGGCCGGGCTCTGGTTGAAGGTATAAATTTTGTAAAAAAACATGCCCGTAAGACCAAGCAGGACCAGCAAGGCGGAATAATACAGATGGAATTGCCCATAAATTCATCCAATCTGTCCATATCCTGCCCTAAATGCAACCGTCCGGCAAGGACAAGGGTGAAGGATCTTGCCGACGGCACAAAAATGAGGTCCTGCGTCAGATGCGGCGAGGCGATATAATGAAACCCAGATTACAGGAATTTTATGAAAAAGATATAGTGCCGAAAATGATGCAGCATTTCGGTTTCAAGAATTCCATGCGTGTGCCAAAGCTTGTGAAGATAGCCATTAATATGGGCGTTGGCATAGGCGCTGCGGATATAAAGATTCTTGAGGCAGCTATGTCAAACCTTGCTGTTATAACAGGCCAGAAGCCGGTTATGAAGCGCGCGAAAAAGGCGATATCAAATTTTAAACTGAAAGAAAACGCGCCGATAGGCTGCATGGTGACATTGCGCAGCAACCATATGTATGAATTTTTAGACAGGCTCATATCCGTGGCTATACCAAGAATCAGGGATTTTCGCGGGCTTGCTAAGACATCTTTTGACCAGGGCGGAAATTACACCATGGGCTTAAACGAGCAGTTGATTTTTCCGGAAGTTGATTATGATTCCGTGGTAAGGGTCCAGGGCATGAATATAACAATAGTGACAACCGCTAAAAACAAAGAAGAGGCGTTTGAATTACTTAAGGCATTTGGCATGCCTTTCAAGGACAAATAATATAATGGCAAAAACGTGTTTGATAGTAAAGGCAAAAAGAGAACCAAAATTTAAGGTAAGAAAATACCACAGGTGCCAGATCTGCGGCAGGCCAAGGGGTTACATGAGAAGGTTTGGGCTGTGCCGTATATGTTTCAGGGAATTAGCGTCAAGGGGGCAGATTCCCGGAGTAAAAAAAGCGAGTTGGTAAGAAAGATCCCTCGCCGCAACGCGAGATAGCGGGCGGCTCGGGATGAAATTTCATAATATAAAATGGGGAAATTTCAATGAGCGTAAGCGATCCGATTGCAGATATGATAACAATACTAAGAAATGCCAGCAGGGCCAGGCATCTCAGCGCAGATGTCAGGGCATCCAGGCTTACCGAATCTGTTTTATCATTGATGAAAAAGGAAGGTTTTATAAAGAATTTTAAGCCCATGGAACATAAGAAACAGGGGCTTTTTAAGGTTTATCTTAGGTATTCCGACGCCAAGCTCCCGGCCATGTCTAATATACAAAAGATTTCAAAGCCGGGATTAAGAAAATATGTTGATAGAGATAATATACCGAGCGTGTTTAACGGATTGGGAGTAGCTGTTATTTCAACGTCAAAAGGCCTGATGACTGACGCCGAGGCAAAAGAGGCGGGCTTAGGCGGTGAAGTATTTCTGTATATATGGTAAGAGGATAAAATGTTCTACTTCGCGTTAAGTGATGTAAAACAGCAGTGTACGCTTCGTAGGAACAATTTCTGCGAAGCCCGCACCGCTAAAAAACAAGAGAAGGGCGTAGCAGAATGTCAAGAATAGGTAAAAAACCGGTACAAATACCGGATAAAGTAAAAGTTGCCATAGAGGCAAGGACCGTAAAAGTAGAAGGCCCCAAGGGAAAACTCAGCCTTAATGTGCATCCCAGGGTTACGGTTACCATCGAGGATAACAGGGTTATAGTAAAAAGAAAATCCGATCTTAAGTTGGATAAATCCCTGCACGGGCTTACGCGCAGCCTTATAAATAACATGATAATAGGCGTTACTGACGGTTACAGGAAAGACCTTGAGATTATCGGGGTGGGTTTTAAGGCCGCAGTGCAGGGAAAGCAGCTTGTTTTAAACCTGGGATTCAGCCACCCTATAAATTATGCTATCCCCGAAGGCATTACAATACAGGTTCCCAAGCCGCTTAATATATCCGTAAGCGGTTTTGATAAAAGATTGGTAGGCCAGACAGCGGCTGAAATCAGGGATTTTCACAGGCCTGAGCCTTACAAGGGTAAAGGTATCAGATACGCGGGTGAATACGTCAGAAGAAAAGTGGGAAAGAAAGTAGCGTAAAAAAGATTAAGGAAATAATATGTCACAAGCTACCAGGCAGGCCAGATTAAGAAAGCATAAAAGGATAAGAAAGTATTTAAAAGGCGACAATATAAAGCCAAGGCTTTGCGTTTACAGGAGCCTTAATAATTTAAATGCGCAGGTTATAGATGATGTAAAGGGCAGCACTGTTTTATCCGTTTCCACGCTTGATAAAGAGTTTAAAAAAATAAGCCCATCCGGGTCAAATATAAAAAGCGCGGCGTTGTTGGGAGAATTTTTAGCAAAAGCCTCGCAGGAAAAAGGCATATCCAGCGTAGTATTTGACAGGGGCGGTTATCTTTACCACGGGCGCATAAAGGCTTTTGCCGACGGCGCGAGAAAAGCCGGGTTAAAATTTTAAAGGGAAAATTCAATGGCGGAGAAATCAAGTGAATTTGTTGAAAAAGTTATAGCGGTAAACAGGTGCGCCAAGGTCGTAAAAGGCGGAAGGCATTTTTCATTTGCAGCGCTTGTCGTAGTAGGCAACGCAAACGGCATGGTCGGTTATTCTATCGGCAAGGCCAAAGAAGTAGCTGATGCGATAAAAAAAGCCTTAAACAGCGCCAAGAAGGACATGTTTGAAGTGCCTTTAAACGGCAGCACGATAAGATATGAAGTCATGGGCAAATTTGGCTCAGCCAAGGTTTTGTTAAAACCGGCATCAGCAGGCACAGGAATTATAGCAGGCGGTTCCATAAGGGCCGTGTGCGAGGCCGCAGGCATACATGACATATTGACAAAATCATTCGGCTCTAACAATGCTATAAATGTTGTCAAGGCCGGTATTGCAGGTTTGGAAAGTTTAAAAAAACAGGAAGCTATAAAACGTGTAAGGGATACAAAAGATGAGACTGTCTGATTTAGCGCCTGTAAAAGGCTCAAACAAGAAAAATAAAAGAAAAGGCTGCGGCTCCGGATCAGGCCATGGCAAGACATCCTGCCGCGGCAATAAGGGCGCCGGATCCCGTTCAGGCTCAAACAGGCGGCTTGGTTTTGAAGGCGGCCAGATGCCTTTGATGCGGCGCGTTCCCAAAAGAGGCTTTAACAGTAAATTTCCGATGATCTATGAGATAGTGAATTTGGAGCAATTTAAAGGTTTTAAGGATGCTGACACAGTAGATCCCAAGGCGTTAAAACAGAGAAATATTGTCAAGCATTCTTCATGGCCTGTTAAGATTTTAGGCAGCGGCGAGATAAAAAAGGCGTTAACCGTGCACGCGCATAAGTTTTCAAAAAGCGCTGTTGAAAAAATTACAGCAGCAGGTGGAAAAGTTGTTGTATTGGAGTAGTTGATGCTTCAGGCGTTAGCCAATATTTTTAAAGTACCGGATCTTAGAAAAAAAGTAATCATATCTTTGGCTATAATCGGTGTATACAGATTTGGTTGTCATATACCTACACCGGGAATAAACGGAGCGGCCTTAGCGCAGTTCTTTGATAATTTAGCAAGTACTCAGAGTGGCACGCTTTTCGGTATAATGAGCATGTTTACAGGAGGCGCTCTAGAGCGTTTGACTGTTTTTGCGCTGGGTATTATGCCGGCTATATCGGCTTCTATTATAATGCAGCTTTTGACTGTAGTTATTCCGTCGCTGGAAAAGTTGGCGAAGGAAGGCGGCGCGCAGGGTATGCGCCAGATTAACCAGTATTCAAGATACCTTACCGTTGTGCTTGGTATAATCCAGTCATTATTTATAGCGTTATGGGTTCAGAACCCGGCGCATTTTCAGGGCATAAAGATTGTGCCTAATCCGGGTACGGGTTTTCTTATACTTACAGTTATCACGCTTACAAGCGGCACGGCGTTTATAATGTACCTTGGCGAGCAGATTACCGAGCGCGGCATAGGAAACGGCATGTCGCTTTTAATCACAGCAAGTATAATATCAAGGATACCGCAGGCGCTGGCCCAGCTTTTTGTCCTGGCTTCTCCTGCGACCGGCCCTGATTTAAGAATAAGGCCGCTTACGATAATATTTATGGCGGCTATGATGGTGGCTGTTATAATTGCTATAATTCTTATTACGCAGGGCCAGCTTAAAATACCCGTGCAGTATGCAAAGCGCATCGTAGGCAGAAAGGTTTACGGCGGGCAGTCAACATATATTCCTCTTCGCGTAAACCATGCGGGCGTCATTCCTATAATATTTGCGCAATCGATAATACTTTTTCCCGCTACAGTCGCGGGTTTTATACAAAATCCTTTTTTACAGCGCATGGCTTTAACATTGACAAGGGGCCAGTTTCTTTATACGGTAGTTTACAGTTTTTTTATCATATTTTTTGCTTATTTTTACACGGCTATTACACTGAATCCGGTAGACTTAGCTGAGAATATGAAAAAATACGGAGGTTTTGTTCCGGGTATAAGGCCGGGTAAGCCGACCGCGGAATATTTTGATTATATAATGACCAGGATTACGCTTCCCGGGGCAATATTTTTGGCTATAATAGCGGTGTTGCCTGACGCGATAGGCGGGTGGCTGCACATACCTTATCTGGTTGCCAGCTTTTTCGGCGGCACAGGGCTTTTGATTATAGTCGGCGTTATGCTTGATACTATGCGCCAGGTTGAATCGCAGCTTTTGATGAGGCATTACGATGGCTTTATGAAAAAAGGCCATTTAAAAGGAAGAAGATAGGTATTATGAGATTGGTATTATTGGGCCCGCCAGGCGCAGGCAAGGGCACTCAGGCTGAAAAACTTTCAAAAGAATATAAAATACCGCATATCTCCACGGGAAATATTTTAAGGCAAGCCGTAAAACTCAATACGCCTGTGGGAATAAAAGCGAATTCATATATGACTAAAGGCGAATTAGTGCCGGATAAAATAGTTATTGAGATAGTCGCCGAGCGCCTTAAAGAGCCTGATTCTAAAAACGGATTTATACTGGATGGTTTTCCCAGGACAAAACAGCAGGCAGAGAGTTTAGACAGCATGCTTAAATCCGTAAATATGCCGCTTGATGCAGTGATATATTTTCATACAACAGACCAGGTGGTGATAAGCAGGCTTACAGGCAGGCGCGTATGCAAAAAGTGCGGCGCAAATTTTCATATAAAAAATATACCGCCTAAAAAAGCGGGTGTATGCGATTTTTGTAATTCTGTTCTTACCCAGCGCGAAGACGATAAAGAAGACACAATAAAAAACAGGCTCAACGTTTACAAAAACGAAACAGCAGAATTAATAGATTATTATAAAAAAAGTAGCATGCTTAAGACGGTATCCGGAGACCTTGATATAAACGAGGCGTATCAGGTATTGGTGAAGGCCCTGAAAAATGATTCAATTAAAGTCTGAAGCCGAAATTCAGAATATCAGAAAGGCCTCAAAGATAGTAGCCGGCGTTTTAGAAGGCCTTAAAAGCTTCGTAAAGCCGGGTTGCAGCACAAAAGATTTAGACAAAAAGGCGGAACAGTTTATTGAAAAGGCAAAGGCCACACCGGCATTTAAAGGGTACAGGGGGTATCCGGCGTGTTTGTGTACTTCTGTAAATGACGCTGTTGTGCACGGAATACCTAATGATTACAGGCTTAAGGAAGGCGATATCGTAGGCCTTGACGTTGGCGTTGAGCTTGATGGTTATTATTCAGACGCAGCCATAACAGTATGCGTTGGAAAAGTCAGCTCACAGGCCAAAAAGCTCGTTGAGGTTACGCGTGAAGCGCTGTATAAAGCTATAGATAAGGCTCAGCCGTCAGGCCGCATAGGCGATATATCTTACGCGATACAGTCCTGCGCCGAGGGCAACGGTTTTTCTGTTGTAAGAGATTACGTAGGCCATGGCATAGGAACAAACGTGCATGAAGAACCGGGCATACCTAATTTTGGCCAGCCCAATACAGGGCTAAAGCTTAAAGTTGGCATGGCGCTTGCCATAGAGACAATGGTAAACATGGGCGATTGGCGCGTTAAACTGTTAGATGACGGTTGGACAGCCGTTACTACTGACGGAAAACCATCAGCGCACTTTGAGCATACAATTGCGATAACTGATAATGGTCCGGAGATCTTGACCAAATATGGCTAAAGAAGAAGCGATTGAAGTTGATGGAATAATAACCGAGACATTGCCTAACGCGATGTTCAGGGTAAAGCTTGAAAACGAGCATATGGTGCTGGCTCATGTTTCAGGCAAGATGCGAATGAATTTTATAAGGATTTTACCGGGCGATAAGGTGAAGCTTGAGTTGTCGCCGTATGATTTAACAAGAGGAAGGATAACCTACAGGGTAAAGTAAAATGAAAGTCCGTTCAAGTTTAAGGAAGATGTGCCAGAAGTGTAAAATAATAAAGAGAAAAGGTGTTTTAAGGGTTATATGTTCAGACCCGAAGCACAAGCAAAAGCAGGGGTGAGAAGATGCCGAGAATCAGTGGTGTTGATATACCAAACAGCAAGAGGATAGAGGTCGCGCTTACCTATCTGTATGGTATAGGCAGGACTTTATCCGAAAAAATTTTAAAGACAGCGAATATAAACCCTGATACAAGGGCAAAAGACCTTACAGAGGAAGAGGTCTCAAAATTATCCGTTATCATACAAAGCAATTACAAGGTCGAGGGTGATTTGCGCAGGGAGATTTCATCAAATATAAAACGTTTGATTGATATAGGCAGCTATAAGGGTTCCAGGCATAAAAGAGGCCTGCCTGTAAGAGGGCAAAGGACTCATACTAATTCGCGCACAAGAAAAGGCCCCAGAAAAACAGTGGGCGTTATGCGCAAAGGAAAGACCCTGACAAGAGGGGCTGAATAAGAGGGAAAATTTTATCCCTCGCCACTGCGCGTGATAGCTGGTGGCTCGGGATGAATTTTCAAGTTGAGAGGAAAGGGAAAATTCAATGGCTAATGATAATATGCAGAAAAAAACATCCAAGACCAAGAAAAAGGCGTCAAGGCATGTGCCTAATGGCGTAGCTCATATAGTAGCCACATTTAATAATACGATAGTAACCATTACAGACCGCCAGGGCAATACTATATGCTGGTCGTCGAGCGGCAATGTGGGATTTAAAGGATCGAAGAAGTCAACTTCTTTTGCAGCCCAGTTGGTAGCAGAAACAGCCGCAAAAAAGGCTGTTGCATGCGGGATGAAAGATGTGGAAGTGCGCGTGAAAGGCCCGGGGGCAGGCAGGGAGTCGGCGATAAGGGCTCTTCAGGCAGCGGGGCTTAATATAAATGTTATAAAGGATGTGACGCCTATACCGCATAACGGATGCCGTCCGCCTAAACGCAGAAGGGTATAATTTAAAATGGGTAAAAGCACAGGGCCAAGTTGTAAAGTTTGCAGAAGAGAAGGGATGAAGCTTTTTTTTAAAAGCCAGCGTTGCGTCAGCGAAAAATGCGCATTTGGCAGGAGAAGTTTTGCTCCGGGCCAGCACGGAAAGGCCAGGGTAAAGCTTTCTGATTATGGTTTGCAGTTAAGAGAAAAGCAGAAGGTAAAGAAAGTATATGGAGTGCTTGAGAGGCAATTCAGGCTTTATTTTCAAAGGGCAACCAGGATAAAAGGCGTCACAGGCCATATATTGCTTAGCATGCTTGAACGCCGCCTTGATAATGTTGTATTCAGGCTGCGAATGAGCCCTACAAGACAGCAGGCCAGGCAGATGGTTTGTCACGGCAGGGTTTGCGTAAACGGTAAAAAGGTTGATATACCTTCTTATCAGGTAGGTTTAAATGCCCGGATTAATTTAAAATTAGACGAGGCCGGGATTAAAAAGGTAAGAGAATGCTTGGAAGCCAGCAAGGATCAGAGTATACCCCCGTGGCTTAACTTAAACGAGACTGATTTGACCGGCAGCGTGGTAAAACTGCCGCAGAGAGATGATATTCAGCTTCCCATAAAAGAGCAGTTGATAGTAGAGTTGTATTCAAAATAATCCCTCGCGACTAAACGCGATAGTATGTCGCTCGGGGCAAATTTTTATACGAGATAGCAGGAAAATTTGGGGGTAAAAATATGGCGATTGCGTGGAAAGATTTTGAAATGCCTAAAAGGCTTGAGTGCGACGAGTCCAGCTACAGCGAGACTTACGGCAAATTTACCGCAGAGCCGTTTGAACGCGGTTTCGGCATGACTATCGGAAACTCATTGAGAAGGGTTTTGATTTCATCCATAGAAGGATGGGCTGTTACATCCGTAAAGATAGAAGGCGTGCAGCATGAGTTTTCTGTTGTGCCCGGAGTCCTTGAGGATGTTTCGGAGATTATATTAAATATAAAAAATATTGTTTTATCTTCGCATGCCAAAGGCCCAAAGACAATTTATATAAAGCAGGAAAAGAAAGGCGAAATAAAGGCGGGCGATATAGTTACCGACGAGACAGTAGAGGTGCTTAATCCGAATCTGCACATAGCTACTCTTACGAAAAATGCGTCTTTTGAAATTCATATGGAAATAGGCAAGGGCCGCGGATATGTGCCTGCGGATAAAAATAAAAAAGAAAACCAGCCTATAGGCACTATACCGGTAGATTCTATTTTCAGTCCTGTTAAGCGCGTGAATTTCCTTATCGAAAATACAAGGGTAGGCCAGATGACGGATTATGACAAGTTTATCCTTGAGATATGGACCAATGCAAGCATGTCGCCGAAAGACGCGCTTTTATATGCCTCAAACATACTCCAGAGGCATCTCGATGTTTTTGTTAATTACGGCAGCCTGCCTGATGAAGAGCCGGCGCCTGAGGTGATAATAGAGGAAGAGCTGATAGAGAAGTTAAAAACACCGGTAAGCGAGCTTGAACTTTCTGTAAGAAGCGCCAATTGTTTGAGAGAAGCGAATATAAAAACAATATACGAGCTTGTAAGAAGATCAGAGGCAGAGATGCTTAAGTACAGGAATTTCGGTAAGAAATCGCTGACTGAAATAGGCGCGATACTTAAAGATATGAACCTGGGCCTTGGCATGAAGTTTGACAAAGAAACCATCAAAAGGCTTAAATAAGAAAAATAAACGGAGCTAAACCGTGAGACACCGAAGAAGAAGTAAAAAATTAGGGAGACAGCCTGCGCACAGAAAGGCTACTGTTATTTCATTGGTAGAAAGCCTTATAAAATATAAGCGCATAGAAACGACTTTGACAAAGGCAAAAGAGGCCAGGCGCCTGGCTGAGAAGGTGATTACTCTTGGTAAAAAAGACACGCTACACGCCAGGCGGCATGTCTATTCGTTTTTTAAGGACCGCGATATAGTAGGTATTGTATTTAAAGACCTTGCCCCGCTTTTTTCAAAAAGGCCTGGTGGTTATACCAGGGTAATGCGTACGCGCATACGCCCAGGAGACGGAGCGCAGATGGCCATACTTGAATGGACAGAAAAGAAGGAAGTCGTTGTCCCAGACAAGAAAAAGGCCAAAAAAGAACCGGTAAAGCAGGAGCCAAAACAGCAGGTAAAAGAGGCCAAGCCTGAAGTTAAAACCGAGGAAAAGAAACATGAGATCCATAAGCCTAAGGTTGAAGAGCAGAAGCAAAAGGGTTTCCTTGGCGGTATACGCAAGATATTCGGAAATAAAAGAGATAAGTAATGTAATTATGGAATTCCAAAGAATAATAAGTTTTAAAACGCCTCCGAGCCAGGGTTCGGCGGCGTTTTAATTTAGGAGGGATTTATCATGGCGTATGCAAGAATGATTTTGATAGCGGCGCTTGTATTAATGCAGGTAAATACTGTTTATGCGTTACGCATAAAAGCGCCGGAGCGGGAAGATGCGCGCGCTAGGGCAATGGGGGGGCAATGACAGATGATGCGACTGCGCAGTCATCAGGTCAAGGTAGACAATTATTGGACGAGGAAAGACAAAGGCTTGCCGCAGTATTAGGTGCTAAGACGCTGGAAGCAGTATCTTTGGGATTCAGGATCAGGGGTCAAAAAGGATATCATGAGGAAGCCATCGTGGCTCAAATACCTTTATCGTTAGAAGGCGCTGATGTCAGCGTTTGCGGTGTTAAGGGATTTATGATAGATGAGGTGAGAGAATTTTCCGGGCCAGATGGTTCAAAAGAAGCAGTTGATTGCGCAGCTGTCGCAGCGCTTGATATAATCGATTCGCCTGTCCATGTTCATGCAGAGACGCGGGAAGTATATCATATTTTAGACGGCGCAGGAAAAATGTTATTGGGAGATAAGATAGTTGATGTAAGGCCAGGCAATGTAATATTGATACCTCCTTCAGTAGAACATGGCCTTGTGTCAGATAGCGGTATGCCTGTTAAGGTGCTGTTGATTTTTACTCCTGGGATCGCGCCTAAGGAAAAGCCCGAGTTTAGAGACGAGGCAATAGTGCATATTAGAACCAGTAAAAGAATTGAAGAATTGGCCGCTGTGCTCGATTATGAGCCTAACTTGGCTGAAAAGCGGATTCTTGTTGTTAGTAAAGACGGCAGCGTGCCGCCAGATATTATGCGATTTTTGACAGAATCGGATTTCACAGAAAATGCCGGCAGATTTGTCGGCACTAATATTTCTGGTGTAAGTTTAGCAGATTATAATAAAGGCCAGGATAATTCATACGATCTAGTAATCCACATAAATGAAGACGGTACCTACAGTCTTACAAGCATTCATTTGAAACAGCCGTTGCCTGTTGCCATATCAATAGACGAATTAAAACAGCGAATACAGGCTTGGATATCGGTATAGTATTTACTAAAAAAGTATTTGACTTTTTTACTTTTATGTGATATCTTTATTGTGGAGGTGATAAAATATGATATCTAAATTGACAAGGGCTAATCAGATTACTATACCAAGGGCCATAGTTGCCAAGATAGGCCTTAACGCTGGAAGCGACTATTTTGAAATTGGTTATCAAGACGGCATTATTTATCTTAAGCCGCTTAGTATAGAGGAACGCATACCAAAAGAGGTTTTGGAGAAAATCAAAAATAGAGCTCTCAAGGAAGGCAAAGGCGATATCACCATAAACGCTAAAGAGGCAGAAGGTTTTCTTGTCAAACGCGCAAGAAAAAGGTAATTATGCTATTTCGTTATAAAAAGGCATACCTTAAAAAATTTGATAGTTTCAAGCCGGCGGAAAAAGAGTTAGTTATTTCAGCCGACAGGCAGATTCGTCATTATTATGTCGCCCGCGTTAGCCCTTATGGGTTAAGAATAAAAAAACTATACAGCGACAATTCCGCTAATATTTTCGAGGCGAGAGTTTCCGACAAAATACGCATTATATGGGTTCATAGCGGGAGCCTGGTTTCTTTCGCATTTTTAGGCTCGCATGACGAGGCAAAGAGATATATAAAAAGCATATAGTAAAAAAGTGCCAGGCACCTTATCGCGATAGCTTATCGGGTTGGTGCCAGGCACTTTTTTGTCTTTACAAAAGCGCGTTTTTTTAGTATTATATAATGATAATATAATGGTTATTATGGTTTCCCTCGCCACTAGACGTAATATCTGGTGGCTCGGGATGAAATTTAATCTGGGAATAGCGGGAAATTTCAGGAGCTATATATGGATC
>Ga0210019_1000790_pt1 | contig 37665 bp, 32 predicted proteins | sample CryGeyCG2114_020_2_FD_183969 | JGI IMG/M metagenome (GOLD analysis project Ga0210019, IMG submission 183969) | Groundwater microbial communities from aquifer - Crystal Geyser CG11_big_fil_rev_8/21/14_0.20 (SPAdes) (version 2) | ecosystem: Environmental > Aquatic > Deep subsurface > Groundwater ...
CGGAATGGCTGGTATTATTCATGGCCGGTGCTGTTTTAAATAATACAGGCGACATAATTACTTTATATGACAGTTTTGGCAATCAAAAAGACAGTTACAGTTTTGGCGCGAGCAGCAATGACGAGGATGAGGACATCAATAATACGCCGGATGAAGATAATTCCGGCTATGGCGGGAATGAAACAGCTGGCGATGAAGGCAAATCTTATGGCCGAATACCTGACGGCATAGGCGATTGGGTTGATCCAATACCGACGCCCGGGCAGGTGAATGAGCCGTGATTATAAATTACGCGGAATATTGATATGAGTTTTAAAATTATATTTTTTATAATTTTTTTATGCGTATTTTTTGCTTTTGCCGCGAATGCGAAATCTTCGGATGATCTTGTCGCGGTTTTTGATCCCAATCCATTATTTGGTAATGTTAATTTTGCGCCAGGCCAAAAAATAACAGCCAGCATTGAAGTGAAAAATAAAAGCGGGACAAATAAGCCGCTTGCCATTCAAGCGCTTAGAGTTGACGATCCTGATATGCTTGGCGATAGTTTATTTTTAGAAATAAAGGAAAACGGGCGAACTTTATTTTATGGCAGTTTGACCTCTTTTTTTAATGTGGCTGAAATATTTTTGTCAGATTTGGCTGACCAAGCCTCAACCACATATGAGATGATTATTGATTTTGATGAATCGGCCGCGGATCAGTTTCAGGGCAAGACCTTGCGTAATTTTGACATAGGGCTCGGCTTTCAAGGAGAGGAAGTGATTGGTGCTGAAATTAATGGCGTTCAAAGCGGCGGTGGAGGATATTTTTCGCCGGCACTGGTTATTTTTGACGAAAACACTTTTGAGATTGGGGAGACTTACGCTACGATCAACTGGACGACAAGTAAACCGGGGACATCGCGCGTAATTTATGATACTTTTTCTCGTCAGGATATCAGTTATGAACACGGCCCTAATTATGGTTATATGTTTTCCACCAAAGAAGATGCCAGTTTGGTGATAGGACATTCGCTGGTTATTTATAATTTAATCCCGGACACCACTTATTATTTCCGGCCAATATCCCATAGTTCTCCTGAAAAAATAGGCGAAGAATTGTCGCTGACAACTCTTGGAAGAAGCGTTGAAGAGGTTGAGCAAGAGTTGCCGGCCGTGAATTTAAATGGTTCAAGAGCGATTGACGAAGAGAAAAATTTTTCATTGGACCACCCGGTTGCTTCAAACTCCAATCTTATCTTGGAACAAGCTGACGAACAAAGCGGCAGAACAAATTTGAAGGATTTTGCGATGATGGCGGAGTTACCCGCAACATTGGAATTAAATAGCACAGATTTTCCGATAAAAAGAGTAGCTGGAGCCGTTGTTGATAATTCTTGCAAACAAAAACAATGGTGGATGTTTGTTCTTGTTTTGTTCGGCTACTTGCTCACCCTTGGTTCATATTATAGATATTTAAGCAAGAAAAAATTTAAACATTGGATTTATTTTCCAATTATTTTAAGTATAGCGGTGATTTTATTGATTATAGCGCTGACGAGATGTTTAATATGAAAGAATGAAAAAATATATTGATTTTGATATGATATTTCAGAATTTGCCGAAAAGTGTTAGAATAAAGGTGTGGACAAAATATCTTGTAGAATTCTTACATTATTTGGTTGAGAAGTTTTTTGGTATTTGAGTTTATCTATGGCGCTAAACAACTATTTCGGGAAATATTTTATGCCGCAAAGCAAATACAAAAATAAACTTGAAAAAGATTTGGAAAAACTGTCATGGGAGTTTGTTTTGGATGCGGACAACATGGGAAAAGATGAGAATGAGATTTTTTTAGAGGAGAATTATGAGGACGATACGACTGATTTTACGAAAAAAAAGAAAGCAATTGACAAGAAGACCGAGAACATTCATAGGGATTTGAATATAGAGAGTCTTTACGGTAAACGCGATGATTTATTTTTGAATATAAATGAACTTAATAGAAATTCAAGCATAATTTTTGACGAAAAAAAGCTTCAGGCTAATAAAATTACTGAATGGACAAAAGCCCCGCGATTGAGAGAACCGCTTATTAAAAAAGCACTTTGCGGATTATTAAGGGTATTAGCATATCCAGGCGCGCTTTCTGTCAAAATCATATTCAGTTTATCCAAGAATTCATGGATTGCGGCAAAGAGCATAGGTTTATCAATCTATAGATTGGTTAAAATGATAGTTTCTTTCCCATGGCAGATTTTGTTGGCTTTGCGAGCATCTTTTATTTATCTTTTTGGAGATTTGAGTTGGATCAGTATAAACAAAACAGCGTTAGCAGATGTCATGCCAAATGAAGGCAATATTTTTCCTTACCGTCGTTTAAGAGCCATGGTGTTTTTTGTTTTTGTTGCTTTGGTTTTAGTTTTGCCGATACAGGGCTATGTATTATATAAAAAAAGTCAGGACACAAAAGGGCATGTAATGGGCGCATCGCTTGAGGGCATTGAACATATGAAACTCGCTAGTGCGCTTGGCTTGGATTATGATTTTAGCGGAGCCGGAGATAAATTTAGGTTGGCCGAAAATGATTTTTTGGAAGCGGAGAGAAGTTTTGGCGAGTTTCAAGACACAGCAAGCAGATTATCTTTTCTTATTCCGGAAGTAAAAAGCGGGCGTGAGCTCCTAGAGATTGCTAAAAAATCAGCGCAGATTGGCATTCATTTAAGCATGGTGGCAGATGCTCTCGGATTAATAGATATTGGGAATGTGAAACTGGAAACTGGAAAGGAGGAAAACGAATTGATTTTGGCCATTGATAAAAATCAATCAATAAAAGAACAAGAAACAGCAGGACAAGAAAACAACAATTTTAGCGCTATTGATCAAGAATTGAAGCTGGCGCTGGGCGAGGCAATGGAGATAAATGATATTTTGGGAGAAATTGATTTGTCCGACACCGATTTTGGAGAATATCAGGGAGAGTTTGAGAACATAAAAAAAGAATTTCCGCGGCTTATCGCGTTTTTGGACGAAAGTAAAAATATTTTCAAAATCATAACGTATTTTTTGGGGAGCGGCGAGCCAAGAAGATGGATGCTTGTTTTTGAGAATAATAGAGAACTGCGTCCAACAGGCGGGTTTATGGGCTCATATGCGATTCTTGATGTGAAGGATGGCAAAATTAAAAATATTGAAGTGCCTGGAGGAGGATTTTATGATTTAAAGGGATCAATGCAAGTCAAAGTTGACGCGCCATATCCATTTCATCTTTTTTCTCCAATATGGCAACCATGGAATGCAAATTGGTTTCCGAATTGGCCGGATTCAGCAAGAAAAATAGCGTGGTTTTACGAAAATTCAGGTGGAGCGACGATTGACGGGGTGATTGCTTTCACTCCGAAAGTACTTGAAGATTTGCTCGCGTTGACTGGAGAGATTGTGATGCCAGAATATGAAACAGCGGTCAATAGTGAAAATTTTGTGCGTATGGCGCAGATGGAGGTGGAGATTGAATATGACAAAGAAGAAAACAAACCAAAGAAATTTATCGGAGATCTTTTACCAAAGGTGATTGATCGCATATTTAGCTTGAAGGACGATAGAATGTTGGAAATATTTGAAGTAATTGGCGATGCATTCATGGAAAAACATTTGTTGGTATATTTTTATGACAATCAATATCAGGAGCTTGCTCGCAAGCTATCTTTTGCCGGCGAGATTAAGGAGACTTCGTCTGATTATTTGAGCGTAGTGCACACTAATATTGCCGGCGGCAAGACTGATATGGTCATGATGACGAATATTAATCATAAGATAGAGATTATGGAAGACGGATCATTGCTTAGCGAAGTAATCATCAGTAAAAAACATAATGGATCGCGAGATGATATATTTGAAGGCCAGCGGAATATAGATTATCTGCGTGTTTATGTGCCGCTAGGAGCCGAACTGCTTGAAGCGAGCGGGTTTGACAAAATACCGAAAGATCGTATTTTTCAGATAGCCGCTGTTGATGACAACATAGCCGCTGATAACGATTTGTCCAGAATTGAAACTAATTTAAGAATTGATGGGAAAAGCGGGACGCGCGTAACTGACGAATTTGGTAAAACGGTTTTTGGTAATTGGATGATTGTCGGCCCGGGAGAAGAAAAAAGCGCTAAAGTAAAGTATCTTTTGCCTTTTAAGTTTGCAGAGATTAATAATAAACCGCAAAAACTTGGATTTTTAGGGCTGGTTAGACAGTATTTTTTTGGAAAACAAAAAGAAGAGGTAAAAAATTTTATGGCGCGAGAGAAATATGTTTACAGCCTATTAGCCCAAAAGCAGGCTGGAACTGAAAATGACAAAATTAAGAGCGAAATAGTGGCAAGTCCGTATTGGGAAATCGCCAATTATTTGCCGAAAACTGGCGAGATTATTTTTTCAGAGAATGGTTTTACTTATGCAAGCGAGCTTAGAACAGACAGATATTATGGGGTTGAGGTAGTTAGGAAACAGTAAAAAGGCAAGAAATAAAATTATAAAGTTGGGAAGTTATTTAATTTTAGGAAGTTGAATAAAATTGATAAATAGGGTGTTTTATTAACGCCTTTTTTATTTTGGCTAATCTTAGTATAATGTTATATTTTATAATGTTTTTGACATCAGACAGCTTGACAAGTTTTCAAATGTATGCTATTATCATATGATATTTAAAATTGTGGATAAGTATGGCTATTTTATAAAAACAGTAATTAAAGATGACTGCTTTTACAAAATAGCTATAAGCCCAAGCATTGGCGATGATGAATATTTCTTCATACATTGCCTTGCTTGGTCGGCTATTTGACACTGTAGTTAAGCTTGAAAATTTGGAGGTTAGGCGTTATCTTGACTTGGTTTTTATCCGGTTCCGACTGGATAATCCCATTTATTTAACGTCAATGAATAAAACAGTTTTGCTGTATTTATTCTCTTACCATGCTTTTACATGGTTATTTTCTCTGATTCAGCGGAGAACATAACCTCCAATTTTTCCAGCAAAAACTCGCACAAAAATCCGACCGCTTGCGGCCGGATTTTTAAATTGCGTTTAAATACGAAATTTGAATTTTTCTGTATTTTTGGTAAGCTAAATGCATATGAAAATCGTTATTTTCGCTGGAGGAATCGGCACAAGATTGTGGCCATTATCGCGGAAAAATTCACCAAAACAGTTTTATAAAATTTTTGACGGCAAATCAACCCTTGAGCTTGCTTTTGAGCGTCTGCGTAATTTTGGCGTGGAAAATATTTATGCGCAGACAATTCAAAAATTTTCAAGCATCATCGCGCAACAACTGCCTGACTTGCCTTGCGAAAATATTTTTATTGAACCGGCTATGAGAAACGTTGGCCCCGCAGTGGCGCTTGCAGCGCAAAAATTGAAGGCGCTTGATTATTCAGGGCCAATCGCCATCATTTGGGCAGATCATATTATGAAGCGGCCGGAAGAGTTTACGGAGAAGCTGGAAATAGCGGAAAGGCTGATAGAAAAAAATTTTAACAGATTTATTTTTTTAGCTGAACAACCGCGTTTCGCCAATAATAATCTTGGCTGGATACGCATTGGAAGCAGAATAGGCGAGACTGATTGCGTTGATCTTTTTGAGTTCAAGGGATGGAAATACAAGCCCGATCAGGTGAAATGCAATCAGATGTTTAAATCAGGAGAATATTTTTGGAACCCTGGCTATTTTGTCAGTTCAATTGATTTTATTCTTAGTCAATATAAAAAATTGGCTCCGCGGATTTTCACGGCAACGCTTGCTGTCGCAAGGAGCAAAGACAGCCGAAAATCCGCTGATATTTATTCAAACCTTGAAAAAGAATCATTTGACAGGTGCTTGATTGAAAAAACAGATTTTAAAGACGCAATCGTCCTGAAAACTGATATGGGCTGGAGCGATCCAGGCACTTTGTATGCGCTGAAAGAAGCTCTGCAAAAAAGCTTTGAAGAGAATGTTGAGATTGGAAAAGTTTTCAATTATAGTTCCAAAGATTCTCTGATTTATAATTTGGAAAATAAAAAATTGGTTGCCACTGTTGGGCTTGATGGAATGATTGTAGTTAATACGGAAAACGCCATAATTGTTACTCGTAAAGATAAAGTCAAAGAGATAACTGGACTAGTTGAGCAATTGGAAAGATTCGGCTATGGGGAATATTTATAAACTGATTATTATACCCGTTGCGTAATAATTTTTTATGCAGCAATTTGAAATTTTGGCTGTAAATTATTCATATTAAAGGAATTTCGCGATTATGCGCTTAAGCAATATTTATTATAAACAGGAACTAGCGAATCATAAAACGCGATTGTCACGCAAGTTTTTTGGAATTTTAGTAGTGTTTGTTCTAGTAATAGGATTTATCTTAAGCGTCTGGTTTGTCTTTGCGATTACTGTTCCGCAAAAACTTGAGCATGGAACCGGCTTTACTATTATTAAGGGAGAGGGGGTTAATCAGATAAGCCGCAATTTGAAAGATCGGGGAATTATAAAAAACAGTCTAATGTTTGAAGTTTATGCTTATTTGAAAGGCGTTGAGCGTTGTTTTCAGGCCGCGGAATATAGTTTGCCTGAAATTTTAAATGTCAAGAGACTTGTTGAAATTCTTACCACAGGACAGAGAGCCGATGAGTGGGACCTGATAGTGATTGAAGGCTGGAGCGCAAAAAATATTGATTCGAAATTGAAAGATTTAGGCAGATTTCAAGCAGGAGAATTATTGCGGATGATTGAAGTGATATCCGATAAGACAAGCAGTTTGGCTGGCGGGCAATATGGATTTTTATCAGATAAGCCGGAAAAGGCCGGCTTGGAAGGCTATCTTTTCCCTGATACTTACAGATTTTTTGCCAACGCGACCGCAGAAGACGTGATTGTGAAAATGCTTGATAATTTTGATCGCAAGTTGACGCAAGAGATGAGAGATGAAATCGCGCGCCAGGATAAAACCATTTTTAACGTGGTGATTATGGCCTCAATTATTGAGCGCGAAGTCAGAACTGAAAATGATCGGCCAATTGTCGCTGAGATTTTCTGGAAGCGCCTTGATAGCGGCATGGCTCTTGAGGCTGATTCTACTATTAATTATATCTCCGGGAAAAATACGCCGTCCGCTTCCTATGAAGATCTGCAGATTGACTCACTTTATAATACTTACAAATATCCCGGTTTGCCGCCGGGGCCAATCAGCAATCCTGGCATTGAAGCGATCAAGGCCGCGATCTATCCGCAGGAATCGGATTATTGGTTTTTTTTGACTGACAGCAAAGGCAACGTGCATTATGCCAACGATTTTGAAGAACACATTAGGAACAAGAATGAATATTTGTAAAATGGGAGATATGGGAGACAGATGTTGAAAATCCAAGCAAATCATAAGCCGGATTCTGTTCTATTTTGCGCCGTAGCGCGATAGTGTGGTCATCTATCTTAGCGAGCTGTCTTTGAGCTCTTGCACCAGGCAGGGTTTTCCGCATTTCTATGTCGCCATAGAGATGTGTGGGCTTTTACCCTCTTGAGACAAAGCTCAAGATTCCGCATTTTACAACGGAACGCATTTTCACCCTTACCCTTCACGTATTTTTCTTCTTGATAATTGAGATTCTGTAAAACAAAAAAGAAAAATATGTGAAGGGCGGTATATTTTCTGTGGCACTTTCCCTGGGTTTTAAAGTTGTCCGATAAAAAATTACGATCGTATATCTTTTATCGTACTTCTTATACTCGGTCGCTTTTACGACTGCCATGACTCCGATTTTGGATCGGAGGGTGTCCGGACTTTCCTCCCCTCGCATAGTCTCTGCTATCCAATATTTTTTACTGGTTGAATCATTTATTTGACTGAAGAAGCGAAGACTATGCGAGGGGCAACCACTTGATTTGCTTGGATTATTAGTATAATATTAAAAATATTATATTTTGTCAATTTTCTATTTTTTTTCTATGAAAAAATCAGAAATTATATTTTCCATAATTCTTGTTCCGTTGGATTACGCGCTTTTAGTGCTAGCAGGCATTTCGGCATATTTCACGCGTTATTCTCAAATCTATGAAGAAAATATCCGCGAAGTGGTTTTTAGCTTGCCGTTTGGAAATTATCTTAAATATGTTTATGGTTTTGCTTTTTTGTGGATAATAATTTTTGCTATCTCCGGACTTTTTTCCATGCGTCCCGCGAAAAGTATGTTTGGCGTGTTAAATAAAATTTTTTTGGCTTGTTCTACGGGAGCTTTGGCTGTAATTGTCGTCTTCTTTTTTTCACGCGAGCTCTTTTCATCGCGCTTTATCGTTTTAGCGGCGTGGGTTTTGAGTATTTTTTATACATTTATCGCGCATTTGCTTCTTCGTTATCTGCAAAAAGCTGCTTATAAAAAAGGTATTGGCGTGCACCGCATTGCGCTGATTGGCACTGACAAAACTAGCAACGAGCTTGCTCTTGCTTTTGCGAGCCAAACCAAGCTTGGCTATAAAATAGTTTGCCAGTCAGCAGGTTTTGATCGCGGGCTTGAAGCGCAAGTGAGAGAATTAAATGAAAAAAATCTGCTTGATGAAATAATTCAAACTGATTCAAACCTATCTCGCGAAGAAGTCATTAAATTGATTGATTTAGCTAATGAATATCATCTTGATTTCAAATACGCGGCAGACTTGCTCGGTGCTCATCGCACGAATATTGATGTAAAAACTATTATTGGAATTCCTATCATTGAAATTAAAAAGACCCCGCTTGACGGATGGGGCAGGGTAATAAAGAGAATTTTTGATATTTTTGGATCAATTTTGGCAATGATTGTTTTAGCGCCATTATTTCTTGTTTTGCCTATAATCATCAGCATTGACTCGCCAGGGCCGGTTATTTACAAAACAAATAGAGTTGGCGCGACTGGAAAAAAATTTTATCTTTATAAATGGCGTTCAATGGTAGATGGCGCGGAAAAGATGAAAAAAGAGTTGATGGATAGCAATGAACGAGCTGGAGGGCCTTTGTTTAAAATGGTTAATGACCCGAGAATCACCAGAGTAGGCAAATTTTTGCGCCGCACAAGTCTTGACGAAATTCCAAATTTTTGGAATGTGTTATTTGGCAATATGAGTCTTGTCGGTCCGCGGCCGCATGAGCCAGCCGAGGTTGAAAAATATGAAAAGCATCACAAAAAATTGTTGGATATTAAGCCTGGGATTACTGGCATGGCGCAGATTTCTGGCAGATCAACGCTTGATTTTGACGAAGAAGCGAAGCTGGATACTTTATATATTGAAACATGGAGCATAAAGCTGGATATTATTATTTTATTTAAAACGCCATTGGCTGTTTTATTTTCAAAGACAGCAGCGTAAGAGCTGGTTGGACAGAGAAGGCATTATCATATCTGCTTACCAATTTTTATCTAAATGTTATTTTTAAAATAAGATGACTTATCGCACGAAATATCGTTTGCTTGAAATTTTTCCGGCCGCTATGGTATGGGCTACTTTTATATTGATAATATTGTTGTCATTTTTTCGGCCAATCTGGGCAATTTATATTGTGATTGTTTTTGATTTTATTTGGATGTTGCGCATTGTTTATTTTGTTATCTATGTTTTTATTTCATGCAAACGTTACGTCCAAGCCATTAAAGTGAACTGGCTTGAGAGGCTTAAAAAAATGCAAGGCTATGAAGATATATATCATTTTGTTTTGCTGCCAACCTATCTTGAGCCCAAGGAGGTTATTTATGGAACAATGGATGGTTTAGCAAAATCAAAATACGATACGAAGAAAATTATTGTGATTTGGACGCGCGAAGAAAGGGGAGAAACCAGTGAGTATAAAAAATGGGCGGAAGATTTAAAGGAAAAATACAAGGATATTTTTTTTGCTTTAGAATTTTATATTCATCCTTTTCCGCAGGCAAATGAATTGCCAGCCAAGGGATCCAACGCTCGCTGGGCTGCCAAAAAAGCGCAAAAAGAAATTTTAGATGTCAACCATATTGCCTATAATAAAGTCATTCTATCTTCGTTTGACAGTGATACTATTCCGCATCCATATTTTTTTGCCTGCTTGAGTTGCATATATTTAGATCAGAAAAATCCAGTGCAGACAGCGTATCAGCCAATAGCGCTGTATATCAATAATATTTGGGACGCGCCTTCTTTTAGCAGGGTTGTTTCAAATTCAACCACCTTTTGGCTGATGGCAGAGCTTAGCCGGCCGGATCGTTTAATGACATGTTTTTCTCATAGTATGAGCTTTGAAGCGTTGGTCTCGGTTGATTTTTGGGATACAACTTGCGTTGTGGAGGATTCAAAAATTTTTTTGCAATGCTTCTATTATTATGAAGGAGATTTTACAACAGTACCAATCTACATTCCTGTATCTATGGATACAGTCTTGGGCGATAATATTTGGGAGACAATTAAATACCAATACAAACAAATGCGCCGTTGGGCTTCAACTATTGAGCATTTTCCTTATGAAGTATTTAATTATTTTAGGCATAGAGAGATAAGCGCCTGGAAAAAAATCAGATTTTTATTTCTTAGACTTGAGGGCGTGTATTCATGGGCCACGGCCCCGATTATTATCACCATACTTGGCTGGCTGCCTTTGCGCGTGGCGTCGCATATGAATATGACGCAAGTATTAGTGCAAAAAGCGCCATTTATTTTGGAGAAATTAATGACTTTTTCTATGCTTGGTATGTTGGTTTGCGCGTTTTTGGGGTTGACTTTTATGCCAAAAAAACCGTGTTGTAAGCGCGGTTTTTGGCGCTGGCCAATGATCGCGCTGCAGTGGTTATTGGTGCCCATTACGATGGTAGTTTTTGGATCTATACCAGCGATTGAAGCGCAGACAAGACTGGCTTTGGGTAAATATTTAGGGTTTGACGTTACCAAGAAAAGCAGGAGATAAATAAACGGCCATATATCCATTGATAAAACTTGGAGCATCCATTTCTTTTTTGTCTTGAGGCTGTAATTTTAATATTTCAAGAAAAGTTTCCCCCCCGCATTTTACAAGGAGTTTTTTGTTTTCCACGAAAAATTTGCCGGAAGCGATATTTTTTTTTGTCATAATATTGCCATGAATGGCAACTTGCAATAGTTTAATTATATTTTCTTGCTCTATTATTTTTACGCCTGACGGTTCTTCTTTTCGGCCGGGGCTAATTTTCTTTTTTGGTTGATTGCTTTGGTGTTTTGTTGCTTTGATGAATATTCCAGGCCATTTTATGTATGCTCTCCACTGGTTATATATTTCTCCAGATGTTTTATCACAGTTTATAAGCCCATCTTCTTTTCTTATCATTTGTGTATAGGTAGCTTTTTTATGATTTTGTTTTTTAGATTTGATTTTGTCGGCAATATATTCTGGCATTATTTTAATTAACAGACCAGCTCCTATTTTGGCCAATTTTTCAGATAATGTTATAAATGTGTCTTCATTGTTTATTATTAATTTTTTATTTTTAATTATTTTCCCATGATCCATTTTTCCATCCATTTTTATAATTGTTACTCCGGTTTCCATATCTCCATTAAGGAGCGCGGTTTGAATAGGGGATGGTCCCCTGTATTTTGGCAAAAGCGAAGGGTGGATATTAAGAGCGCCAAATTTTGGCATGGCTAGGATTTTTTTTGAAATTATTTGGCCATAATCAGCCGTTATAAAAATATCGGCTGCTGGCAGAATATCATTTTTGAATATTTTTAAGTTTTCTGGTTGAAAAACCGGAATTTTATTTTTTTCCGCCAAAATTTTGACAAGCGGGGGAGTGAGAATTTTTTTTCTGCCAATAGGCTGATCAGGTTTGGTAACAACGCCCAAGATAGAAAGTTTAGCCTCAACTAGTTTGTTTAAAATAACAGCGGCAAAATCCGCTGTGCCGAAAAATATTATTTTCGTATGTGCTTGATCCATTTATTTTAAAATTCTATCAATAAATAAAACGCCATCCAAATGGTCTATTTCGTGTTGCAAAATTCTGGCCGGCATTTTGTCAAATTTTTGTCTTATCTTTTCTCCTTGCTTGTTTAAATATTCCACCAATATTTTTCTGTGTCTTTTAACTTTGCCAAAAATTCCAGGAATTGATAGACACCCTTCTTCCATGGTACTTGTTAGCAATGATTTTTTTAGTATTTTCGGATTGATAAATATTTCAATTTTATCGCCATTTACGCTGCTTGACGTTGCAAGCGTATTGACAGCTATGACTCTTATCAAACGTCCGACTTGTGGCGCAGCCAAGCCAATGCCGTCGGACGCGCGCATTGTTTTTTCTAAGTTTTTAAAAAAATTTTGCATTTCACAAGAAATAATTTTGTCAATTACAATTTCCTCTGATTTTTGGCGCAGAGTTTTCTCGTTATTGTGGATAGTTAGAATCTTTAAAATGGGCATATTAATCCGAGAGTGTTTTCGCATCAACATCAATCAACCAGTCATTCGGTACATATTTGACCAAAGAGTTGAAGTTCTCAAGTTTTTCTAATTTTAAAATTATGTTAAATTTATATTTACCTCTGATTTTCTTGCGTGTAATAGGCATTGGAGAGCTCAAGCTTATTTTTTTGTTGTTTGCCAAAATTGTTTTTATTTTTGAATATACTTTATTGGCATTGTCCGCGGCTTTCTTTTCCGACTTATTAAGAATGCTTAATTTTATCAAACTAACAAACGGCGGGTAGCCAAAATTTTTTCTTAAGTTAAGTTCTTCACTATAAAATATCTTTGGATTTTTCTGGTAGATTGATTTTATAATAAAATTATTAGGAGTGAAAGTTTGGATAATAACTTTAGTATTTTCATGAGTTGAAGTCAAAATTTTGGTCAGTAAAGCATAAGCTATCGCATTGGTATTAAATTCGCTATGTTGCCACAATTGGTCCGCATTGATTATGGCAATCAGGCCTGTTTTTTGCCAGTCTATTTTATCCAAAGCAAATTCAGTACCCAAAATAACTGATGATTCGCAACTGCCGATTGGCAACTTTTGGACTGTTTTATCAATTTTAGTAATTTTTATGTCAGGCAAAATTTTTTTTAGATTTTTTTCAATTTTTTCTATGCCAAGACCGCTTGATTTGAAATTCGGTCCTTGGCATTTTGGGCAAAAAGGCGGCAGTTCATTCTTATTATTACAGTGGTAACAAATTAATTTGTCATTTTTGTATTTTATCAAAGGCATGCCGCACTCCGTGCAGATAAATGTGTAGTGGCAGTCTTTGCAGATAGTATTGGTTGATTCGCCTTTTTTATTAATAAACAAAAAAGTTTGTTTTTTATTTTGAATAGTTTTCTTAATTTCCACTTCTAATTTTTCGCTAATAAATGAATAGTTTTTTTTTGTGAGTTCATTGTTCAGGTCTTGAATAATAATATTTTTTTGTGTTTTTGCGCTTATCGACTCCTCTTTGCCTTGTCGTGGTAAATTGTGTTTTTGTGATTTATAGTAGTTCTCCATTGATGGCGTCTGGCTGGATAAAACGACTTTGCCACCGGCAATGTCAACTAATTTTTGAGCTGCGAGTCTTACATCATATCTTGGATTCATATCATATTGCTTGTGATTTATAGAATCTTCCTCGTCTATAATTATCGTTTCCAGTTGCGTGAATGGATAAAAGATTGCCGAACGTGTGCCAATAAAAATTTTGGCATTGCCGGATAAACATTCATTCCATAGTTTTAGCTTTTCCGGTTGTTTTAGCTTGCCGTGTATTTGGCTGTATTGTCTTGATTGGAGTCTAATATTTTCAGCCATGGTATAAATCTGATAAACCCTTGGCACAATGATTAAGAGTTGTTTTTTATTTTTTTGGGCCAGCCTTTGATAATATTTATTTCTCTCCCCATAATTTTTCCACCAAAAATATGCCAATTTTATTTTTTTTATTTTTTTATCTGTTAGCCGTTCTTTTAGACCGCGGTCAGTTTGTTTTTTTATTTCGCGCATTTTCGTGTCGCTTGGCAGATTATGACGCACGAATAGAGAAGCTGAAATGAAGCAATATTTAGCGAGTTCTAAAAATAACTTGATTTGATTTTCAGTAAACAGCGCTTCAAAGGAAACTAATCCAATGATGCTTTTAAGATATTGCGGATTGAGATTTACTTTTTCTGAATTCAGATTAATTTTAGATACTACGCCAGCGGCAATTGAATTGCGCAAGGGGATTTTTACCAATTGTCCGACTTTGATTTTATGCGCCAAATCAGCAGGCACTTTGTAAGTCAGAACCGACAACTGTCTTGGCATTTTTTTGGTTGGAATTACGTCAATTAGCATATTGTAAATAAAGTTTACAGCTATTTGACGATTTTAACTGTTTCGCCGTCGTCATGCAAGGCAAGTACTTTATTACTGACACGAATTACGTTTTTGAATTTGTAGCCCAGTCCCAAGAAAATTTCTTCAGAATCAAATGGCCTTTTGAGTCCATCGGAGATGACATAGACCGTAGGACTATTTTCTCCGACAACAAGTTCACCATCTCTAAGTATAACAGCGCTTCCTGTATCGTATTTTTCCAGTTCTTCTGGTAAAACCGGAGTAATTTTTTTTGAACTGTAGTAAATTTTTAGTATTTCTCTGGCTATAATAGGTTGTTTGACGCCATTGGCGACATAATATACGCCGCCTGTGGTTTTGTCTTGAAGCAAGGCGCCGGTGGGATAAGCATTTTTAGCTGTGATAGCTGTGCCTATTTTGTATGGGAAAATATCTTTGCTGGCAACGGAGATTATTTCTTCAGGGTTAAAGCCTAATAGCCGGAAAGTTTCTTGCGAATCAATTGGCCGCAGAGTATCATCATCAAGCAAGTATATGCCACCCGTCGGAATCTGAAGCAATGAGTAGTTTGGATGTTCAATTGGAGAGCCAGTTGGATATTTGTCTAGATCGGCTGGAGTGGCGGGCAGGACAAGATCAAAAGATGGATATCTGGAAAGATAAGCTGATTTTGAACGAAAAGGATGTTTTACGTTGTTTTTGATAAGCCAAATTCCGCCATCCTCCGTGTTTTGCAGTAGCGATCCGTTAAAGTAAGATATTGAAAACCATTTTTGCCAAATATTAAAAAGGTTTTCATTGCCATGCAGATGGGGTGTGTAAATATAGAGGCTGCGAGTAGCATGGTTTTTTATGACTATTTTAGTATTATCAATAGTATATGTTTCGCCAATTTGATATTTGAATTCGCTTGGATTGTCAAAATAGTAGCGCGTGCCGCCTGTTCCCCAATCTACTTGATTTGAAAAACCTTTGTATTTTTGTACTTTTAAGTCTGTTTTTTTACAGTCATCGCATATTCCATAGCCAGTTGCCCAATCATATTGATCCTTGTCTGGATGATCATCCAGCACCAAACTTTGTTCTTTTTGCAAAAGCGCTAAGATGTATTGAGGATTTATTTTATGCGTTCTTGCAGAATCATAGATTATTTGCGATGCTGTTATTTTTATGTTTGGATCAACGTAAGACGCTAAATTGCTGTTTTTGCTGGTTAGAAAAGATTGTATTTGCTCCATATTCATACTTTGATAATTTGTCAGTTCATGATCTGAAATTATGAAATTAGGATCAAATCCGGCTAGCGTTTGCAATGAAGAATATATGAAAATTAGAAAAATTACAATTAGATTTAAAAATATTTTGTATTTCATAAATGCGTCTATTTTTTAATTTTTATTGGCAGTTTTATTATATCAGATTTTTTAAAAATAAGAAGTGCAGTAGTTTTATGTTGCCAGTAATAGATAATAAATGTTAATATGTTAATGGATTAATTGGCATACGCAAAATTTGTTTTTATGATTTTTGTGTTATTGGCGTAGCTTTGGATATTAATTGTGATTTTATGGTTTCTATTATTATCACCTCTAAAAATGAGGGAAAATCCATTGGTCAAGCGATTCATGCTTTTTTAAAGCAGGATTTTCATCAGCATACTTTTGAAATAATCGTTGTTGCTCCTGACGAAGAGACTCTGCAGGGTGCGCAAGCGCTTGGTTCTGATTTGGTGACAACTATAAAAGACACTGGAGTTGGCAAAGTTCAAGCGCTTAATCTGGCGATCAGCAGAGCCAATGGAAATATTTTGATCTTTTCAGACGGCGATGTGGTTGTTGGCAATTTAGCGGTGGCCGCGTTGCTGGCCAAATTAGAGACTGGCGTTGTGAGTGGGCGCCCAATAGCAGAGAAAAATAGCGTTAATAAATATATTTTTTGGCAAAATTGTCTTTTTGACAGCGCGCATAAGATGCGCTTGCGCAGAAGCGCGGAGAACAAGTTTATAACGCTGTCAGGATATCTTTTCGCATGCAAGAAAGAGTTGCTGCGCGGATTTGTTTTTCCGCAAGATATTTTGACAGAAGATGAATACTTGTCATACTATCTTTTTAATCGCAGCATCAGGATAGCTTATGCTCCGCTAGCTAAAGTTTTTGTTAAAGCGCCTAAAAATTATTCCGATTGGTTAAAGCAAAAAGTAAGAACGCTTGGCGGCTCGTATCAGATTCCTGTCGGTTGGAAAAAAAATATCGCTATGCGATCGTTTAGCAAGGAAAGCGCGCATGTTTTTTCTTTGCTCTCAAATTATGGCAAAAATTTCAGGCAACAGTACTGGCTGCAACTGTTATTTTTTGCGCGGCTGTACGCGTGGATAAAGGCTTTTTTTTTAGTTAAAATTTTAGAAAAAAACAGCAGGTCTTTGTGGATAAGAGTTATCAGCACAAAATAATAATTTTATGCTATTTATAAAATTAGCCAATGTTAGCTAATTTTTTAATATTGACAAAATAAATAGATTATATTAGTATGTCTAGCATTGCTTGTGATTTATTTTAAAATATATGGATAACAATCAATTATATTTAACTGCGGAAGGTTTAGAAAAACTTAAAAAGGAACTTGATTTTTTGATACACACAAAAAGAAAAGAAGTTGCTAATCGCATTGAATCAGCTAAAGAACTTGGAGATTTAAGCGAAAACGCCGAATATTCTGATGCCAAAGACGAGCAAGCATTTTTGGAAGGCAGAATTTCAGAATTAGCAAATGTGGTGCGCCATGCTGTTATTATTAAAAATTCCAGCGCTAAAAAAGATTTTGTTGATATTGGTTCTATTGTTGAAGCCAAAAATGAGAAAAACGATATTAAGACTTACAAGATTGTTGGCAGGCAAGAGGCTGATCCGGGCGTTGGTTTTATTTCTAATGAATCTCCAATCGGCAGAGCATTTCTTGGGAAAAGAGTTGGCGACACAGTGGAATTTCAAGCGCCAAAAGGCAGTGTTAAATTTGTTGTGGCCAGTATCAAGTAGCAAAATTTTCCTCTTGCGTATAAATATGCTATAATTAAAATATGCGACGAGAGGAGCAAAATTTAATCAGCGGACAAATACCGGAGTGGAAGATGAAACTGTCGTATTTTTACGTTAACAATAAAACTCTAATGAAGCGGGGTTTTGTTTTTTTGTTCTTTCTTTTGGATGTAATCATTGTTTTTCTTTTTGGGAGAATATTTCTCAATTATCAAGCATTGTCCGAAGCCAATGACACGCAAATGCGATTGATGTCTGTCAACTTAATCAACCATGAGATAGTTAAACTGATGATTGAACCAGACCCACTAATAATAGGCAATACATATTCAATAAAGACGAAGGATCAATACTATGATTTATTGGCGCTTGCGCAAAATAGCAGTAAAAATTGGGCTATAGTTGAGATAGGGTATACTTTTATTGTAAATAAGAAGGAGCTTGGCAGCAGAAGTACTTTTATTTTGCCAAATAGCAGCAAATATTTGACAGCATTTAATGTTCTTGGCGGCCAAGACGCCGAGTGTAAAATTTTATATACAAACTGGAAAAGAACTACGGATTATACGTTGCTTAGCTATAAAGACAGCATCAAGTCGTCTGGCGCGAATTACGCTTATTCTAGTTCTAATTCTTTGGGCGGGCAAGCCGCATTCACGCTAATCAATGAAAGCCCCTATGGTTTCTGGGAAGTAGGATTTGAGATAGTTCTCTTTAATCGGTATCAAGAGCCGATAGGGATCAATTATTTATCTGTGGATAAGTTGATGGCGCGTGAGACAAGAGATATTAAATTTGGATGGATAAACGGTCCAAGCGCGCCTGTCGCCAAAATAGAAGTTTATCCGGAAATCAATTTTTTAAACAGCGATGACATTATGAAAATAGATGCGCCGATTGGCTCTCCACCGGGGAGAGATAATTGATTTTAAAGGCAATAACCAAACGAGCCCTAACTCGTTTTATTATTATTTTAGATATAAAATTTCGCGCTTCGCTATATTAATATGAATATTGCAAGTTATTCAATTAATTTAAAGAAGTTTGATTTTATGCTTTTTGCTCCTGTTTTGCTACTGGTTATTTTCGGGCTTTCATCTATTTACAGTATGACGTTGAATGTGGAAAATCCTGATCTGACTTTGTTCAACAAGCAAATTATTTTCGCGATAATTGGATTCGTACTTTTGTTTTTTTTTAGTTTTTTTGACTATCGCTTTTGGAAGAATTATACTGTTTTTTTATACTTGTCCGCGAATATTTTTTTGGCGGCTGTTTTATTTTTCGGACAAACAATCAGAGGAACTAGCGGATGGTTTAATTTTTGGGGAATTAGTTTCCAGCCGGTTGAATTTGCAAAATTCAGTTTAGTTATAGCTTTAGCGCATTTTTATAATCTGAAATATAAAAAATTGGGTTTGACCAGTTTATTTTTTTTTAGCGGATTGATTGCCATATTACCGATTGCGCTCACAATTTTTCAGCCAGATTTCGGATCGGCTTTTATTTTAATTATTATTTGGTTCGGTTTTTTTATTCTTTTTGGTATCAAAAAAAAGCAGTTTTTATATTTTTTGGCATTAATTGCGACGGTCGCGCTCATTCTTTGGAATTTTATTTTATTTGATTATCAGCAGAATAGAATTTTGGTTTTTGTTGATCCGGGGCGTGATCCTTTGGGTAGTGGATATAATGTCCGCCAATCAATTATCGCGGTCGGATCTGGAAAATTTACTGGCCGAGGTTTGGGGCTGGGGACGCAAAGCCAATTGCGTTTTTTGCCCGAAATAGCCACTGATTTCATTTACGCCAATATTTCAGAAAGTCTTGGTTTTTGCGGTGCGGCCATGGTGGTTGTTTTTTTTACTTATTTTTTCGCAAAGCTATTATTAATAATCAAAAAGGCAAAAGATGATTTTGGGGCATATTTGGTTTATGGTTTTTTGATAATATTTTTTTCGCAAACAGTCATTAATATCGGCATGAATATCGGACTTTTTCCAGTGGCTGGATTGCCATTGCCGCTGGTAAGTTATGGCGGTTCGTTTCTAGTGGTGTGCCTTGTCGGCATAGGCATTGTTGAAAGCGTAAGCATAAGCGAGAAGCAGTAAGCGACAAATCTAATGCAATGTCAAGGCGCATAGAAGCATATTAAATTTGACATTTGTTTTATTGTTATTTATACTAAAAGTAATGCAAAAATAAAAATATGCCGTCAATTATAAATATATTAAAGAAGGAAATAATTATTTATTGCCCGCTTTGCAATGGGAGTTACAGTCCTAGAGACATTGCCACCATTGAACAGACAGGCAACGTCGCGCTGATTCACAGTAAGTGCCCAAAATGCGCTGGTTCTGTTTTATCTCTTTTATACAAGGATTTGTTGGGTATTACTCTTCTTGGAATGGCGACTGATATGGACTTTAATGATGCGCTAAGATTGAAAGATGCTGACTATATCAACGAAGATGATGTTTTGGAAATTTATCAAATGTTAAATCCAGTTGATTTAAATAACAGGGCAGAATCAATAAAACCAATTGGACAGAGTTGGAATTTATAAACAATACCGCGATTATATATATGTCAAATATCAAATTACAGGCGCGATTAAGAAATAGAGTAGGCAAAAAGGGCAGGGCATTTTTGGATTTTAAAAATATTCCAGCTGTCATTTACGGGCCTAAATCAAAAAATAGGAATTTAGAAATTGGGCGCGCGGAGTTTAATAGGGCATTGGAAATCTCCGGGCAGTCAAGTCTGGTTGATGTGTATATTGGCGAAGAAAATCCGGTCAAGGCGATTATCAATGATGTAGCCAGGGATCCTTTGAGCGGCAATGTCATTCACGCGGATTTTTATGAGTTAGATATGAATAAAAAGTTGAAAATTGACGTGGAACTCAATTTTATTGGTGAATCTCCGGCTGTTAAGGAGAAAGGGGCTGAACTTATAAAAAATTTGGACAGGATTGAAGTGGAGTGTTTGCCAAAAGATCTAGTTCCTGAAATTGACGTTGATATTTCGTCGCTGCAAGAGATTGGCGATCATATTTTTACCAAAGATATTATTTTGCCGACAGGTCTTGAGTTTGTTACACATCCTGGGTTGGCGGTAGCCAGCGTTGAGGAGATTAAAGAAGAAATTATTATGGAGCCTCAAGCGGCAGTTGCCGGGCAGACAAGCGAAGATAAGAAAAAGGATGAAGATGGCGATGGCGTGGAACAAAACAAAGTCAAAACAGATGAAGATAAAAATAAAGGAAAAGAATAAGACAGGATTTTCGTGTTTGGATGCGGTTTGGGGCAGAACCAAGTAATGAGCGAGCTGTATTGCTAACACGGCGAGCGAAAGACGCGGATTTTAACGGAAAAATGCGCCAAACGCGAAAGTCCTAAAAGAATAAATGCGAAGATGAATTGAGATGATTGCAAATATGAATCATTAACGAGTAACGGCGGCGTAGAGATATGCCGTTTTGCTGTATTGATAATGATAATATTTGTAAATTTTATTTATATGAAACTTGAGTTTAAATACGCCGTAAAATTTAATTTTTATATTTTGTTTGTTGTATTTTTAGCGATTGAAGCGTTACTTACGCGTAATTTATTTTTTTTATTGGAAGAAAATGGCATGTCGAAAAATGATATGAAGATTATTGTAAGTGAAGAAAATACAGAGGTAGATATTGCGATTAGAAGAATTGACGGGACACCAGCGAAGATCGGCAATGATAATTTATTTCCGGTAGCGGTGATTATAGATAATTATCAAGATGCGCGTCCTAACTACGGCCTGTCGCGGGCCAGTCTGGTATATGAAACCTATGTTGAGAATGGGACTACAAGATTTTTAGCATTATATACTCCTGGCACAGATAATGAAAATAAAACAGAAAAAATAGGCCCGGTGCGTTCCGCAAGGCCATATTTTTTGGAAATAGCCAAAGAATATGATGCTTTACTGGCTCACTCAGGAGGATCTTCTGAAGCGCTTGAGAAAATTAAAGAATGGCGAGTGCATGATCTTGAGGAAATTGCTTGGTGGGGTCCGGATTATTTTTGGCGAGTTTATTCACGCGTATCTCCACATAATTTATTTACGTCGGAAGAGAAATTAAGACAGGCCGTAACTGACTTTGAACTGGCAGACAATACGCCTGATTATATGGCATGGAGATTCGGAGAAGGAATAAAAAATAATTACGTTGGAGATGCGCATGATATATATATTGATTTTTCTTTGGGTACGGATTTTGACGCTAAGTACGTATATGGCGCGTCAACCGGAAAATATCTGCGTTTTCAGGGGAACGAGAAACACATTGACGCGTTGAACGGCCAACAGATAGTTGCGGATAATATTGTTGTTCAGTTTGTGCCAAAAGAAAAGATATTGGATGCCAATGGACGAATTTCTCTCAGTCTGCATGGGATTGGGAAAGCATTGGTTTTTCGCGATGGAAAAAAGATTGAAGCCAATTGGGCAAGAGGAGAAGGTGCGAAGTCCAGAACTGTGTTTTATGGAAAAGAAGAAATTGTTTTTAAACAGGGGAATATTTGGATAGCGATAGTACCAGATGACCGGGATGTTGCGGTGGATTAGAATTGTATATTTGACACTACTAATCTATTTCGCCCAGCTAGGTCTTTTTTTATCTCCGTAATCGCGCGCGGCAGGTATTTTTTTATTAATTTTGTTATTGCCTTGGTTTGCCGCGGATCAATTTCAAAAAAAATTGAAAGTTGGAAATTGAAAGTTGAAAATTTTTTAATTTGTTTTATCAATTTTTCGTATAATGCCAGTCCATTTTTTTTAGCCAAGAGCGCTCTTTTCGGTTCAAACTTCAAAATGGCATGATTTTCCCGATATATTTTCTGCGATAGATATGGGAGATTGGCTGTGAGGATGATGTTCCAATTGTTCCATTCTCCCATTGTTTCATTGTTAAATTGTTTTATAATAGGCTCCAACAGATTGCCGCGGAAAAATTTAATTCTATTATTTAAGCCGTGTGAGACCGCGTTTTTTTGAGCGACACGAAGAGCTAATACGGAAATATCAAAGGCGTAACAGTCGGTAATTGGTGATTGTTGATTAGATTTAAGATTTTTGATGATCGCGATTGGAATGCATCCTGAGCCTGTTCCAGCGTCAATTAAGATTAGTTTAAAGTTAGAAAGTTTTAAAGCGGAAAGTTTTTTTATTTGTTCAATAACACTTTCAACCATCAATTCCGTCTCCGGTCGTGGGATTAAAACATTTTTATTGACTAAAAAATCCAAGCCGTAAAATTCTTTATGATGAGTGATATAGGCGATGGGTTCGCCTTTGGCGTGGCGATATATGTAATTTTTAAATATTTTTACTCGCGCTGGAGTTAATTCGTATTCTGGATGGCCATAGAGCCACGCACGATCATCCACCCGATTTTTGTTTGGATCCAGATTCAATTTTTTGGTCATTATGCCAATATTGCGCTTTGGCTCATCCGCACGTGGATGTGGAGACATCCGTAAGGCATGCGCCAATAAAATTTCCGCGTCAAAAATTATGTCATTTTTACGCTTATCGCGTTCTGTTTTTTTATTTGTGCAGCTTAATTTTTTTATCGCCGAATCTAGAGCCAATTTAATATTGATTTTGCTTTTATTTGCCTTCATGATGTTATTATAAAGATTCAAGCAAACATTGCCAGCTTTAATTATTCAATACGGGCTATGCGGATAAAATTTTCGGTCTTTGGCAAGTGGTGTTTTATAATAAAAAAAGTGTTATATTAGGTTATCAGCCATTTATTAATTATAGGATTTTGAAATAATCAGTTAGAATTTTGTTGATCTACTTTTTTTAATTCTTCAATAATTTTTTTAATATTTCCATCCAGAATTTGGTCTAATCCAAACCAGGTTTTTTTGATACGGTGATCTGTCAAGCGATCTTGCGGAAAATTGTAAGTGCGGATTTTTTCCGAGCGGTCTCCGGAGCCGATTTGCGAGTTGCGCTCCGCTGATATTTTTTTCTTGCGTTCTTCCTCTATAACTGCCAAAATTCTTGATTTGAGAACGCGCATTGCTTTTTCTTTATTCTGCACTTGTGAACGTTCATCTTGGCACGAAACAACCGTATTGGTAGGCAAATGCGTGATGCGCACAGCCGAATATGTAGTGTTGACAGATTGTCCGCCATGTCCGCCCGCGCAAAAAGTATCAATACGCAAATCTTCAGGTTTGATTGTAACATCTACGTCTTCCGCTTCCGGCATTATGGCAATAGTAACGGCTGAAGTGTGGATTCTGCCGGATTTTTCAGTTGTTGGAATCCTTTGAACGCGATGAGTACCGCTTTCGTATTTTAGCAGGCCATAAGCTCCGTTTCCGTTGACTTCAAAAATAATTTCTTTAAATCCGCCGATGCCGATTCTATTGGATGAGGCAACATCAATTTTCCATTTATTCATTTCAGCTAGCCTAGAATACATACGGAAAAGATCAGCGGCAAAAAGAGCCGATTCATTTCCTCCGATGCCTGCGCGTATTTCCATAATAGCTGATTTTTTATCAAGCGGACTTTGTGGATTAAAATATTCATCCAAGTATTCCTCCAAATTATTTTTATCGTTATCCAGTCCGGAATTTTCTTCCAGCGCCAGACTTTTAAGCTCATCACTTTCTTCAGAGGCGATAATGATATTATTTTCTCCCATCATCCTTTTTATTTCTTGCAATTTTTTCAACTCATCCAATACTTTTTTGGTTTCGTAAAACTCTTTATTGGCTGAGCTCATTTTTTTAGGATCATTTAAAACAGACTGATCCGCCAGGGTCGCCTGAAGCTGTTTTATCTTTTTTTCAAATGTTGGAATTCTATGAAGATAGTCCATAAGAATTATTTTCCGGCATTGGTCTAAGCGCTCCATCAAAAGATATACGCTGTTCGTACTAAAACCAAAAACCTACTATTTCCATTATAGCAGGCTTTGGCAAGCAGATAAATGTTATTTTTTATCTGATATATTCTTTTCATTCTTTTTTTTTGTCTTGGTCGCTGGTTGGCGATCAATTCTTACTTTTTGCTCTTTGGCTTTTCTTTGCGCTCTTCTTAGAGTTTGTTTGACTTTTTTTCCTTTTCTCGTTTTTGATTCAATTGCGGTTTTCGCTTTTTTGGCTTCAAATTTTTCAACCCGTCTGGCTGTATCCACAAGTTTTTGGGTGCCTGTAAAGAAAGGATGGCAGTTGCTGCATATTTCCACGTGAATATCATCTAGAGTTGAACCAACCTCAAAATGGTTGCCGCATGTGCAACTTACTTTGGCATTGGTGTTATATTTTGGGTGTATGTCTTTTTTCATGGATATTATGTATAATAATATTCTTTTTTGCCAGTTTGATTCTCGTGATGTACGACCAGCAGGCAAGAATTAAAAATATTGCATTAATTAAACTTTAACATATATTTAAATATTTGACAAGTATAAGAATGCTTGATAATATGTTATTGATAATTTATCATTTATACAATTTTTATTTTAAATATTTTTTTGTTTTGATTTAATAATTTATTTCTCATACTCTCAAATTTTTCCTGCTCCTTAGAGGAGTCAGAGAGTAGGGGCTAGAAAGGAAAATATATGAAATTGCCGGAATTAAAGGAAATGATGGAAGCTGGCATGCATTTTGGCCATATGCCGTCAAAATGGAATCCAAAAATGAGCAAATATATTTTTGGAGTGCGCAATAATGTGCATATTTTTGATCTTGAGAAAACCATAGAGACTCTGGCAAGAGCTCTTGGCGTTGTCAAATCTACGGTTGCCAACGGTGGTGTTGTTTTATTTTTGGGCACAAAAAAACAAGCGCGCTGGATTGTAGAAGAGCAGGCGAAAAACGTAGTTATGCCATATATTGTGGAGCATTGGATAGGCGGGACAATTACGAATTTCGTTGAGATCCATAAGCTTGTTAAAAAATTGGAAATTCTTGAAAAACGATCTGCGGATTTGGATTATGAAAAAAAATATACAAAGTGGGAAAGATCTCAGTTTGCAAAAGAGATTGAAAAGCTGAATAAAAATATTGGCGGGATACGTTATATGAAAAAAATCCCTGACTTGGTTTATATAGTTGGCATTAAAGACGAAAAAACAGCGGTAGCAGAAGCTAGGGCCAAGGGCGTGAAAACGGTCGGCATTGTTGATACTAATGCTGACCCGGATGACGTTACTTATCCTATCGCCGCGAATGATGATGCCATTAAGTCAATCACAATGATAACTAAATTGGTTGCGCAAGCCGTGGAAGAAGGCAAAGGCGAAGTAAGCATCGCGAGCGCTGAAAAGCCAATTGAGCAGAAAGAGAAAAATAATTAAAAGTAACCGCTCGCGTTACGCAAAGCGTATATTTAACACGTGTATATTTTGCGCGACATTAATGAGCCATAAAATAATATGCGAAAAATTGAGATTGGTCAGATTCAAAAATTACGAGAAAAAACATATGCTGGCGTGATGGACGCTAAAAAAGCGATTGAAGAAGCATGTGGAGATGAAAATAAAGCTATAGAAATTTTACGCAAAAAAGGACAAAAGATTGCCGCTAAAAAGACATCGGAGAGAATTACTAGAGAAGGATTGGTGGAGGCGTATGTTCATAACAATGGCAAAGTCGGAGCCATGATTATTCTTGCATGCGAAACTGATTTTGTTGCAAAAAATGAAGAATTCAAAAATTTGTCCCACGAGATTGCCATGCAAGTCGCGGCAATGAGGCCAGAATATATTTCATCTGAAGATGTTCCGAGTGATGTTGTTGCCAAGGAAGAGGGTATTTATAGAGAACAGATTACAAAAGATGGCAAACCGGCTCAAATGGCTGATAAGATTATTATAGGCAAGTTGAACAAATTTTATGAACAAGTTTGTCTTTTGAATCAACCATATATCAAAGACGAGGACAGAAAGATTAACGATCTCATCATTGAGGCCACGGCTAAATTGGGAGAAAAGATTGAAGTGAAGAAAATGATTGTGTTTGATTTGTTATCATTATGAACAAAAAAATTCTCATTAAAATATCTGGCGAGCTCTTCAAATCAGACAGAGAAGCCTTGGACAGTGAAAAAGTATTAGCAGTTGCCGAAGAGATAAAGAAAGCCAAAAGGGACGATTATGATATCGGCATTGTATTTGGAGCTGGCAATATTTATCGCGGAAGAAATGTTAAAGAGCAAGGCCTTGATATGTCTTTGGCCCACTATACCGGGATGATGGCCACGATTGTTAATGCCTTGGCTTTTAGAAACGCGTTATCATCCCTTCAAATCAATTGCCGTATTGTTTCGAAGATAGGTTTTCCGGATGTTTTTGGCTCAAGTAATCCTCTTGATATACAGAAGTATTTTCAGCTAGGCGAAGTATTAATTTTTGCGGGTGGAACAGGCAATCCTTATGTTACGACTGACACCTGTGCGGTTGTGCGCGCTCTTGAGATGAGGGCCGATTTCATTTTGAAGGGCACTGGCGTAAGAGGCGTTTATGATGCGGATCCGCGCAAGAATCCAGTAGCTGTAAAATTTAAAGAGATGGACTACGCGACTTTTTTGTCGATGAAGGAATCAACTATATTTGACAAAACAGCCATTGTTATGGCATATGAAAATAGATTGCCGATTTATATTTTTAAATGGGATAAGGGGAGCCTTAGGAAAGCGATAAAATTGAAGGCAGGCGGAACACTAATAAAATAGTAAATATTAAGCTTTGCATGATAAGTTAATTTAAAAAATTTATGAATGAAAAAAGAGTGGCGATTAATGGTTTTGGCCGTATCGGCAGAGCCGCGTTCAAAATAGCTTTGGAAAAGAAAAATATTGAGATCGCTGCCATAAATGATCTTACTGACAACGAGATTTTGGCGCATCTGTTGAAATATGACACGGTTTATGGCACTTATGATAAAAAAGTGAATGTGGATAAAAGTAATTTATATGTTAACAATAAAAAAGTTCCAGTGTATAACATAGCTGATCCGAAGAAATTACCATGGAAAAAAATGGCGATAGACGTTGTCCTTGAGTGCACTGGCAGATTTGTTAAAGACGGCGCCGCTGAAAGCCATATTAAAGCCGGGGCCAAAAGAGTGATAGTTTCAGCTCCGGCAGAGGGGGAAGGCAATATTACGACTTGTTTATTGGGAGTCAACGATGATGCCATTAATGACACAAAAGTTATTTCTAACGCGTCATGCACGACAAACTCCATCGCGCCAATAACTGCGGTGATTGATGAAAATTTTAAAGTTTTAAAAGCTGTATTGACAACGATCCATTCATATACAGCTGATCAGAATATTGTTGACGGCCCGCACAGGGATTTGCGCAGGGCTCGCGCCGCAGGGCAAAATATAGTGCCGACGACAACTGGCGCGGCTATAGCTATAACTAAGATTTTACCACATTTAGAAGGCAAGTTTGACGGTATCGCGGTGCGGGTGCCGACAATTTGCGGATCATTGTCCGACTTGACTTATGTTGTTGAAAAGTCAGTTACGGTTGGGAAGGTGAACGCGGTTTTAAAACGCGCCAGCGAAAAAATATATTTAAAAGGAATTTTGGGTTATACCGAAGAGCCGTTGGTTTCAAGCGATATTTTAAAAACAAGTTATTCGGCAATTATTGACGCTGGGATGACAAGGGTGGTTGACGGCACTCTTATCAAAATACTTGCTTGGTATGATAATGAATGGGGTTACGCCAACCGCCTGGTGGAAATGGCTGGGCGAATTTAGGATTTTTGATTTTTTTGTTAAGATTATATGCGTATGAACAAACTCGTAATTGACATTGAAACAGTCGGAAAAAACATGGAGGACACTGACGATATTGCCAAGGACTATTTTCGCGAGTGGGCGGAGAGTTCGGCAAAGGAAGAAAAAGATATCGCAGTTGAGCTTGAAAAAATCGAGGAGGGTTTCAGTTTTTCGCCGTTGACAGCGGAAGTTGTGTGCATTGGAATGCTGAATCCTGTCACGAACAAGGGCAGGGTTTATTATCAGGAGCCCGGGAATGAAGGTAAAAAATTTAATGACAATGGCATTGAATTTGAAGCAATGGCAGAGCCGCGAATGCTTGAAAAATTTTGGGCGGATATTTTAAGCTATGTAGAGTTTATCACTTTCAATGGCCGCGGTTTTGATATTCCTTTTTTAATGATAAGATCAGCTGTCCATAAGATAAAACCAACGAAAAATTTAATGTCCAACCGCTATTTAAATAGCCAATTTAGCGGCTCAAGGCATATTGATCTGCAGGATCAATTTCAATTTTATGGCGCTGTTTGGGGCAAGCGCGGTTATAATCTGCATATGTTTTGCCAAGCTTTCGGCATTATCAGCCCAAAAAGAAAAGGAGTTTCCGGCAGCCACGTTAAGGAGATGTTTCAGGCTAAAAAATATGAGGACATTGCCCGCTATAATGTGGATGATTTATATGCTACAGCCGCGCTTTATAAATATTGGCAAGAATATATTGACGTTTAGTAAAACAAAAATTCATACCAATAGAAGGTATGAGTTTTTGGATTTGAAAAAAACAACCGAAAATGATACTTTTAAAACATGAAAATATCAGCCATTGTGCCGGTCTATAATGAAGATCAACGCGAATTAAACATCTTGTTGCAAGAACTAGACGGTTTTGTCGATAGTGTCATAATTGTTGATGACGGCTCTATTCCGCGATTGGATTTTAAAAATTACACGCTTCTAAGACACGCAATCAATCGCGGACAGGGAGCAGCCCTGCAGACAGGCACGGATTTTGCCATTGCTCACGGCGCCAATATTATTGTTCACTTTGACGCTGACTGTCAGCACAGGCCAGTGGATATTGTTGCTTTAATCAAGCCCATTCAAGATGGTCAAGCAGATTTTGTTTTTGGCTCCAGGTTTCTTGGCGAAAAAAATGACATGCCATGGAGCAAAAAATATTTTATCCATCCGCTTGCCAGGATTATCAACCTCATTTTTACGGGTCTGAAGCTTTCCGATGTTCATAATGGTCTGCGCGCTTTTAGTTCAAGTGTCGCGTCTCGCGTTCATCTATCCCAGGATAGAATGGCACATAATACCGAATATTCTTATTTGGTTAAAAAAAATAAAATTAAATATTCCGAAGTACCAGTTAGAGTAATTTACCATAGATACGGTCAGACCGCTATTGGGGGTTTTAAAATATTGAAAGAATTATTTTTAGGAAAATTATTAAAATAAACATATGTCTTTGATACAAATTCTCGCGCTTGTTTTTTGCCTTTTCGCCTTATGGCGCGTCATCCTGAAATTTCGTCGCCAAGAGCTCAAAATCACGGAATTTTTCATGTGGCTTATTTTTTGGCTGGCAGTCGGTGTGGCTTTTGTGACACCAGAGTCTTTGACCAGATTAGCTAACGTGCTTGGTATTGGCAGGGGCGCGGATCTTGTCCTGTATGTCGCGGTGGTGGTCGTCTTTTATCTTATGTTCCGTATTTTCGTGCGCCTAGAAAACATGGAAAGAAATATTACCAAAATCGTCAGAAAAGACGCGCTAAAGGATAAAGACAGCCAGAACGAATGATACAAAAAACAACCCATTTTACACAATAACTTTTTAAAAAAAGATACAGTGAAAAATAAGGGTTGTTTTTTGGTTTGGTTTAATTTTTTTAATTTTTTATTTAATTCAATAATAGACTTTTTGTTTTAGTTTGTATTCGATCCCGCCAGTACGGGACAAATACATTATCGTACAAAGTCTATGTGAAAACAAAAATTAAGTTGCTGATTTACGCAAACGCGTAAATCCTAATAGGAGTCAGACCATCGGGGAATTTTTCCCCGACGATCTGACTTACCCGTCAAAAAAGTCATCTTAACGTAACAGCATCATCTTCATCGTTTTGCTGTAATCGCCAACTTCCAGACGGTAGAAGTAGACGCCACTTGTCAGGTCGCTAGCATCAAAAGTAACTTTGTAGGTATTGGCAGTCTTGTGTTCATTAACCAAATCCGCTACTTTCTGACCAAGAACATTGTAAACACTGAGTTTTACTATGCCAGCTTTAGCAATGGTGTAATTGATCAATGTTTCCGGATCGAATGGATTCGGATAGTTTTGGAATAATGAAAATTTGACCGGCACAGCAGTTTCAGCCGACGCCCAAACTTTAATGCGGGCTGAAGCGCTCAATTTTTCATCAGCATTGATCCGGTAACTGTCCAGTTTCAATTCACTCACCTTTCCGTAGTTGCCAATGACCGAAAATAAAATTTCCAAATATTCGCCGTGTTCTTTTAACGGTTTCAATGAAAAACCGGTAACTAATAATTTCCCAGATTCAACTTCATTCTGATAAACTTCAAAATTGCTGCCGTAATCGATTTTATTTATCCGGTCAAATTTCAATGCGCCTACATCAAAGGTCAGACAAATATCAAACGAATAAATCATCTGCTCTTTTTCAGCAACGATTGGAATGCGGACAGTTTTTCCGGGCTGTGCCTCAGTATCTTTTAAATAGGAATATTTCATATTTGTCGAGGCAGCTTTGGCTAAATTTCCCGAATACGACCAGTTGCCATCGACGTCACCCAGAATGACAGCATTAAAATCTTGATTCGATTCATCGCAACTCAATGCTGGATAAGATCGCTTATTCGGATTAAATTTCCAATCACCAATATAACAACTGGAACCGGGAGAAATTCCAACTGCATACTTGGCGATTAATGATGCGTCATACATCAGGACCGCCCCGTTTTTATCCACATCCGCTGCAATTCTCTGTTCATCGCTGACATCCGGCAGCAGCCCCACAGCAATTCTTGCTGCCAAAGCAGCATCATATCCGAGGATACAGGGCTCGGTGACAGGGGTGGTTTTCTCAGCCGAAAGAGTATAACTTGCTCCGTCTTGTAATGAATTGAAACTGAATGTGCCACTGGTTCCGGTTGTTTGCGATTGCGATGTATCCCCGCTGATACTGACCACAGAATGGCTAAGCGGATTTCCCGAGCTAAAATAAGCGACATTGCCTGATAAAGTATGCGCAGCAACCGGATTTAATCCCGGTCTGTATAGCGACGGATCGCCGTACAAATTGAAATCAAACATATTTTGCCAGCCCACATAGCCCCAGGAACTGTACATAAAATGCGTTGAATAATAAACTTTGGAATTAAACAGCGCATCGCCAACCTTATCGTCGCGATTAATTAAATAATAAAAGAAGTAATAGTCCAGAGAGGCGTTGCCCCCATGGTTTTGGTGGCACCAGCCAATGCTGTACCAAGATAACCGGCTCGAAGCCACAATTCCGGATGATCCGCGTTTAATCATTTCTTTGCCTAAGTTTGTGCTTTCAGGCCAACCATTGTTACAGGAACAAGCAAAAATAACTGGTGAATAAGTATTACTCAATGATCCGCAATCGCCGGCAGAAATCATCGCATCAAAACTGAGTTCTCCAGCACTGGTCTCTGGTACGCCGTCTCCATCATCAGAACGCCACCATTTTCGGTAAGCTGAAGTTTTGCTGCCGTGCGCCCACCAGTTGATCGTGCCGTATTGTCCATCAGACCAGTCATTAACGACATTATTGTGAGTCAAGGATTTTGTGCAGGAATAGGCACTGGCATCCAAACCGGCTTTTTCATACATGGTTGTGTAACTACCGCTGATGTTTTGAATCAAAACTTTATGAATCTCCATCAGAGTAGCGCCGTCGGTTTTGGCGTAACCGCGGTTATCTTCGTTAGTGTAATTGATCATTGCCCCTAGTAACAAAGCATTTTTTTTCCACGATCCTCGGTTACTTTCAAAATTGATTAATTTGTTACATATCATGGAAACGGTGGAAGCATCGCTCCAGGGAATTCGTCCCACGATAACTTCCGGGACCCAATCAACATTGTCCTGACCATATTCACCGTAACGACTGTCTCCATCTGAATTCCAGTTGCCGGTTAAATCAGCATAATAATAATCTGTTGGCGTATCTTCGCTGGTTGTGTCTGGTTTTGGACTGCACATGCGCATCGGAATATCTGAAACATCACCAATGATCAGCACATACTCAATTCCGCACTCTGAATATTTATCAATTAAAAAATTCCTTATTTTTTGCGGCAGATCCGAGCCGCTGTAATTACTGTTAATCCAGGTCACTGTTACAACGTTTACCGAATAGCCAACGCTCTGCTTCCAATTCACGAATGACGTTACTGTATTTTGTAAAGCATCGGTGGTAATAATAACGTAATCATAGTATGATGAACTGCTGTTAGGTTCAAAATACTTTTGATACCATTGTTTTGCTTCATCGTAATTATAAATCAAAATAGAAGCATTTCTGCCGGTCGGACTGTCTGCTAAATTTTGTTTTAAGGGAGAATATTTTTGTTTTGCAGCCGTTAAAGTATATTCAACTCTTATTGACGCGCTTTTAAAATAGACCAATTGTTGCGTAACCGGATTGTAAGCAAAAGGTGTGAAATTTATGCGGACAAATTGGAATTGGCGATAGTTGCCCTCCCCGTCAAAAATTACAGCTTCCTGCGGATAAAAAGAATCGGTAGAATAAGCAACTCTTTTATTCTCCCGAAAAATCCGCACTGCTTCATCGAACAGGACTGGATCGCCATCCATCGGGAGCATCATGGGAGCAGGCACAATCCTATACTTACCATCAAGTAATTCTTTGTCCAAACTTACAATATTTATCGAATTGAATTCAGCGCCCGGCGGAACCGCTACCAAAAAAGTCTTGCTGGGGAGCATCGGTTTTCCCGGTGTCAGGGTGTTGCCAAAATTGTTCATTCGAATTTCCTGGGAGCTATCAGGCAGGTTGACTATTTCATAATTTTCGGCTGTCAAATCAACTGTCAATTGTTCAGCTTTTGCGTTGGAAGCCAATATGCATAACAAGACGAGTGCGAACACGCGCACATCCCTTACCCATTTTAAAAACATAATCCCTCCTTGCGGCTTTCGCCGCTTTTTGTTTTTTTTTGTTAAAGTACTTTTTAGTGAATATATGTTAGCATTTTTTATTATTTTTGTCAAGCTGGACAAGGTAATATGCAAACACATTTGGCGGTTTTTACTGAAATCATTTTTTATTTTTGCCTTTATTTTAAATTATGCTATGCTTGATTATAGAATATAGGCTTTTCTACCTTTTTATATATACCTTATGTCAAAAGTATATATTATAATCGTTACTTGGAATTCAGGAAAATATTTGTCCGAACTATTTTTGAGTTTACGCGACTTGGCTTATCCAAAAGAGAATTGGCATTTAGTCGTGGTGGACAACGCTTCAAAGGATGATACAGTTGAGAAATTGCGACAGTGGCAGATTAAAATGCATAATTTTGACAAATTAATTGTTAATGAAAAAAACAAAGGATTTTCCGGCGGAAATAATCAGGGCATTAAATATGCTTTAGAGCATGGTGCGGATTATTCAGTCTTGCTTAATGGCGATGCCGTAGTTACGCCTAATTTTTTGGACATTCTCGTTACTGTTATGTCAAAAGACGATAGACTTGGCATTGCCCAGCCGCTGATAATGCGCTATCCGGAAAAAAACAAAGTCAATAATTTCGGCAATTGTTTGAACTACTGCGGTTTTGGCTACAGTTTTGGCGATGGGATGAAAAAAGAGGACTTTTTACGGCAATTTAAATCTGAAAATTATGAACCCGCTTACTGTTCCTTTTCAGCTGTTGTCATTAAGAGCCAGGTCTTTGGCAGTATCGGCCTATTGGACGAGCTTTATTTCGCTTATCACGAAGATACTGATTTTTGTCTGCGCGCACGGCTTGCTGGCTGGCATCTTCTCGCGATTAAAAATGCAATTGTCTATCACAACTATAAATTTCCGGCTGATAAGAATAAGATTCGCTATTACTGGATGGAAAAAAACAGAATGTATCTATTGTTCAAGTTTTATAAAGTCCGCACATGGCTTTTGATTTTGCCGGCGATCATCCCGCTTGAATTAGGTTTAATTATTTTTTCTCTGTTGCGCGGTTTTGCCTTGGAGCGCGCCAAAGCGCATTTGTGGGTGTGGAAAAATTTCAAATCGGTCTTGCGTGGAAGAAAGGAAATTCAGACTACGCGGCAATATAGCGACGCTAAAGTGTTTGAATTTTGCTCTCCGGTAATTGAATTTCAGAAGATCAAAAATCCGTTGCTTGACAAGATCGGCAATCCTTTTTTAAAGATGTATTTTAGGTTGATAAAGAAATTTATTAAATAACAGTTTTATGCGCGTCGCCCACATCGTTTGTAAGTTTCCGCCATATCAATCTGGCATGGGAAATGCCGCTTGCGAGCAAGCCATCGGAACAGCGAGAAATAATCAAGTGGTTGTTTTTGCGTTGAACGGTGGCTTGGAAAAAGTTCAACATGATGGTTTTAAAACAGTATGGTTAAAACCATGGCTTAAGATTGGTAACGGCGGTTTTTGTTTTAGTTTACTCTGGCAATTGAGAGATTTTGATATTATTCAACTGCATTATCCTTTTTTTGGCGGCCAAGAAATTATTTGGTTCGGGAAAAAGTTTGGATTTTTTAAAAAACAGAAATTGCTGATTTACTATCATATGGATGTTGAATTTGATAATTTTTTGTTGAAAATTTTAAGCTTGCCTTCAAGACTGCTTCAAGAAAGTTTATTTAAAATGGCTGGAAAGATAGCTTGTTCTACGATTGATTATGTGGAGCATGCTGATATAAAAAATATTTATAAAAAAAATAAAAATAAATTTGTAGAAATTCCGTTTGGGGCTAGGCAGTTGTCGGCTGATAGTTATCAGTCAACGATTAACAAGCAAAAACTGGATATTTCAGCCGATGAGAAAATTGTTTTATTCGTCGGGAATTTAGACAAGGCTCATTATTTTAAAGGTGTGGATGTTTTGATCAGGGCTTTCAGCTATGTCATAAAAAAAAATGAAAAAACGAGGTTGATTGTGGTTGGAGCGGGTAATCTTTTGGAAAAATATAAAGCATGCGCGGCAAAGGAGAATTCGCTTGGCAAGATAATTTTCGCCGGCAAGACAGACGATCGCGCATTAGCTGCGTATTATCAGATGTGTGATATTTGCGTTGCTCCCGCGATCAACAAATCTGAAGCGTTCAGCTTAACAATGCTTGAGGCAAAAAGTTTTGGCAAAGCTGTCATTGCTTCTGACTTGCCGGGCGTTAGGCAAGTCGCCAGTTTCATGCGGAGCGGGTTTTTGGTAAAGCCTTGTGACGCCGCTGATTTAGCGCAAAAAATGGCTGAACTTTTGAAAAATGATCAGTTGCGACTGCAGATGGGGAAAGCGGGTCTTGAACAGATTAAAGCTGAATATAATTGGCAAGCTCATACAAAAAAATTGGAAACTGTTTATAAATCAATTTGACGGGTTCATTTTTTGTAGAAACCCTAAATGCAAGATGGATGATAATTTTTAGTAATTAATTTATGTTGTGCGAACAGCGCATTTGCCAGAACTATTTTGCGCAACATTAGCGATTGGAGTAGATTTTATGAAAAAGATAATAGTTTGCGTTATAATGTGCGTATTGATTCTTAGCGGATGTTCTTTGAAGAAAACGAAAATAAACGGAAAAGGAGCTGAAACTCCCCCGGGCATTGCCGCGGATTTTGGCAGCTTGACGGCGGCAGACGATGGTCAAAAAAACATGGCTCCCGTAATTGGGTTGGAAGATGTCGCTGGAGCAATATTGAAAACAAATTTTGGTGACGTTAAATTAAAATTTTACGCGGATGAATCGCCGAAAACAGTTACCAATTTTATTAATTTAATGGCCGCTAATTTTTATAATGGCGTAAAATTTCACCGTGTGATAAAAGGATTTATGGTGCAATCAGGTGACCCTAACTCCAAGGATAATAATTGGGAGGATGATGGTTTCGGCGGACCGGGATACATTTTTCCTGATGAATTTAATGACCATAAACTAGTCAGGGGATCGCTTGCTATGGCAAATTCTGGGATTGATACCAATGGGTCGCAATTTTTTATTATTACAGCCGAAGCTACGCCGCATCTTGATGGCGTGCATACTAATTTCGGCTATGTAGTTGATGGTTTTGACGTATTGGACATGATAGAGAATGTAGCCACGAATGAAAATGATCATCCGACGCGAGATATTATTATTGAAAATGTCGCGATTGAGCTGACTGAAACCGGAAAGGCCAAGACTGAAGCTCAAAAACAACAACAGCCAGTGTCTGCAACGACTGGAGACAGGGCAAACAATGAGGATGGCGGCGCGGAATATCATGTTGATGACACAAGCCAACAAACTGAAAGAGTGGAAGCAACAACTACGAATATTGATGAATCGCGAAACAGCGAAGAAACGCAAGACACGCTGGGAGAGGAATGATTTTAAATTGTAAATGTGGATAAGCCCGTTTCGTCCTACGCGACGCGGGTTTTAATTTTTAAAAAGTTTTATGATATAATTAAAATATGGCGAAAAAAAATATAATTCACAAGCAAAAAATTTGTCTGGTGGCAGTTGATCTTGGCTATGGACATCAGCGCGCGGCTATTCCATTGCGTTATTTGGACCATAATAGAGAAATGATTTTGGCCAACAATTATCCGAATATTCCAGCAAAAGACTTAAAGATATGGCTAGGGGGGAAAAAGCCGTATGAGATTGTTTCTCGCGCCAAGAGAATTCCTATAATCGGTGATATTTTGTTTTGGAGTATGGATCAGATGCAGAGAATAAAAAATTTTTATCCGCGCCGCAATTTGCTTGCCAAAAGTCTGCAACTTAAAACTAATATCAGAATGATCCGAAAACATAACTGGGGCAAAGATCTGATTGACAGATTGAATAAATTCAATTTGCCGATGGTAACTACATTTTTTACCGTGGCTTATATGGCAGAGGAGTTTAATTATCAGCATGATATTTATCTAGTAGTGTGCGACGCTGACGTGTCACGCGCTTGGGCCGCGCCTGATCCGATGAAAAGCAAAATAAAATATCTGGCTCCAAATAAGCGAGTTTATGAAAGGTTGCAGCTGTATGGTGTGCACGAGGACAAAATATTTTTTACTGGTTTTCCTTTGCCCTTGGAAAATCTTGGCGATGAGCGATTGTCAGTCTTAAAAAAGGATCTTGGTAAGCGTTTGCGTAACTTAGATCCGGAGAATAGATATATTGCGAAATACCGCAGGACGATCACTGAATATTTAGGAAAAGATGCTGTGCCTGAAAAATCTAATTATCCGTTGACAATTACTTTTGCCGTTGGCGGAGC
>Ga0210019_1000791_pt1 | contig 37655 bp, 31 predicted proteins | sample CryGeyCG2114_020_2_FD_183969 | JGI IMG/M metagenome (GOLD analysis project Ga0210019, IMG submission 183969) | Groundwater microbial communities from aquifer - Crystal Geyser CG11_big_fil_rev_8/21/14_0.20 (SPAdes) (version 2) | ecosystem: Environmental > Aquatic > Deep subsurface > Groundwater ...
TATCCTATTCAGTGAAATCAATACCGGCTCTCCATCTGGATTTTCTATCATCGCACGGACAAAATCTATGCCACCATTGAAATTTTTAACATCCGCAACAATCGTCTGGAATTCATTAATCGTTATTACATCATTCTCAAATATAGCATATACTACATCCATGGTCCCTGACGATCCAATACCGCCACCACCGCCACCACCAGTGGCAACATTCCTCGAGAGCCGGATCGCTTCCACATCATCAAATTTTTTGGCTTTTTTAGGGGGCGCGACATAGTAACCACGTTCGTTAGTGAAATTATATGACGTCGTTTCATCAGTGGAACTGTCAGTTGTCGTTATCCTGCTCATGTATGTTGTCCCTTGTGGTAGATATGTCAATGGTGCGCTCCATACAGTCTCATGACCGGAGATCCTGTTATTGAGGCTGATTGTTTTAGTTTCTGTTGGGGTAATCAACTGGAGTTCAATTTTTTTATAGGTCGCAAAATCATTATTTGTGTATATGTAAGCAGTCACATTCTCATCATCATCACTATCTGAGAAAAATGGATTGAGGACTCCTTTCACATCAATCGTCCATGAATGAGTATTTGTGCCATCAGTGACTGTGACATCAGCGCGTTTCTGGCCATCTGAAAAGAATACTCCTGGTTTCCATAAAAAGGAATGATTGCCATCTGGGGGGTTTGTCATCTGCACAAATTTTCCATCAATGTGCCAATTCAAGCTTTCATTTGGATAATTCTTTGTAGTGAATTTTGCAGTCTCGGTCTCAAACATCATGTAGTTCTCAGTGAGATTGTCAAGTTGGATATCAGTTAAGTATAGCTCTTCTAAGGTGATTGAGATGACACTTTGCGTACCAATTGTTATTGTGACATTCTTTGAACTTTCCAGATGATTATGCTTTTTCAGGGAGATATTATGTGTGCCCGCTATGATATCAGTGATCAATAATGTCCCTATCTGGTCAGTGGTCCCTGAAAATAGTGTATCGACATAGACTGCTGCATCTGAGGTTGATCTATCGATCAGCAATGACCCAGTCGTTATCTTTGTAAGATGAAATGTTATCTCTGAAACTACATTTTGAATGATGGTGATATTGGCTGCTTCAGTTTCATATCCTTCTTTCATCAATGCGATCTCATGCAGTCCTACCGGGACATACCCAATAAGATATTTGCCTTCCAAATCCAGATTGCCGATCATGACCCCATCAAGATAGATCACTGCATTCGGTGTTGAATCAGAGATATTTATCGAACCAAATGCTTTTTGTAATGTCAAAGAGACTTCAGTTATATTTCCAGCGATGGTCGTTATATTGGTGGACTTGTCTATATATCCTGCTTTTTTCAGCGTGATAAGGTGATTCCCCAAAGTGATGTTCTCGATTGTGTGGTCACCATTTATGTCTGTCAGACCAGATCCAATCGAATCTATGAAGACTGTCGCGTTTGGCGTCGATAGTATTATTTTTATCGTGCTTTTTTGGGTTGCAGGTGTCAATATGACAGCCAACTTGTTCTCGATATTCGCTATGATCTTTACTGTGCTATCATAGTCCCCATATCCCTCTTTTGTGATTCTAAGGTCATGTGTGCCATCAAAGATCGGAGCGATAGTGATTTTCCCATTGGTTCCTGTCAAACCGATATAAATTGAATCAATAAATACAGACGCATCCAGAAGTCCGACAGATACAGTCAGGGAAGTATCAGCAGAATACGCAGGGACAACGACACTTTTGCGTCCATTATATATTTTGTCGAGATAAGCGAAGTATTCGACTGCTGTCGCAATGATCTCATTTGTTGTCTCAGTGAATTCGTATGTGTCTGTTGTATCAGCATAATTGAAGATTGTATCTGTCTCCTGAGGATTTGTGTTTATATCAAATGCTCCGTTGATCCACCCTGGGATATAAGTCATGCCATTATTGAATGTCACCTGATCCAGGAATGGTTCTGTCTTAGATTCATTGTTCCATCCATTACCACTGGATCCGAACACATTTCCTAATATGTTCGCCTTTCCATCCAGATAGACATATTCTGATTCTCCCTCCGGGAGGAACTGAAGACTAGTGCCTCTGATACCTACAACATCACCAGATGTCTTGTCTGAATAACCGGAATTGACAATCAATCTGGAATGATAGCTGCTTGGAAAATCACCGATGCCAAATATGAAACTGTAGGATCTTGCAGGTGCTGAAAGTCCAACATCCTCCTGTATGAGATTCATGCCAGTCATCCAGGCTATCTGATTGTCAGAGATGTTCTTTACGAATCCTTCTGGCGCATCGTGTAGTCGGAGTGTCTTTGCTGCCATCAGGCCTTCAGTGAGGATATATCTGCTGTTTTGGAATTGGATGTTGTTATCGAATTGGAAGACACGTTCAGCAGTCTTTGACATCGATGTGGCTCCTGCATCCTTGTAATCAAAAAAGATCTTTCCTCTGAAATATTCAGTGGGAGATGTTGCAGCAATCCCAAAAGAAAGCAGATTATCATACATGGCTTGCTTATGTCGTATGTATTCTTCCCAATAGAATTCATTGCCATGCGTCATATCTGATTGCAGTGTATGGCTCACACTGTTCCTGTAAGAATGCGCTTTTTTGAGGTATGCAATATCGCCAGTATAGTCATATAATAAAAAGAGCGCTGCCCCATAAAACGCCGTCGATTCAGAATCTAGAAGTCCGGCATAGTTATCTTCAATGAATTTTTCTGTCGCTATCGCGCGCCCCAAGATGGAAAGGCCGTTTGTCTGCGATCGGTTCAGTATCGCTGGGTAAGCCTCAAGAAATCCAAGCAATGTCTTCGTAGTGTCACCATAATGCACTGTGTCGTCGAATATCATGCATGGATTATATCCCGAATTGAAATTTCCATTCTCAAGATCTACATCAAAGTAGCATCCAAATTCATATGCCCATCCTGAAGAAACAGCATATCCAGCATCTGTGCTTTCGATCATACCTGTTTTGTCAATATAATCTAATTCTATACAGGGTTCATCGATCTGGCACTTGAATATATCCTCTGCTTCAATTATACATCCGTCCCATGCTGCGCTCCCATCGTCTTTGCCGCATAATGAATCGACAGCGACAGTCGTAAGTTTCTGTGGCGGGTTACCAGGGATATATACATCCAAAGTTGTTAGATTTGTCGGCCCTGGAACGAATGCGCGTGTGACTTTCATCGAAGGATTAAGGCGAAATCCATCACCATTTGCTGATTCTTTGATAGTCAATCCCTGTAGCGATGCAAGATAATCCACATATCTTTCCATGGTCATGATCAATCCATCATCGAAGATGGCTGGGTTCATCCTATATGCGCTGCCGAGTCTGATAAGTGTAAGCGCAGCCTGGTCAGCAAGCATGATGAAACTTCCATCAGCCATATCAGTGAATGCAGGGTCATATCCCCCATTTAGATCAGCATGAAAGGTGGAATTCTGCTGTCTCAACGCGTCATAGAAACTTGAGAAGAGGTTAATGTTATCAAGATATATATCCTCTGAGATATCAAAATATTTCGTATCTGTTTTTTCGCCTGTTGTCGCGCTTATCCTGTAAGTCCCTTCCAGAACAAGATCAGTGAAATCACCGACCAGGCATGGATTGTTACCCTGGCAGTTGACATCGTTCCCAGTGTAATCTTTTGCCTTTTTTAGATCATCACTGAATATGACAATCCCATCTTTGTTTTCGACATCGAATGTGCCTGTTAGAGATGAAGTATATACAACGACTTGTTTGTTTGACAAAGGATGATAACCCATCTGTGACGTAGCCGCTAAGTCCGCATAAATGGATGGGATGAAGAGTAACATGACTAATACGGCCAAAAAAACATTCAATTTCCATTTTTTTATGTTATCTTTCATTTTGATCATCTATCTGTGGTTTATCTTTATCCTTTATTCCAGGTGAATTTTTTATTGAGTCCGTAATTGAATATGAACATGACGAAGATCGCGATGAAATTCCATACGATCAAATGCCCGATACCAAGGGATGTCGTCAACGCCCAGAGTATCAATATAGTCCCAATGATGGTCGTAGTGCTTATCAACTGGAAAGATATGAATTTCCGAAATACTCCTTTGTCAGTCAATCTTTCATTGAATGTAAGTATGTGGTTTCCGACAAAATTGCTTATGATCGCAGTCTCAGTGGCCAATACTGAACTTATCAGGTAATGGATCCCAGCATAGAATGTGAGGACATATAATACTCCAGTATTTATCAATGTCCCAAGAGCACCAACTGTGCCAAAAAGCAAGAATCCTCTGGATTCATTCAGCTTCTGCCATGCGTAATCTCTTATCGCCGCAAGACTTGTTTTCATTTTTCCAGCCTCATCGGAGCCGCATATTGTCGTCTTATGTGTGTATGTACCTTCGGAGTGCCGATGCGTAGTCTCAGTACACTAAGTCCAAGCTCTATCATATCTGACATCTGGATCTTGCTTTTGCCGGCGTTTCGTTCTGCGAAATGGATGGGTATCTCAGTTATCTTAAATCCAAAACGATTGGTGGCATGAAGAAGTGATATCTGAAATGCATAACCCTTGACATTCAGAAGATCTAAGTCGACTTTGTCGAAGACGCTTGTGTGTATGGCTCTAAATCCACCAGTGCAATCCTGTATCTTCTTGATCCCGAGAATCATGCGCGTGTATAGATTAGCAGACTTGCTGATCAATACTCTATGGAATCCCCAGTTTTTTGGTATCGATCCACCCTTCACATAACGTGATCCAATCGCGAAGTCCGCACCATCTTTTATCGCTCTGAGCAATCGTGGGATATCTGCGGGATCGTGCGAGAGGTCTGCATCCATCTCGAGGATCACATCAGGGTCAAGTGTCTCCATTGAATATTTCATCCCCGCGATATAAGCTGCACCGAGTCCTTCTTTTTCAGCCCTGGAAAGAAGATGGATATCCTTGTCATTCTTCATGCATTCTCTGACAATGTCGGCAGTCCCGTCTGGTGATGAATCATCGACTACTAATGTCATGAGTTTGATGTCTTTTAGCTCTTCTTCATCCCTGTTCTGCGCTATCCTGTCTAACACAAGTTTGATATTATTGGCCTCATTGAATGTAGGCACAACCACACATGCTGATCTTATCGGTCTCTTTTTTTTGCTTTCTTTGTCGCGGTCCATTTTTTTCACCTTATTCGCTTCTTTTAGTACACTTAATATTTGCATTGTCTTATCTTTCGTGCGAAATGACATGATCTATTGGATTATCATACCTTTGAGACAAAAAAAAGATACAGATGGATCAGGTGCCAATCATTGTCTCTTTTTTCGCTTCTTTGACCCTTACATGTTTTGTCTGCATCTTGCTTATGATCTGAGACATAAGGGCATCTGCTGGCAGTATCTTCTGATCCAACGGCACACAGAAATCACCAGATACTCTAGTCCTGTCTGCGGATATCGCTACGCCTGCTTCAGCTAACAATTCTATGTCGTTATAATTGTCTCCGATAGCAAGGACATCTGATCTTTTGAGACCAAGAAATGTGGTCAGTCTTTTCAATCCAACACCTTTGGTCTGATCCCAATTTATGCCGATATCATATGCTTCACCATTCCAGATAGAGTATAGGGGCGTGTGCTTTGCCATGATAAACTCCACATCATCGACACGGTCTGTCGCATGAATAGTTATGATGAATTCCTTTGGTTCAAATCCTTTTATCTTTGGATCGGATATCATCTGCAATTCCTTGTGGACATCGTTTAGCTTGTCAAAGCTATTGATGTGCTGATGTATCTGTCCTCTGAACCAGGTCGCGCTCCCATTCTCATATGTTATGCTGACATATTCAAGTATCTCGCGAAACATCTCCTGGAGCATCGTGAGGCTTCTGCCGCTGCTTATGTTTATCATGAATCCTAGATCATGGAGCTGTCTGATCTGGTCTATCTGTTTTCTAAGTATTTTCTTAGTCTCAAGTGTGGTGATATTGCCTGATTGCCTGATCTTTGTGCCTCGTGGGACAAGAACTCCATCGACATCGAATACGATGAGCTTGATATGAGCAAGTTCAGTCTCATCGAGCATCGAGATATCTTTGTCACAAATTGGTATATCGTGAGATTTGATCCATGAGCGTTCAGCTATCCTGAGTCGTTCTTTGGTTCCAGTATCAAACCATTGGCCGTTGAAACGATACCCAGATAATCTCCCCATCTCTGCAAGTTTTCCAAATAGGTCTGTCTCGATCATCGATCTTTTTGCATCTGGAAGAAAATCGATGGCTGCGGGTTCTAATATATATAAGCCTGCATTTATCAGGTTGCTTGGCGCTTCTTCTTTTTTTGGTTTCTCTACAAAATATATTATCTTCTCATTGTCCATCGCGACAACACCATATTGGCTTGGGTCTTCGACTTCAGTGAGTGCGATAGTAGCAAGTGCGCCCGTCTTCTTATGTAGCTCATGCATCTTTCCTATGTCGATCTCCTTTAGTTCATCAGCATTGCACATGAGGAAAGTGCTGTCAAACCAAGGTCTTGCCATCCTAAGGGCACCTCCAGTCCCGAGTGGCTCTATCTCATCAATATAAGTTATTTTGACGCCAAAGGCTTTTCCATCACCAAAATATCTTTTGATCTGTTCAGGCAAATGATGGACACTTATGGCGATATCTTTTATCCCGTTATTTCTGCACATATCTATTGTGTATTCCAGTATCGGCTTATTTTGCACTTTGAGCATCGGTTTTGGCGTCTTGTTTGTCAGTTCTTTTAGCCTTGTGCCAAATCCGCCTGCACTTATAAGAGCCTTTTTTATTCCTACATTATTTCCGTTATTTTTCATCATTTCAATCACATCCATCATTTCTAAATGTCCTGCAGACCCATCGAACTCGGTATCTTCACTGCCCCTTCACGCGAGAAGACAGCTATCATGCTCCTTTTCTCGATGATTCGACCATTTGTTTTCTGTAATCTACATGATATCTCCCAGATTCCGGGTTTTGGCACTGATGCTGTTATCATCTCATTATCCTGAAATTCTTGGAAAGATATCTTGTTTGTCCCTTTTGCTTCCCAGATAAGATTTGATTCTTGCACACGTCGCTTTCTCTCCCATTCTGCGATGAAGCTCAGTCCTTCGCCATTGAGCAATCTTATGTCTGTGGATTTTTTTTTATTTCGCCGATCAATAAGTGTATATCCATGTCTGTCTTTGCTATTGCAATCCACCAGATAGAGGTGCCCTTTCTGTAGATCAACTGTGAGCTGTCCTTTTTTTGTGATATGATTTTTCACAGTTTTTTTATTGTCCCGTTGTATGATATTCCATTCCACTGGTCCGCCCATATCTTCGCAGGTGAAATGATATCTGTTCTTGATGAAATCAGTCTTGATCTGGATCTTTTGGTTCTCTTGCTTATCCAAATGTCTTTCATTGGCATCATTGTCCGCATTTCCCGTCAAAATACCTTTCCAATAATCCAGATAAATCTTCATGTCCATTTTTTCACCACCATTTCAATTTTCACAGTACACCTGGATATTTGTTAAAACCTTTTGGAGGTTATTTGTGAAAAACAAAAAAAAACAGATGATATATGTGTGGATTCGTAAATGAATGCAATTGCGACCATATTCAGGACATCCGGTGAATTTTTTGTTTTTGAGCAAAACATAAGACCGAAATTAATTAAATGAAGATTATTGTCAATATGATAACAAATTGGATGGTGAAAAAGTGTTAGATGAAATAATAATTAGTCGGATATTAAGTCGTAGAAAATTTGTGCAAGCTTCAGTATCTGTAGTCGCATTAACTGCTATTTTAGAGTGTGGAGATAAATCTAATCCCTATCGTGGAAATGATATGGAGAAATGCAAAGATGCACATATCGATACAGCGAATATGTCTGGTCTGACAGAACAACTCGCACATGAGATCGATATGACTGTGTCCAAAGAATCCGGATATAAAGGAGGTTGGTCAATCAAGATACTGGAATTGTGCGCACCAAATAAAAGCCATCTTGTGACTGGGGAAAATGAACCTTGCCTTGAGAGCAAAGACCAAAAACAGTTGCTGACGACTTCTATAGATATATCTTGCAATGAGCCTCAAATTATATGGAAGAGAGATGATGCGATGACTACGATGGTCGATAATCAAGGCCATGTCAATTATATGGGACTTTACTTCGACGACAAGCCTGATTTGATGATAAATAATGTGGCTGGTGATGGCGGCAAAAGACAGCAATATGTTCGAACTATTTCTGATCTTGGCATGGATCTCGATGGGATTTTTGATTGTGTTAATTGCACATCAGATCAGATGCAGAAGTGGCTTCGCGGCGAAAGCGACCCATTCAGCATCACGACGATACATAAGGTAAACACGGATGCTTTTGGAAATATGATATATGACGTCGGACTTTTCAGGGTGGATTTGGATGACGTGCGGACGCGTGTCCTCACAGCGCAACTTAATTTCGCCACTGGACTGCTGAAAAGGATTGATAGTCGATCAAAACTTGGCGGATTTTATTCAAAAATATTCGCCTGGATTCCTGGTACGGATGGTTTTGAAATAAAGAAATACGGTGTAGACACAGAGACGCAGAATGAATCACACCAATATATGCCAGAGCTTCTTGCCGAGAGTGGTCCGTATAAATGATGGTTTTATCTATTTTTTATTTTATGATCTATTATTTATGTGGCATTCATAATATACCTGATTCAACTATATTATCTGTGCATGTATGGACTAAAGCTTTTTATTCGCATCTTTTTTTATTATTTAATGAGTCTGTATTGAAAATGATTAAGATGATAGTAGTGGATCGGTCACGTCTTTTTGATGTGCTAGAAACGTGTTCCGTCGATCTTAAGGAACCAATTTATAGATCTCTTTATGGAAAAAGTCTTGACACTTATGTTCAGACTGGATTCATGTATCCGCAATGTGGTGCGCTAGAAGCCGGCACTGGGGTTTTCTTCTCTTTGGATAGCCGATATGTGAAGGACATGAACCTAAGTTGCATCGTAATCGCTGATCTTGCTGATTTCCGGCTTGACAACAGTGTGATAGATACTAGAAATACAAGTTACCTGCCTGAATTTCGCCAAAGGACAATCGAACGGAAAAGTTTTTCCCATTCAGGGTATGACATCTGGGATGAAGTTTGCAGACTCGACACATTGGTCGAACAGCATGGCGGATATATCATCTATACCCATAGAAAATCAATACACCGCGACCAGCTCAAGTATGAAGTGTGGATAGATTGATCTGATTATAATCTTGCATTTCCACTAGTCTATTGATTGGTGGCGATTTAGTGGAAATGCAAGGGTCCGAGAAAACGACCCGGAGCAAAGCTAAATAGCTATCGGTTGTGACCAGTGGTGGTGTCGTTTTCGATTGACAATCTGTCTTTCTTAGAAAGCATACGCCATCATTTGTGAAGGTCGGTGGAATGAAAGCATTTAGGTCTTCACACCATAGTCGAAAGTAAAATACTGAATGTTCTCGGAGATCTTTTTTGCATCTGCTGCAGCATATTGGATCGCATGCAGTATGTATGGGTCCTTGAACATCGCTTCTTTGTCAGCCTTGATCTTGTCTACAGACCTAAGGACAGCATCAAAATATTGGTCTGCATATTTTTTATATCTCCCTAGCTGCTTCTTTGTCCCGATCATATAGTTCTGCGCATGCTGCGCCACGCAGTGCCTGAATCCTTCATCGCTTCTTGGATGTTCATATCCTGGATATCCGACCATACCGCCGACTGCTGTATCGATCGCGAAATTCCACATCTTCTCGAATGGGACCATCTCAGGCACCCAGGTGGATGAGTCGCCGACTTTCTGTCCCAGGCCATTGTACAGGGCTTCGCTTTCTGGTTTCTTGTAATCGATCTTCTCGATGTCGATATCGACATGGATGCTTATGCCGCCATCGAATCTCCCACAGCCCGCAGTCCACCATAATCCCGTTAGGAATTCTGCCAATCTGAAGATATTTCTTGTGTCTACCAGGTACCCTTCCAGTGCCTGGCCTGTGATGGTGAGATATTTTCCGGCTTTCTCTGTGATCTTATGTAACAATTCGCGGTTATATTGCCCGAAATCGTCGATATCTGTCTCAAGCTTCCTTCCTATGCAGTAAAATTCGATCTCTTTATCCTTGATATACTGTTCTAAGGTCTTCATCAATACCACCCTAAACTAGAATGCTTTTAGGAATATTTATAATTATGGTATATATTGATCAGATAAATCGCTATCGATGCAAATTTGAATCCGGGCACACTAATCGCTTAGCGATCCAGCTCTTCCTGATAGATCGAACAGACCTTTGCTGCGATCTTCTTTGGTATGGTATCAGATGTATGCAATGTCATAAATTCATTGTGGAGCTCATCTTCTCGTTCCATGGCTTCTTTTAAGAATTTGCGTTTGAATTGTGAGATGAGATAGCCTTTCGCGCCTCTTTTATATGCGAGATAAAATGCATATAGCATCTCATCTCTTCCAAGACCTGAATAATCATATGGTTTCATATTGTTGTTGTCTTCATTGAAGATTGAAAAATAGCTTTTGTTCTCCTTTGTGAACATGTCTTTTCTGATGTTGATGCTTTTTGGGTCAATGCCAAGTGCTCTTATCATGACGTATATCCTTGCGCATTTTGAACATGAATGGCACCATCGAGAGTTCTTTGCGGTGTTTGAGTCTGCGAAACAGGACATCTGGTATTTCGCATAGGCAGGATAACGCTGATGCAAAATTTTTATGATCGCAAGTTCATGCAATGGTTCGACTAAAGACATGGCGGAGACCTGCTTTGTGAGTATATGGAGCATCTTGCTCAGTTCAAATGTCCATGGCTTTGACTGATCATATACGGGATTCATGCGAAATCCTTCTTCAGTCAGATAGTGTTCAGAACAACTGGCCTCATTTCCGAAAACAATGTGCTTTGCATGAAAATAATGGGTGAAAGGAAGCATAAGGAGGGCATATTCAGTCAATTGCGTCGCCCAGCCGATGTCTGGCTTGCAGAGATTGAAATATTCCGGATATCTGGTCACTCCCAGCATATTCTCGATTCTGTATACTTCTTTTCCGAACTCTTTTGATAATTCATCTACAAGATCATTCTTATGCTTGATCTCATACATATTCTGGATCTCTTGTTTGGTCTCATCCATATATTTGATATCTGGCTCTTGGACATACACTAAAACAGGATCAAGTCCGATCTCTTCAGAGACCGCAAAATTAAGGAGACTTTCCTTTCCAAATGTAAATAGGATGACTGATCGGTCTTTATTTCTTGGATTGTAATTTGGAAGTTTTACCCTATGCGAATCGAATTTATAGTTCATGTTGATAAATGATCTTAACGATGGCAGATTGGGATTTCCAGCTGAGTCATTGCTAAAAGGGATGTAATTCAGTACAGGATTTAAGAGCAATGATTTCAAAACGGGTGAATTCATCTCATATCTGATATTCTCCTTGTCCATAAGTAAAGGCAATGTCTGTGTTGCAAGAAAGATAAAGTTTTCAATAGTCTCTTTTTTTATTGGGCTTGGAAATCGGTCCCAGACTTCTTGGGGATAGGTTATATTGAAGAATTCTTTATTGACTTTCACTCGAAATCCATTCTTATTAATCTTATATGCTATATGTATATCTTCAATCATTGGATTTTCAATGATTGATAAGTTTAAAAAGATTCACTTTTCTCTGTCGTGTCATTGTCAATATGCAATCCTGATAGCAAAGTGCGAAACGCACCTCCGAAGCTACTCTCGTAAGCAAAGCTTACGGAGCATTGTGACTTTGTCACAATACAGCGGAAATCGAAAACCAAAGGTTTTCGAGTTGATAAGCTTCGCTTATCAAAAATGTAGATGGGGTTGGGAAGAATCGCATAATATCTTGTTCGAATCTCTTCAACAATTGAAACAATCCCAAGTGCGCTTGAGCCGAAGGCGAAACGCACCTCCGAAGCTACAGCGGAAAATGTAGATGGGGTTGGGAGGACTTTCGGTGAACTGTGAGTTGCCAGCTATGAGCTGTGATTTTTATCCACAGCCCATGGCTCACGGCCCAAAGCTCATTTCGAACCCCCGATCACACGGCCCCCAGCCGCATATCATAGCCAAACTAGACCACAACCCCATAAATAAAAGGCATCATTCTGTTTTCGGCTGGGCTTTATCCCCAGTCGCACATTGTACCGCAGGTACAATGCACCGCAACCGCAGGTTGCGCGAGTATCATAGCCAAACTAGACCACAACCCCGTGGTTATTAGAAGAAATATGTCTGATTTATAATAGTTTCTCAAGAAAAGCGCCCATTACAATAGTCCCTGAACCATCCGCCCAAGCAGGGCCAAAATGGGCTATACGTAAGAATCCAAGTGCCTCATAAAGATACTGGGATGGACTGACATCCCAGCAGTTGACAAAGGCAGCGATGCTTCCCTGTTCTTTAGCTGACTCCAGCCTTTTTTTCACAAGGGCTTTTCCGATTCCATGCCGCCTGTATTCTGGGTGTACACACATCATAGCCAACTGGACATCTTTTTCCTTTATCTTATATCTCTTATCATTGAACTCATTTGGAAATTGTTCATAAAAGACTTTGCAGTCGGGGCCATCTCCTCTTGAATAAGCGTAGAGGTCGCCTTTTATCTCTCGTTCGATAGTATAAAAATCTGATGTGATGTAATCATTTGTCCTTTTTACATAGAATCTAATCATTGGATCTGAATCTGGAAAAGTATGTGTACCAAATCCGATCACATTTCTTTTGATTGTAGATACAAATGTGGTCTCAGTTGTATAGAATCTTCGAAGGTAATCTTCATTTTGTCTATAATAACTATCTGACCTGTTGAAACACAATTGTTCTATAGATAAGACCTCATCAATGTCATCTGGCTCAAAAGGACGGATTATCATATGCAAGGGATTCTTGGCGGATTTATAAGACTTGCTTAAGAAACAACCGTGTCGAAAGAGATTCTAAGCCATGTATTTAAGAGGTATTACTTTTTCTTCTTCCTGCTAGATTTCTTCTGTTCGACCACGATCTTAGTGTCATCAGATACCTTCACTTCCTTGATCCTTTCATACAGGCTGTCTTTCTTCTTCTTGAGTATCTCATATAATGTCAGGAGAGTGATGAAAGCGCCTGCGATCGCCGAGATGATCACTATGTTATCTTTTATCTTGGCAAGAAGCGGCCTTTTCTTCGCGTTCTCTATCTTGTTCTTCTGGTCTTTATATTCGGTCGTTGCCTGGATCATGTTTATCTTAGCCTGGTCGACATTTCCGCTGGCGACAGCGGCCTGCGCAGCCATGATCATCTTTTTTAGGTCTGTAAGTGTGATCTCGCTGACATCATAGTCTTCTTTTATAGATATATATCTTTCATCCAGCGCATTGTATTCTTCAGTGAGATTAGCAAGTTGTTTATCATATGAATCAAGAAGATCCTGCTTCGCTTTTTCATCAGCAAGTCGCTTCTTCTCTGCGTCATCTTTCTGCTTCTCAAGATCGATCTCTGCCTGAGGCACGGTTATGTTGATACTGTCATAGAATAATTCATCTCCGATGCGCATAGTCAGGAGTATCGTACCGGTATCTGCGAACCTGCCATTCACAATGAGTTTTCCAGTCGCATTGACTGCAAGGCTCTTCAATGGCACGGCATTATATGTCGCGAACCCTCGTCCGATGACGATAGGGATAAGATTCTTCAGTTCGACGTTGCCTGTGTTCTTCACAGAAATCGTGACAAGAACATCGCCTTTTTCGGCTGCTTTTGGAGTTATACTGACAACTTCAAAGCTTTCGACAGGGACAAAAACTTGCTCTGTGATGTTCTTTGTCAGATTTTCCACAATAGAAACTGGTTCTTCTATGACAGGCACAGTCTCATTCATGATTGGCAGTACAGATGAATTCTCAATCACAGAACTGTTCTCGAGAGTAGAATTATCAGCAAGCGAAGATAAAGATCCGATGACAACAATTACCCACAACACATTCAAAGCGAATATCTGGTGCTTATTCATATTACCTAATCCTGTCGCAACTTAGATATAAAGATTGCTTTTTTTAAGTCATTTAGCGGTGAATACATCAAAGACCGGCCGGGATATATGGTATTGTCTGCTTGAACTTGTTTTTTTCATGCATGTGGATGACGAACTCGACATCATCGCAAGAGAACCCCCTTTTGCTTATCGTATCATGATCTTCACGAAGATCAAGATGGCATCTTAGTATCTGGTCTACGATTGGCAGACCTATGTTTACTATGCGTGTTCTCATGATCTGATCGGTCTTTCCAAGCCAGGTATCGATGGTCGGCATGCGGTCCTGGATATATTCTGGCGCACCGAGATACCCAGCAAAATGCCTAACTTGCGTCTTGAAAAGTACACGCAAGGGCTGGATGCTCGCATCAAGCGCATAGATCGGGAACTCTCCAAGTTCATATTCTGTGCGGTTCAAAGTACCAAAGACCATGGCATCGAGCTTATGTGAATAATCTAGGATAACTGCGCGCTGAACCCTTGAGACCATGTTCGTCATCTGTATAGTATTTCCTTTTTTCTGCCAGGCATCAAGCATAGGGCGGATGTCATCAATGTAACGATTGGAAAGCCCGATATCATCGCAGATCCTGTTGTATTCATCTGAGCTCCTGTCATGTTCATGATGCGGCAGATGCACAGCCAGTACATTATTCACACCGACTATCTCTCTTGCAAGATATAACGATGTAGTTGAATCAAGCCCAGTCGATGCACCAATGACTAGTTTCTCTATCCCTGCAAGTGAAAGATATCTGCGGGTGTTGCCGACACATGTAGAAAGGAAATTCTTTTCATCAAATCTAAGCAATTTCGGTATCATCTGATCACCTTCTTTATCAGCCACTTTATGTTCCGAAGTTGAATGGCATGATATATGTTACCATGAAGAACATATTCTTCGATTCCTCCCGTGTGTGACCTGAAATCTTTTCCATATCCATGCATCACCTGGAGCCTAAGATCTTGGAACATATCAACAAGCATTTGGTCATGCGTCGCGATTTTTACATTGAGATCGTTTTCTAGGCAATATCCAACGCACTTGATGAAATTCTCACTGATATCATGGCATTGGCCTTTCGCATTGAACGCGCCTTTTACTATGCGTATATTCGGCTCTGCATTTTTAATGTTCTTGAGATCATCAATGGTCCTTTGGAGATAAGCCTGAAGACAGATCACAGAATCTGGACATTCAACTTTCACTCTTAAGTATGTCTCTATGGTCTCATCTACTATGCTTTCATTTTGCATGTCAAATTCAAGCCTGATACTATATGTCTTAGACCGTTCTACTATTTCATCAAGACCATCTATCGGACAGCGCAAGGCTATCGCACTCTTTAGTCCAAGCTTATTCATTGTTAAAAGACATGTTAGATAATCTTTTTTCATTGGATAGATTATATAATCGCCCGCTGTATCTAGCTTCTTAAGATTTCTAGAAATCACCATTTTTGATCCTCACATATAATCCTGCGACTTCAGATTCAAGTTGTGAAACTGATCCTTCATTGTTGATGACATGATCTGGATTACCGTTATTCCCCTGCAACTGTTTCTCGATTACATAGAGGGCCTGCTCATCTGTCAAAATAAAATCGTCACGTCTTTTCGCCCTATCCATAAGAAATTCAGCCTGTCTCTTGGTGGGCATCTGGATCTCAATTACCTTTTTGCAGTATCTATTCCACTCTCTTTTGTATAATTGTGCTGCTTCAAATATCGTGATTTCATTATGTTCTTTTTCAAGTATCGGGATGATGCGTGGTTCAAGATATGAATCTGCGATTTCCCAGAAAGTCTCGATCAAATCCATCTTTTCCAACATGGTTTTCTTTAGTTCTGTTCGGTCAATCTTCCCAAGAGTGTCAAGTATCGAATCACCAAATAAACACAGGATTTCCTCTTTGAGGTCAACATATGCACCCTTTAGATAGTCATCAGTCCGTATCAGTGTGGCACCGTGCATCTTAAACATCTCCGCGACAAGACTTTTTCCAGTGCAGATACCTCCAGTGAGTCCGTATAGCATAAACATAGTGTGTTCTCAACACTAATAAACCTTTCGTTTTTAAGGCCGTTAATTATTTAATTTGACAGAGATCACATCCACCTATGAGAATTGGAGTGACATCAGAAAGCAAGATAAAGCTTGACGCAGTCAGGACTGTATTTCCTGGTGACACAATTCTTGGTTATAAGACAAATTCCAAAGTCGGCGAGCAACCAGTAGGGCATGATACAATAAATGGCGCCTTGAATCGCGCGCTTGATCTTGAATCAAAGACAAAAGACCCTCACCTGAGCCTTTCAGGAATACCTAGACAAAAATACATCGAAGCATCATTAGATCTTCTCTGGAGATCATTCAGTGACAACCCTGGAATCTCAGAATAAGAGTTCATTGCAACGCATCAAATGCGCTCAATCTCTTGTCGAATTCATCCATGAGATGCATCGGCACTAGTGATGTGCATATACGCAGACCATCTGGGTGCCCTCCGCCGAATATCCCTAGTGGGACAGCAGTGAGACCGCACCTGAACATGTCCGCAAGAAGCAGGCTTCCATCTGAATATCCTGAATGATTCACAGTGAAATAGAAACCATCACCGACAGGTCCATAGCTGTCTTCTTTATACAATATATCGAACCCATGCTTTCTGAATATCCTCTTCATCTCTCTCGCGCTTTCAGAATATGGTCTCAGATGATCTCCTATGCTGAATGTTCCTGAACTGGAAAAATCAAGCAACGATGCGAAAGCCATCTGGGCGGATCTTGGCGCGCTCGCGACTATTGAATAGAGTCCTCCTTGGATAAATGCGTCAAGGAATCTTTCCTGGTTGAACATTTTCCTAAGCGATTGTGACCTATGATCTTTCAGAGCGTCTCCGATCGCGGTGAAACCCACTCTTTCCCCTGCATAACTGAATATCTTCGAAGCAGAGAAAAGCGCGATATAATTATCAGTATACTTCATGATGCTTGGCGCAAGATCAGGATCATCCGGATCTAGGAATCCCGGCCTTCTTGAATCAAAACCGAAATATGCGTTGTCCTCTATGGCTGTGACATTGTGTCTCTCAAGGACTTTGGCTAGCTTCTCAAGCTCGCTTTCAGATCTGACTTCCCATGAAGGATTGCAGGGAGATGACCAAAGAAGGGCTGCTATACTTGTATCCTCTGAAAGTCTTCGATCGATCTCTTCTACAAGCGCATCTCCTGACTTTTCATAAGTATCAACACATTCTACGCCTACTCGCTGTATCTTAGCCTGCAGCTTATTGACAGCGAAACCAGGATCAAGTGTCATTATCTTGTCTCGTCCCTGATAGAGTGAAGCTATGAGGCCTATCGAGACAAAGCATCCATGCATGGCTCCGACAGTGGGTATGATCGATTCAGGATCTATACTTTTGCCGAGGAATGTCCTTATGAATCTGCTTCCTGCCTCTTTTAGTTCAGGCGTCCCTGCAAACGAGCAATATTGCGCGCTGTCGGCATTATTTAGCGCGGCTTTGTGCGCTTCGATGCCCGCATCAGGCGCAAGAAGTCCAGGGATGCCCATATCCATCCTGATATATTTTATCGAAAGAGCATCTTCTATCTTTCCTGCAAGTATGCCCACATTCCTTATCGATATGCCTTCAAGGTTGATTCCTGACTGGTTTATAACTTCGTCTATTTTCTTAGTATCTATCATATCGGGCAGGTTATTGCCGGATCTGATTTAAATCTTTTGGTCAGAAAATGCATCAATCAGAAAGGCACATAATCCAGTTTCAATAGTTCGCTGTTGATGTGTGGATCATATTTATCTATTATAATTTTGCTAAAAAGGGTCAAATAGTCACTTCAATTTAGACAAGTACTTCTCTAAGTCTTTGTAAACTTTTTTCCTGCTGAGAAGACATACCAACATGACATTTGGTTCTATGATCGCATAGACCAGCCTTGTCTCTCTAGATTGTATATCTAGTCTTACTCTGAAAAGTAGAGAATATTGCTTCGCGATGGGAGCGTATCTTGCATGATACAGATGACAAGCGCACGCTGCATTCAGCAGTGTGCCCCGCATATGGATGAAATACCCAAATCAACAAAAGACTTCTCGTAGTGCCATGATAGCCGGAACATTTAAATACCCTGTTTTATTCATCCAAATCTATGCGGCCTCTGGAAAGGGGGTTGTATATATAAAGTAAATATAGGTGAGAAAGATATGTTTGGAAATAGAAGACCACCAATGAGAGCTCCGGTCGAAGTCGGTGAGGAGCTGGATGTAAGGATTGAGGCTGTCGGTGAGAAAGGCGACGGCATCGCAAAGAAGAGCGGGTTCGTCCTGTTCGTTGCGAACACAAAAGTCGGAGACACTGTTAGGATCAGAGTCAACAAGGTCTTTAAGAAAGTCGCATTCGCAGATGTGATCGGCGAAGCGAGCGGACCTATACCAGAATCAAGTCCGGCACCAAGCAGGGGGGATCAGGAAGTATCTGTCCAGCCTGAGCCAGATGAGGAACGAGAAGAGGATTCAGATTCATTCGGCGAAGAATCAGAAGAGACTGACAGCGCTGATGAAGAAGAGTATTCCCAGGACTCAGAGGACGAAGAAGAAGAGAAAAACGAGTGATTCTTTACATTTTTTTGATTTTTTCTTAAGTTTTTTATATATTCTGATACACCCCCAGCCTATGGCGCGGCTTGAATCCTTAGCTGAAGAAGGCATTGTGAAATATTTCTTCCATTCTCCGTCTTCCAGACTGCCGATCCGCGATGTGCTCAATGAGCAGGGGGCGGGTCATAAGAGAGAGCCACATATCGAGGCCGGCGCTGAGAACTATCTCACTGGATGCTATCAGAGGAATGTCCGGAATTTCGCTTTTTCAGACCGGCGATATCTTTTCTGGGTGACTATGTGCAGGAACAGAGGGCTTGAACAGAACGGCAGGCAGTTTGTCGTCGGATATCTCGACAAGAAAGAGGTCCTAGAACGTGGAGATCACCTGGCCGTCAGGGGTGATGTACATCTTTATTCATTCTCAGATGCGATTCTTGTCTCTGATATCTTCGATTGGAAGAGTTTCACTCGTCCTCTTCTGAATTCAGTGCCATTTATTGATAAAAGAAGGACTAAAAAAATCCTGGCCTGCTTCAAAGGGAAGAGAAACATTACGGATAGATGCATAGAAGAGATTATCCGCCTTGACACCGGGATGTATACCTGCGTCGGTCTGTCCTGTGACTATGCTAATAGATGTCCTAGGATTTCTTAAAATGGCCTTTCTTTGATTTTCGGGAAAAACTTAATGTGAAACGGAGTCAATATCCATAAATGGCCCTATCAGCCGTCAGGCTTCTTTGTCGATTCTATAGCACTCTGCTCACATGCTCTGTCTTCTCGATACGGACAATGTTCTCGACAAAGCTCTCTATCTTCGGGTCATGCGAGACAATGATCGTCTGCTGAGCGCCGATCTCCTCGAGCACATCACGTACTCGATCAAGCTGATCAGAACTGAATCCATCTGTCGGTTCATCCAGTATTATTATCTCGTCGGTGCGGATTGTCTTGATAAGATCATTGATCACTTTGTTCAACGCAAGTCTATAAGCCAAAGCGATAGATGTCTTCTCGCCGCCAGACAGATGCGCGACGTCGATGTCATGGCCGTTCTGGAACACAAGCGGAGTGAATTCATCATCGATCGAGACACTGGTCGTGTCATCCTCGACAAGCATATCGAACCAGTTCTGGAACAGGCTCTTGAATTCACGATTGATCTTCACCATGACATGTTTCTCTATGGTGCTCATGAGATTCATGAACTGGTCCTGGAGCCAGATCGACAAGCCTTCATATGTCTTCAGGCGGGAGTACGCTTCCCTCATCTTCCTGACATCTTCTTCTATCTCGATGCAGAAAGCCTCAAGAGAATCATGCTCGCTCTTCAGCCTCTCTCTTCTGAGCTTGATCTCTTCAAGCAGACCTGAAAGATTCTGGAATCCGACTTTCTTTTCTAGATGTTCTTTTTCGATATCACCAAATGCATCTGACTTTGTGATAGATAGATCCCGTTCTTTTTTTATCTCATTGATATTTTCTTCAGCGAATGTCGGGTCATTCTTTGCGTCGCGCAGGCTCTGGCGTTTTTCATCTAGACGCAAAAGGATGTGTTTCCTCTCCTGGAACCTCATATGTAGTTCTCTTATCATGGTGATGGCTTTCTTTTTCTTCTCGATCGAATCAAGCATCTTCATATCAGATAGCGTGTCAAGTTCTTTCTCAGTTAGAAGGACCTCTTCTTTTAGCCTGTCGATCTCTTCATTTGACTGTAGCATCGTGGCTTTACGTCTATAGAACTCATCGAACCATGATTTTATCCGCGCAAGACCGATCTCTTGTTCTGAAAGCGTGTCCAATTTGTTGTGCATGGATTCGATCTCTTCCTTAAGACTGACACGTTTCACCGCAAGCTTGGATATGATGGTATTGTTCTCGAGTATGACATTGTTCTCCTTCTCCAATATCGACCTCTTATGGACACCATCGACAGTCTGCAGACATGTCGGGCATTCCTTCAGATCACTTATCCTGTTGACAAGCTCATCAGCATCCAGCTTATAGACTTCTGCCTTTGTGATAGCGGAATCAAGCGCCTTCATAGCCTCTTCTTTCTCCTTGAGTTTTCCAAGGAAAGTATCTTTCTTCTCAAGATTCTTTTTTATCAGATCGACTTTCTTGATATATTCTGTTTCTTTTTTTAGGTCCTCACTGAATTCTTCTGCCTGCATAGAGAGCTCTTTTATTGATCTCTTCAGGTTCTGCAGCCTCTCAGTGAACGCAGCCCTCTTCTCAGATGATTCTCTGTATTCATCTTGCAATATCTCAAGATCTTTTTCAGCAGATCCGATATCAGGTTCATCCGAAGTGGATTCGATAGATGCTGATCTTTTCTCAAGTGTCAATATCTCTTCGGCATATTGCTTCATCCGTCTCTCAAGTTCGACTCGTTGCCGTAATTTCTCTTCGAGCTTTGTCTTGAGTATCTCTGTCTGTTGTTTTATTGTCCTGAAAACATCTAAGCGTTCTTCAGATTCCAAAATCCCCTTCTTTTTCTCAGAATGGTCCTTCATGACTTTCTTTAGTTCAGTCTCACATCTCTCAAGATCATCTTTTGTGCGGCCAAGCAATAGACGCCGCTGCTTCATCATCTCTTCTTTCTCAGAAAGGCCGATAGTCCTACCTTTCTCAAGGCGTGTCCTGTCTTTTAGCGTCTTGACATATTCGGCCGCGTTCTCTTTTAGCCGTTTGTATTTATCGATCCTAAAGACCCGCCGCAAAGTGTCGAGCCGCATCTGCGGGTCAGAGAACAATATGTGCTTCATCTCTTCTTGTGGAGTATAGACTGTGAATCGGTATACAAGATCTTCTCCTCGTCCGATAAGGCTCTTAGGATATCCGATCAAGTCATATATCTTCGAACGCATCTCGACTGGCGTGTAATCATGGCGCTTGCCATCGATCTCTATATATCCAGCTTCCTGACGGATGCCTTTGCTATGTCTTTTTAGGTTCCGTCCTATAAGCACTTCATTTCCACCGACGATGATCGATAGTTCGACAGAGCCATCATTTTTTCCTTTCCTGAGAAGTGATTGTGCAGGTAAAGAACCCTTCTTTATGCCGAAAAGACCGAATTCTATGGCATGCAGGATAGATGATTTCCCGGCCCCTATATCGCCAGATAGCAGAAGAGTCCCTTTTGGGAATGTGACTTCTTCTTCCCGATAGCTTCTGATATTCTGGAGCTTTATGGATTTGATCAGCATAAGTATATGGTTTGCGACGTGGATATAAAAAGTTTAAGAAACAGCTAAAAAAAGCACCCTACATATCACAGCATCATCCAGTATGCTTCAAAGATACAAAGCCAATCTCAAAAAGAGCAATCAATCAGCCTTGTTCAATGCGAGCAGTTCGATGTCTGTCTTCAATTCAAGAAGATCATAATATGTCCTCTTCTTGTCATCGCCATCAGGCAGTACCTCATACGCAGGCTGGAGCAAAGAATAGAGTTTCTTCGATGCCACCACGTCCTTCTCTTTGATAGCTTCTTTGGCTTCAGAAAGCAATGACAAGACTTTCTGGAATGATGGGTCTTTCTCGTTATCAAATGTGATAGCGCCAGCACCGCCTTTGTCGAGCCGGTCAAGTTCTTCAGAAAGATACAGATGGAACGCGTCATCGCTGATCTCTGTCTTCTCGCGGAGCAGCTGTTCACGTATATCGAGCATCTTCTGCTCACGGCGCACCAATTGCTTCTCTTTGTCTTTGAGTCTCGCATCAAGTTCAGAAAGCTCTCTCTCTTTCTCTTTGTTCGCCTCTTTCTTGACCATTATGTCCGTGCTAAGCTTCTCGTAGTTTTTCTCGAGATCATCGACTTTTTTCTTAAGCATCTTCTCACGGCGTTCGTATTTAGTGATATCAGTCTTCAACTCCTTCGCTTTTGCGATCTTTCGTCTCTCCTTTTCAAGCCGGTCTAGTTCAGCACTATATTTCTCTTCAAGCGAAGCGATGTGCTTCTCTCGTGAATCCATGCTGTCTTTTAGTTTTCCCATTATGCTCTCTTTCTCTTTCACAGAATTCTGCAATTCGACAAGCCGGGATATCTTCTTGACAACACCTTTCTCTTTGCTATCCAGAAGGCGTACATTCTTCTCGATCTCATGTACGGTCTTGATTATCTCCGCTTCTTTCTTGTTCAGGAGATCGACATTCTGCTGGATTATGCCTTTCTTCACATCGATAGAGTTCATGTTGGTCCGAAGTTCTTTCGTCCGAAGCTCCCATTCATTCCCATATTTTGTGAGCTCCTGTTTATATGCCGGCATTATATTCTCGAACTCTTTCTTATAATCAAGAAGCTCAGCACGCAGAGTGTCAAGCCGTTTCAATTTCTCTTCATATTCCTGCTGGAGCTGTGACAGGTCGCCTGATTTCAATAATATCTCTTTCTCTTTTATCTCAAGACGTTTCTTCGCTTCCATCACTTTGATCTCTTCTGATTTTATATCCTCTTCCTGACGTGAGAGCTCAAGCCTGCTTTTCTGCACATCATCAGTATGTCTCTTGACGAGTAGATCCTTGCCATTGATCCTGTCTTCTTCAAAAGTGAGCCGCTCTGCGATGGATTTTATCTCGACTTTATCAGTCTCTACTTCTTCTATCTTCTCTTTTAGGAAAAATTTCAGTTTCTGCAGCGCTTCTCTCTCTTTTGTCAAGCCTTCGAATTTCTGCATATATTCTGCTTTATATCGATCCAGGTCCTTGCTTTTCTGCTTTGCGTCTCTTTGCAGCCGATCGAGCTCTTTTTCTTTGAATTCTATCTTCTGTCTCTCATCATTCAACTCGAATTCTTTCTTCTCGAATTCTTTTCGTCGGATCTCTACATCTTTTTCCCGTTCTTTAAGGGCAGCTTCTTTCTCTTTTAGGATATGTTTCTCAGTTGATAGATCTTTTTCGCGATCGCCAAGTTCAGTGATCTTATGATTGACTTTCTCGAATTCGTTTTGGAGCTTCTCTTTCTGACGTTCCTGCTCAAGCTTAAAATCCTGTTTCGCCTTGCTTAGCTCAAGTTTCTTCTCTTCTATCTCTTCCTTTTTCTCTCTTTGTCTGTCTTCATGCAGGCTGATCTTCTCCTGGCGTTCGACTAGCTTGAGCGCCTTCTCTTCTGCAGCTTTTTCCTGCTTCTTTAGGGCTGCTGTGGCATGCTCGATCTCTTTTTTCAGTTCTTTTAGCTGACGGATCTCTTTTGTCAGCTTATCTTCTATCTCACGGACCTCTTCAAGACGGTCCAAAGCACTGCCGCCTATCGGGCCGATATCATCGAAATCTGGTTCATCTTTGACCTTCTCTTTGACTTCTTTTAAGAGATTCTCTGCGTTCTTGCTTTCGCCTTCGACAACAGATAATCTTTCCCGTACTTCTTTTTCAAGGTCATCATGTCTTTTCTCATCATGTCCCTCTACTGTCAGATTATCAATATCTTCTTTGATCTTCTCCTCTTCATCCATTGACTCGTCATTCTGATCAGAACCCATAAACCCCAAAAATGCAGAAAGCACATTTTGGAACTCAACACGAGATGATGTCCGGGAAAGGTCATCTGCAAGCCAGTTCTCTTTCAAAACATCGCGTACCCATACTGCGAAGTCATTCTTGACTTCATTCACATGATGGGAGAAATCCATATCATCCATGGTCTTGACAGCTCCAAAAAGTTCATTCAGATTCCTGATCTCACTGCCATTTTTGAGCCGGAAATATTGAGACGGTGATACCGATTCGTTTTTTGTCTTGATACTGACTTTTTGCTCTTCATTGGATATCGCATCGCTGACTATAATCTCTTGTGTGATATCTTCAGGCCTATCATCTACACTTACTGCCACTTCAGGGGTCTGTGTCTCATGCATTTCATGAGTCTCATCAGGATTTGGGATATTCCAGAAATCTTCATCTTCATTGACGTGGATCATCTTGACTTTTATATCAGCAGATAACCGTGGTGTCTCTTTCTTCTTTCCAAGTGAGAGGATGCTGTCTATTATGCCATGTTTTTTCTTTGTCTGAAATTCAGGCGCAGGTGCGCTTGGCATATCAGTCTGTCCAGATTGAACAAAATCTTCAAAGTGAGGCGGTTCTGAGACCTCGTCGTGCTTCTCTTCTTTTGGTTCAGTATCTTCCTTGAGTAGATTATCAAGTTTAGAATTCAATGCTTTTATCTCTTTATCAAGCTCTTCCTTGCTCATCCTCTTTTCCCCCTTTATCAGGAATATCCCAATGTTAAGATTATTATGATATAATATGTATTATACGCCCCAGGCTATTTAAATACTTTTTGGAAAGCTTTTTAAAAGGGAGCCCATTTTTAAATACAGATGGCATTTATACCCAAAAAAAAGAAGAAAGTCAAAAAAGGTCAGGAAGCAGAAGAAGAAGATCAATTGATCCGACGTGTCAAGCTTCCGCGTGGCAGAGAGACATTAGGCCTTCTTGACCAAAGATTAGGTGCATCAAGGGTACGTGTCAGATGTCTTGATGGAAAGACTCGTGTATGCAGGATACCAGGAAGGCTGAAAAGGCGTCTTTGGGTCAGACCAGGTGACATAGTCATAGTCGAACCATGGGAGTTTGGTGGTGACGAGAAAGGCGATGTCATATTCAAGTATAAGCCGATACAGGTCCAATGGCTTGAGACGAACGGTTATCTGAAGAAACTCACAGATATGGACGCTTTCTAAGGTAAGCTTTATATTCTAATTTAATCTAGCATAATCTGGGATGGGAATTAGTCCGATTACTTTTGATTGTATAAATGATCTGAATGTCAAAGCGCTGGACAAAAAATATGCTCCCTTTCTTAGATATAGCAGAATCACGAAACATATCGAACATCTTGAACAGGAGACAGGAAGGACCAAGGAGATAAAAAGGCTTGAGGGTGAAAGACAAGAGTCACTTGAGAAAACTCATCTTCTTCTTGAAGAGATTGTGGATGAATTTGTCCAGAAGACTTTCGGGGTCGAGACACCGCATAGATTCGCTATCAAAGAACCGACGACATGGATTGATGTCTGCAAGAAATATGAACAAAAATTGTTCAAAGAGATAAATCTGCATAAGAAAATACCTGAAGCAGAGAAACGGAAGATACGTCGTGAATATGCGAAAAAAGGGATGATTGCAAACATAGAAGAACTCTCAGGCTTATCTGGTGATCCACTTGAGATAACCGATCGAGAGTTCAGGAGTTATTGCATTATATCGGCGGTGTTCCATGAGATCACCCATAATTACCAGGAACTTTGCCGCCAGCCCGTCTGGGAAAAATATACTTTTTCAGATGTGGAAGACCCAAAAATTGTCAGTGAGAGCACAGCTGAACTTATCGGGATGCAGGCTACTGATTGTTTCATCAACAGTCTTCCAAAAAGCAGTAGACTTTCTAAAAAACTTCGAAAAGAAAAGGCAGATTTATTCAAGAAATTCAATCGGTTGAAGATCGGACATGGGCATGTGATGAAATTTCTTGACCTAGAGGATTATGATGGCATTGAGGAATACATAGAGATGATCAATGAGAATAAGTTTCTTGGGCAAGATGTGAACTTCACATATTTTATTAGCCGCTCGAGATATCTTCTGAACACGAAGTTCACAGCAGACCTAGAAGAGATAATGACTAAATGCAATTCACTTCGGCTTTTTACAGACATCACAGGGATGCTTCTCTCATATGATGACCTTAAATATGCGGTGCAGCAGAAGTCCGCTTATCAGGATGACACAATCTATGAACTGAAAAAAGACCTTAAGATACATAGGCATAATCTCTTTTTTGATCTTTTCGAGAATCAGGCTGGGTGGATAAATCGGCTTTCAGAGATCAATAGATCATACTTAGATATCATGCTGATATATGATGAGTTATTAGGCCGCGATGTGAGCCGGAAAGGTCTTATACAGAGCGCATCATATCTCTATGACAAAGTGCAGGGTATAAAAGAGAATCGGCATTACACTTCAGAAGTCAAAAATTGGAAAAAGACATATACCCTGCCTGACATGGTGGCGATGTCGCTAAAAAGATCATTGCAGCACGAATATCATCAGAGCAAAAAATAGAAACCAAGATGGAAGCAAAAAAATATAAGGCAGATATACGCGGAGTATTCTATGACTGATAAAGAATATATCTGTCCTAAAGAGTTGACACATGATTCATTCCTTCTCGCAAGACGGGTCTATGATTCTGGTTTCAGGCCTGACTTCATAATTGTTCTCTGGCGAGGTGGGACTCCGATAGGTATAATCGTCCAGGAGTTCTTCAAGTACAAAGGTGTAGAGACTTATCATTCTGCGATAAAAGTCGAAGCATACACTGGGATAGGGAAGATGTCTGATGTGCATGTTGCGGATCTGGATTGGTTATTGAAACGCATCGGTAAAGAACATTCTATCCTGCTTGTCGACGACATATTTGATTCAGGAAAGACGATGGAGAAAGTCAGCGGTATAATGAAAGGTCGTTGTGGCGATGTAAAAATCGCCACATTGTATTACAAGCCAGAGAAGAACCAGACAAAGATAACACCTGATTTCTTTGTACGTCCGACAGATAAATGGATTGTGTTCCCGCATGAAGTCATCGACCTGACTGATGAAGAACTAAAAGAGAAAGATCCGTTTGTATGGAAGATACTGAAAGGGAATTTATAATATCTCTCTGAGGATCGGTTCTCGCGCAGCTTTCACCGCATCCAAACGTCTTACCGGAGCATTGTTCGGCGCATTCTTTAATATCTCTGGATTATCCTCTGCATCTCTTCTTATCTGTTCCATGACTTCACAGAATTTATCGAGCGTCTCTTTGCTTTCAGTCTCTGTCGGCTCGATCATCATCGCGCCTTTGACAATGAGCGGAAAATAAACCGTCGGCGGATGAATCCCAAAATCGATCAGACGTTTAGCGATATCGTTTGTCGTCACATTGTTTGGCATCCCTTCATCGCAGATGACAAATTCGTGCATGCATGGTCTATCGAATGGGAGATGGAATGTCTTTTTCAATCTATTCTTGAGATAATTCGCGTTGAGCACTGAGTATTCTGAAACCTGATAAAGTCCATCTTCTCCGAGGGCCAGAAAGTAACAGTAAGCCTTCACAAGGACACCAAAATTCGACCAGAACGATCGCATCTGCCCGATAGAATCAGGAAAATCATATGAAAATGTCCCTTCGACAATACGAGGCACTGGAAGATACTTCCTAAGTGATCCAACAACACCGACTGGCCCTGAACCTGGTCCGCCGCCGCCGTGTGGTGTCGAGAATGTCTTGTGCAGGTTCAGATGTATTATATCAGCTCCAAAATCCGCCGGTCTTACTCGGCCAAGCAAAGGATTCATATTCGCTCCGTCGCAGTACACAAGCCCGCCATTTTCATGCACAATCCTTGTGACTTCCATTATATTCTCATCAAATAACCCAAGAGTATTTGGATTTGTCACCATGAGACCAGCGACATCATCAGCCATCTTCTCTTTCAGGTCGGACAGGTCTATGTTTCCGCGGGCATCTGATTTGATCTCAACCACAGAAAATCCGCACAAAGCGGCAGATGCTGGATTTGTTCCGTGCGCTGAATCGGGTATGAGGATCTTTGATCTTGTATCACCAAAATGTTTTCGCAGGATCATCACGCCTGTAAGCTCGCCATGCGCGCCAGCAGCAGGTGATAATGTGAATTCTGCCATGCCCGTGATCTTGCATAGCATAGAAGACAGTTCTGTCATCAGTGTTAGACATCCCCTATTGTCTTTAGTCAGAGGGTGTATCGATGCAAACAATGAAGCAGCCCATTCATTGACCTTTGGGTTGTACTTCATCGTGCAGGAACCAAGCGGATAGAACCCATTGTCGACACCGTGGTTCATGCGTTCGAGACTGACGTAATGCCGGACCACATCAGTCTCGCAGAAGTCAGGGATCAAAAGTTCTTTTCGCAGGAATCTCTGATCGATATCTATATCATTGAACACATGTCCCTTCCTGTTTCCTTTAGCGAAAATTGTCTTCATTTTATTGTCTCGATAAATATGTCGATCTTGTCTTTGTCGTCGATCTCTGTCGCGCATACAAGCCTACATCCAGATAATTCGGGGTAATCAGACCAAAGTGCATACCCGATATCAAGATCAGTCCGGATCATGAATTCATTATAGAATGGATTATCAAACACGACTTCAATGCCTTTTTTCTGCAGCTGATCTTTTAGGTGCCTTGCATTCTTGACATTGCGCTTCGCTATATCCAGTAATCCACTGCCCCCAAGTGTTGAAAGATGGACTGTCGCTGCAAGCGCGCAGAGCGCTTCATTCGAGCAGATGTTTGATGTCGCTTTCTCACGCCTTATGTGTTGCTCTCGTGCCTGGAGTGTGAGCACAAAACCGTCTTTTCCTTCTGTGTCAGTGGTCTTTCCGACAATCCTGCCAGGAAGCAGCCGCAGGTAATCTTTCTTGCATGCGATGAATCCAAGATATGGCCCGCCAAATGACAATGTATTTCCAAATGACTGCGCCTCACCACAGACTATATCTGCTGCAGATGTATCAAGAAGCGCAAGAGATGTCGCTTCATTCACCACTGCGATCAAAGGAATATCTCCTCTTTTCAATTCTTCAAGACAACCGAAGAAATTAGGTGTCTGGATTATGATACATGCAGTGTCTTCATCGGGGGTGCATAGATCCGTCACACCTTTATTGCATCCAATCTCCTGGATGATACTGTCGGTGAATTGAAGATAAGTCGCAAGCACTCGACGGTAATGTGGATGCACTGCTCGGCTGACAAGGACTTTCTTTTTCCCAGTCTTTCTAAGTGTCATAAGCGCGGATTCCGCCATCGCGGTCGCGCCGTCATACATGGATGCGTTGGCTACATCCATTCCAGTGAGCTCGCACATGTATGTCTGGAATTCAAAGATGGCTGTCAATGTTCCTTGTGAAATCTCTGCCTGATATGGGGTGTATGCTGTCTTGAATGCGGGAAGAGTTGTGATGAAATCGACTGTCGCTGGAATGAAGTGCCTATATGCGCCTGCACCAGTCAAGGGATTTCCAGGAGAATTATCCATGGCTTTCTTTGTGATCGCTTTTCGAAGGGCGATCTCATCGATGCCTTTTTCAAGCCCTAATAAGATAGATTCAGGAAGATCAAGCCCGCTGATCGATGATATCCCAAGTGAAGAGAGCATCTCTTGCTTCGCTTCATCAGTGAGGGGGATGAAATCCATCGATTATGCCTCCTTTGTGATATCGGTATAAGCAACCAGGTCAAGAAGTGTCTCTGCCTCGGCTGGGTCGCTTATTTTAATCTTGAATAGCCATCCCTTGCCGTATGGGTCTTCATTGATCAATTGCGGATTGTCAGCCAGATCCTGGTTGGTCTCAAGAACCTCACCTGTCATCGGCGAGAGTATGTCTGAGACAGATTTGACTGATTCAAGCGCGCCCGCTGATGTACCTTTTGTGACATGTTTTCCCTTTTCTGGAAGCTCTACAAATACGATATCAGTAAGTTGCTTCTGCGCATAATCAGTTATCCCTATGATGGCTATATCGCCATCTATTTTCACCCATTCATGGTCTTCAGTATATCTTAGTCCCTCTGGTGTCATAATGATCCCTCTTTTGGAGATTCAAGGCTTTAGACGTTTATAAAGTTAACTCCGCTATCGACGACTGTGTGCCTTTGAGCGTGTATGTGATTTCTTCTATTTGGGATAATCCTTTAAAAAGAAATACAAAAACGAGGGTTAGTGTCACTTTTGAGGGGCAACATTAACAAAAGATTTATATACTAGCTCCCCCACAAATACATTAATTACCATAAAGTAATCAAAATGCCAAAAAGAGGTAATCACAATGACTGAAAAAAAACAGGAAAGCAAGGAAAAGAGCGAAAAAGAACAAAATTCTGAAGCTAAGAAAGTCGAGCATATAAAGCGGATAGCTAGCTGCGATTCATATACTTATGAAGAGAAACTTGAGAAGATAGCGCATCATGCCCAATATCTGACCGATGCTGATAACATAAATTCAGTCAGGGCTGTATACGGAGCGCTTGTCATATCAAGCGACGCAAGTGGTCAAAAGAAAGACAAAAAAACAAAGATCACAGAAGTGAGATATGCGAATGATCTTGATGCAGTCTTCTACAAAGCTTCAGGTCTGAAACGAGTGGCCTCAGTCATCGAGAGATCAAACATAGCGCCAGGCGGCCCTTATGGGATGGCCATGCTAAAAGATGAGACATTGAATCTTGATGATCTTTCCGAAAGAGAAGCAAGAGAGCTTGGCCGTGTCTGCAAGATGACACAGCACAGATACGAGAAAATCAATGAACTGAAATCAGGTTCTCTTGTGAAAAAACAAGCTGATCCAAAACATGAAAATGCACGATATTCAAATCTGACCCTGTATCATGAACTTACAAAGAGACAAGGCGAAGCGATCAGAAAAGGGTTTGGTTTCAAAAAAAGAGAAGACATCAGATCAAAAGAACAGAAGACAGAATCATCATTCGATGAATTGGTCACACGTGCGATGTATGAGGTAAGTCTCGGAAAAAAAGCTGTTAAGAAAAATAAATCAAGTGATTATCCATTGATGACTCTTCCGCATGACGACAGCACGGCCTATGATCTTGTCAGACAGCTTAAGAGACCAAAAGTCATGGCACCACTAAAGGTACTAAAGAAGACTGTGGATACAGAGAAATCAGATGTCAGACAGTCACCTAAAGAAGTGACCTATGCAAGATCTGAAGAATTCAAAAAGATATTAGAAGCAGCTAAGATCGGCCCAGTGTCAGACGTCTCAGAATTGGACACTACCGATCTTTTTGATGTCGAAGATGTGACGGAATTAGATCCTTATTCTCTTTTTGAGGTACAGGATGCAGCTAGATTCGATGGAAGAGTCGTGGTGCCTATCAAGAATTCCACCCCACCACCGATACCATATGAAAAAGAAGTGACTAAAGTGGGATATGCACCCCTTAAAGATGATCGTCACTTGCTCAGTCTCATATCTGGTCAGGAGATTGTCGAAGATCTAAGTGAGCCTGGAGAATTTGAGGTCGCTGACCTTCTTGTGAAACCACGCTCTGGCGCGATCTATTCAGAACCTGAAAATAAGACTTGTATAAAAGGATCATTCGATGTCGATTGGACTTTGGATAATCAGATAATGAAGGAGCCAAAAAAGATCAAGTTCAGAGATAGCTTTCTTCTGTCTCTAAGAAAGCTTGCGCCAGCGAAGAGATTGACAGAAAATGACATTGAAGAATATGTGCTCGATGAAGGGGATCTGTTAAACGCAGCAGAACCACCAGCCATTCCAGCAGATGCTTTTGATGATTCATTGGGTATCATCCCTTTGCCTAGGGATCCAGAGCGAAATATCGCTACTATGATTGTCAATAATCCATACAATACAAAGAAAAGTGGATTACTTGGAAAGATCGGTTCTTGGATAGCACAGCCATTTAGGTGACTGTCCTTATCTTTTCCATGTCAAAAGCTTTATAAAAGACAATATACCCTATAGATTCGGAAATATTGGGGGTAATCTGATTGTCTGAATCTGACGAGAAAGAGATCAATATAAGCTATGAGACTTTATTTGATCTCCTTAGACGTGAAAAGGAAAGAGGAGAGCTACAAAAGCTCACATCTAGATTCATGTATGATGTCGCTGAATACATAAAAGGCAAGAATTCTCTTCTAAAAAAGAACCGGAGCGGCGCAGAAGAGCTCCCGATCTCAGAGAAGCAGCGTGTTGTCATGCATCTGCAGAATATCCGAAAGATCCTGCGTGATCTCTATAACCGACGTGAATCGAAGATTTTGATCATGGCCCAGAATAAATCAAAGACACATTCTACTATCGTTGATAACGCAGCTATGCTTGATGAAGAGAAGACACTTTTTGAGAGCCTCACAGCTGTCCTTGATCGTTGCAGAAGGAACACCATGACAACTTTTTTTGCGACAGGCAAACCCTTTCTGAATCTTGAGCTTTTCATGGACAATGATATCGATGACGAACAGATGCCTGAAGAACATCTTGTAGAAAAACCACGCCCTGTCGAGATCGAGAAAAGAGAGACGACACCGATAAAAAAAGTCGAAGACAAAGAAGAAAAGAAATCAGAGACACTGATGATCCGTTTTCTTGAATCTATCCCTAAATTTGTCGGTCGTGACCTCAAAGTCTACGGCCCATTCAGGGTCGATGATATGGCAAATCTCCCATCCGATCTTGCCACTATCCTCATTAGCAAGGGGAAAGCTGAAGAGATCAATGTCGATTGATCATTTCTTCTCTGGTGTCAAAAGCCCTTTCTGTACGATGATCTGCTTCCTTATCCCATCAAGCTCATCTTGATATGAATTATCAAGAGCTTTTGCGCTGGCAAGACAATTCTCGGCGAAGACATAGACAGACATGACTTCTCGTGGCTCTTTTAATTTGTTTCCAAGCTCGACAGCGTGGTTCCCTAATCGCGAATAAGCATCAGCCACGGTCTTTATCGTCTTTGTCTCCATCTTCCGATAAAAAGTATCTGTCGAGAAACGTTTGTGTTTGTTTAAGATGATCACCATCTCATTATACCGCTTTTTGATATATGTCCTGCTCCTATTCAGAAGACTAGTGTTCTCTATCTCAGAAAATGTTGTCTCTTTTAGTTCATATACGGCTTTGTTGATCGGCAGGAACTCAGGGATGATCTCTACTAGTTTTATTCTCTCCTCAAGCGCTTTTGCCGGAGCGTCCTCACCAGTCAGCTTCACTGCAGTTCTCAGATAGCCTTTTGCGTCATCTATATATTCATCGCCTGCATTCTTCATATCTGATCTTGTGATCCATTCGTCATATGGATATGAGATGCTTTTCTCATAACTATCTATCCCTTCATTCAGGTCACGAGCGCTCCTTTGCAATAGTCCAAAAACTCTTATGGACTTCACTTTCTCAAGCACATTCTTGTATTTTTCCTCATCGTGTGATTGGAGCCTGAATATACCGATAGACTTCTCGCATTCAGATAATTTCTTGTTGCCGTCAGTAAATGACTCTTCTGTTCCATTATCATCGTTGTTCTCACTGATCTCTGCAAAGTTGTTTCTTGCATCTTTCAAGAGCACATGGCATTTCATCAGATGCACATAGGAAGACATCTTCTTGACACGGTTGTCAAGCGCTGTGACTTTCTCTTGGGAAGAGAGAGAAGCGACGATGAATGCGAGGTGTGTCTGCGCACGCGTGGAGTTCTTTATGATGATCTCGCTTGCGTCATCATAATCCTGTCGGGTCGTCTCGACGTCAGTGAGCGCCTTCTCACCTTTAGCAAGCGAATCCTTTATCATCTCTATCCGCGCATTGATTTTCAATCGCTGTAGCCTGTCCTTATAGTCTGCGCTCTTTGCTTTGTCGCCGCTTCGTGAACGGAAAAAATCATAGAACTTCTCTGCCTCTTTTTGTCCGATCGCGACCTTATCCAGAAACAGGCTGTCATCTATCGGGTTTTTTGTATAGTTTTCGATCTCAACCTCAAGAGTGCCGATGCGTGAATCAAGTATTGTCTTAGATGTCATGACAATCTCATCTTTCGCCTTTGCAAGGCTATCACTTACAGAGAAATCACCTGCCGCGATTGTCGCTGTCCGTTTGCTGATGCCTTCGAGTGCTTTTAGTTTCGCTTCGAGTGTCGTGACGATCTCTTTGATCTCACCAGTATTTGATTCCTGCTTCATACGTAACAATCTCAGATCAGAGGTATAATTGATGAGGAACTGGTTATATGCATCTGCCAGGTATTTTCTTCCGACCTTGTCAAGCCGTCTGTCATATTGTACGCCTATGGAGTGGAATATCTTCGCGATATCATTCGATATGTCCCTCATCTTTTTGTATTCAGATTCCATAGCGCTGATCATGACAACTTTCTTCTGGCTGCCCTTCTTTTCTTGTATCAGAGCCATTGGATTGTCATATTGTGAAAGCTCTTCAAGGGAAGTGACATGCTTAGAGCAAAGGTCCAGATAGAGTTTCCCTGCCAATTCGGATATTTTTACTTTCTCTTCTGGCGTGAAATGGGCTTTAGCATCGTTGAATGTATCTAACGATGCTGAGAATCTCTTGTAAGCATCCCAGAATCTGTCGCCTTGTACCAAGGCACTTATCTCTTTTGTTATATTTGCGGAGATATGATGTTGTACTTTAGGTTTTATACCAGTCCTGAAACCACCTAACGCATTGAAATTCTTCTGTAAGGTGTAACCCTCTTCTATATGTCTGATCCTCTGTCCTAGCTTCCCAGCATAATTCTCATCAAGAAGCCCTGGATTTTTGTCTAATTGCGCAAGATCGCCATTGAGTCTCTCTTCAAGCTTCTTTGGTGAGACAGAATCAAGTGTCATCTCAAGCCGGTTGATGTCTTTTGAGAAATCGCTCTTGAAGACCAGAAAATTGTATTTTGACAGGAGACCCATAGAATGCTTAATTTCACTTATGATATGGGCGGCATTGGCATAGTCTTCATTTTTGACATATGTCGTCATCGACTCTTCATGTTTATGTATCCTTAATCTCTGGGTACCCTGGAATCCGCCGATGCCAAGAGCGCCTGTGAGCATGACACTACCAAGAGTGATTCCTCCAATTTTTAGGATCTTCTTTATCTTGCTATTTGATTGTGCATCTGGTGATTTTTTCTTTGGTCTTTTATCTGCCATGATATCCCCCTCGAAAAGTTAGATCTCTTTTGCAATGTTCAATATTTATAAAAAGATTTCTATATCCATAGTGTCAGAAGGTCCAGAGATCGTTTTTATTGGGAACTCTCTTCAGCATCATATTCCTCGCATCTCTTCACCATCTTAGCAAGGCCCATCTTTTTTCTTATCTTTTCAAGCTGGTGAAAGCAGATCTTATGATATGCTGGAAATGACCCAGAGAATCTATGGTTGTATGCACCGAGTGCTGACCCATAGGGATATCCATCAAGCATCACGCATCGTATCCAACCTTTTTTTGCCTTCAGGTTCAATTCTTCTTCAGATGGGATATCCTTGTCTTTGTGATTACAATTATCCCATTTATAATCGACTTCGAAAGTTATCCTATTTATATTGCCACCATCGTTTATATAATGGACATAATCACCTTCGTTAACTGTGATCTCGATCGACGGGACCGTCTCATTTGATTGTGTATTGTTATCACAGGCTTCGCATAAGATCGCACCAAGGCCGATCATGACAAATGTCTTTCCAATTGTTTTAAGCATGATTTTTCGTGGTATCAAGAACTAATATTTAAGCCTTTAGGATGAAAAAAGACCAGAATATTCACCATATCCCTCTTTCTCAAGGTCTTTAGTAGGTATGAACCTCATAGCCGCTGAATTCATGCAATAACGCTTCCCTGTCGGCTGTGGTCCATCATCAAACACATGGCCAAGATGTGATTTCGAAAGCGCGCTCTTGACTTCTATCCTTGTGACAAGCAGATGCTTGTCAGTGAGTAGATATATATTGTCTGGCTCAAGCGGCTTTGTGAATGAAGGCCATCCTGTTCCGGACTCATATTTATCTTTTGATGAGAACAGTGGCTCGCCAGACACAATGTCGACATATATGCCCTCGGCTGTATTGTCCCAGTATTCATTGTCGAACGCTTTCTCTGTCCCCTGTTTCTGCGTGACATCATACTGTAATGGTGTCAGCATCTCTTTTAGTTCTTCGTCTGATGGCATCGTGAGATCTGTTTTCATATTTGTACCTATCTTCTTTGCTGGTCCGGTATTCTCGCACCCGACAAAAAGCAACGCAAGAATCATGAATAAAAATATCGCTCGTGTCATCCTTATGATTTATGGCTAGATCTTATTAAATGAAACGGTCTGCTTCGGTTTTTGCTGCACTCTAGCGATGTACTATGGAATCTTTTAAATATCAAAACAACTGTTGATATTTGATGGAAGACCTAACATATGAAATCACGATAAGGAAATGCAGGATAAAAGACCTGACCCCGATACAGAAGAAGCTTGTCGAGGCTGCAGGAGAAGCAAGGAAACGATCCAGGAGTTATCTCTCGAAGTATCCTGTCGGAGCTGCCCTGCTGTCAAAGAGCGGCAAGATCTATTGCGGCTCCAACAATGAATCAGCGGACTATACGCTTTCTAACCACGCAGAGATGCTCGCTGTGGACAAAGCAGTCTTTGATGGCGAGAAAAAATTTATTGCTATTGCAGTAATCGCAAAAGGCGAGCCAGTCACTCCATGCGGCCTATGTCGCCAGAAACTCTCTGAATACGGCACTGACATAGAAGTCATCTGCGCGAACACTGCCGGAGATATCATGATATCCAATATCAATTCTCTGCTTCCGTTCAGCTTCGGATCGAAATTTTTCTTGAAGAAATGAGTTAAATTTTTATATTGGTCTTTTGTATCAAATGACACTTGGGCCTGTAGTCTAGCGGCTATGACGTCACCTTCACACGGTGGAGGTCGCCGGTTCGATTCCGGCCGGGCCCATTCATTACCACTTTTTGCACGGACTTCTAATTGTTTGTTCTGATTCATTTTTTATCGGTTTGTCTCAATCTATTTGTCTACAAAACCTGGACTAAAAGTAAGGAGTCTGGCTTTGCCAGCCTCGTTGTGTCTGCCGGGCCCATTGTTTTGTTCTAGTCTGGCTCATCTGGGTGTGGGCTTCTATCGATCGGCTAATGTGAAACCCTCTTCTAGAATACAATAAAAAATATAAGCATCTCTCGACGGTAAAATAGTTGTTAAGACGTACTTTCCCGTCGAGGTGATGCCAATGAAAATAATCCAAGACAAGTATAAA
>Ga0210019_1000796_pt1 | contig 37436 bp, 44 predicted proteins | sample CryGeyCG2114_020_2_FD_183969 | JGI IMG/M metagenome (GOLD analysis project Ga0210019, IMG submission 183969) | Groundwater microbial communities from aquifer - Crystal Geyser CG11_big_fil_rev_8/21/14_0.20 (SPAdes) (version 2) | ecosystem: Environmental > Aquatic > Deep subsurface > Groundwater ...
TTTCTACCATTTCTTCGTTTCCTTTGCGGAAACAGGAGCCAAAACGCCTTTTAAGTGGCCCTACGCCACCCCAAATACATAACTTATTTCACCCCTCAAAGTAGGTCGAACGAGCGCGGACAGGACAGTCCCTCCGCTTTGCTGGGGAGAAAGTCCCGACAATGAAGATCCTAATAAGCGCAAAATCTGTGCCTTAACGGACTTCGGCTGGTTATGTCTGGGGATTGAAAAAAGGTGTAAAGATGGAACTAGCGAGTGCCTGTATCTCTTCAAGAATGGGGTACTGCTAAATGTCCAATGTGAAACTAAACCACGTGAGATGCGGCCCGGCGTATTTTCCCCCAATTCCTGGGAGATCAAATGTAAAGGACTGCCGGACTGGTTAAAACCCCTAGACTTCTGGATCAATGATAAAGGCGTACTCTGCATTAACTTTTGGTATGGTGATGAGTTCGTGGAAATGTGTTATAACCTAAATGATATTCCAAATGGAGATGGTCCAGGATTCATAGATCCGCGATCTTAATTTCAAATATTTTGTCTCATAAAAAAGTCATTTCTGAATGCCTCGAAATCTCAGAAATGGCTTTTTTTCCCCTGGCTTCAATTTCACTGCAACAATTTGCATGGCGAAAATTCAGTCTCTCAGCGCCTCCCCTGGGCGAGATAGGCGGGCTTGCGCCCGACAGGGTCGCGATCTAGCGATCGCGAAACTTTTTCTTAAATTTCCGAACTGACGAGTTTTACTTGTTGAAAATCAATTAAAAGATACGACGGTCACATTCCTAAGGTCATAAAAATGGCTCACACTCACCAGCTGCCTGCCTTTATTCAATTTTTCGAAAGCCTCGATTAGTGAAATCCTGATTAAAATTTTTGTAAGAAAAACAAAAATTTGCGGGATGAGGGACTTTGAAGGCAAGCGCTCGGGCTCGCGCAACTCGCCCTCCGCCTCCCCACTCGTCGCGCTTTCGCTCGCTCCCCGCTCGCTCAGCCTCCACTGGAGGCCGCGCTCCTCTTGGTTCAAGTCCCAAAACAATATCTAACATTCTACGAGACGATTTTAGTCTCCAGCGAGGCGTCGACGACCGAAAACGAGGGAGTGTATCGAGATATACATGACCGAAGTTTGAGGGAGGAGTAACGACGCTGGAGAGAAAAAGCGTCCGTAGAATGCGGGATGAGGGACTTGAACCCACACGAGTTACCTCACTAGGTTCTAAGCCTAGCGCGTCTGCCAATTCCGCCAATCCCGCGTCAAGAAAGGTCCTGGCTAGCAGCCAAATAAGCCACAATTTCTAGCCCCAGACGACCAGATTGTCGAGTAGGAAGCCCGGTTTCTGGACTTCTTGTGCTTCATGCTTAGTTTGTTAGGATAAGCCCAAATTGGCTTGCGGGAGCGAGGGAATTTGCTAGAGGCAGCTATATGACTATTAAAGAAAATCTTCAAAAGAATTCAAGTGTTCAAGCTAGGCTGAAAATCGAGATGGCCCCGGAAAGGGTTAATAACCATCTCAATACGTTTTACGGTGGCCTAGCCAAGCGCGCCAAGATTCAGGGTTTTCGCCCAGGCAAAGCACCTCTTGACCTCGTTAAAAAAGTCTATGGCGAGGAGGCTTCTAATGAGGTGACTCAGCGAATGGTTTCCGAAAGTTTGATGGAAGTTGTCCGAAAACACGACCTGAAACTTATATTGCCGCCCACCTTGATCGCCGTGGATTCTCCCAAGGAAAATACAAGCTTCACCTTTGAAGCCGAACTAGACCTCAAACCTGAAGTGCCAGAGATTCCATGGGACAAACTAGAGATTGAAAACACTGAAAAGCAAACCGCAACACCGGAAATGATCGAAGATCAGCTCAAAGAAATTCAGGATCGATTTACGCATTATCACGCTATTCATGATGATCGCCCTGTCAAAGAAGATGACATGGTTGTTGTCCGATACGATGGACTTGTAGACGGTCAAAAGGTTGAACAGGCCTCCACGGACAGACAAGAGCTCGCCCTAGGACGCGGACAGGTTGCCGAAGATTTTGAAAAAGCTGTTCTCGGAAAAAAGAAGGGCGATAAATCAACATTTACACTTCCCTTTCCTGAAACCCATCAAGTTGAAGAAGTCCGTGGCAAAGATGTAGTCTTTGAATTGGAGATTCTCGAAATTCAATCGAAGCACACGCCAGAACTTAACGATGATTTGGCAAAGAAAGTTAACCCAAAATATTCCTGTCTTGACGAGCTCCGAAAAGAGATCGAAACAAACCTAGTGTCATCTCTGGAGCTACAGCAGACAAAGAATCTTCAAGATAAAGTTGGAGATAAACTGGTCGAATCTATGAGCTTTGAAATTAGTCCTCGACAGAAACAAATGACGGCTGAATCTCTTGCTCGTGACTCCATTCAAAGAATGTTTCAGGCCGGGATCAAAGAAGACGACATAAAAGGGCGACAGGCAGAGATCATGGAAGCTTCTGCTAAGAATGCAGAAAGGCAAATTCGTCTAGCCTATATTTTGGATCGAATCGCCCGAGATCAGGAAATTAAGGTTGAAAAAGTGGATATTGACAAACGCCTCCAGAAGACCGCGTCAGCAACTGGGCTGAGTGTATCAGAAATAGAGAAGTATTACTCACAGAAAGATGAGGAGGAGAGCATTTCTCGAATGGATAAACTTAAACTCGACATCCTAGATGAGAAATCACTTGATTATGCCCTTTCGAAAGCTAGGATAAAATAAAGGGGTTATAAATAAATGAGTTTTCAGAACACTTTGATCCCAATGGTCGTAGAACAAACCGCTCGAGGCGAGAGAGCCTACGATATTTATTCACGGCTTCTGCGTGATCGAATCATGATCCTTGGCACACCGATTAATGATCAAGTTGCCAATTTGATGATTGCTCAATTGCTTTTTTTGGAAGCGGAAGATCCGGATAAAGAGATTTATATGTACATTAACAGTCCTGGCGGCGTGATCGATGCCGGTCTGGCGATCTATGATACGATGCAATATGTTCGCCCACCGGTAACGACGATTTGCATGGGAATCTGTGCCTCGATGGCCTCTGTACTTCTGGCGGCCGGGTCTCCCGGTAAGCGTTTCTCGCTTCCTCACTCTCGAATTATGATTCACCAACCCCTTGGTGGCGCCCAAGGACAAGCGTCCGATATCGAAATTGCTGCCAAAGAAATCATTCGTTTGAAAGGGGTCTTGAACGGCATTCTCGCTAAGCATACGGGCCAGCCGATCAGTGATATACTGGCCCATACGGACCGAGATCGTTATATGACCGCTGAGCAGGCAAAAAAATACGGCATTATTGATGAGATTGTTGAAAGAAATGCGGTCACTCCAACACGTGAAGAAAAATAATCCGACTGACCATCGGTCAGTCAATTGGAGGGAAGGAATAAAATATGAGTCGTAAAGAAGATGATCGAAACGTAGATCTTTGCTGTTCCTTCTGTGGAAAACACCAAAGCGAAGTTAAAAAATTAATTGCTGGTCCAAGTGTTTATATTTGCGATGAATGTATCGAGCTTTGTAACGATATTATTGCCGAAGAATATGATGCGGCCGATGCGCCGACAGAGACAGCAAAGGTTCCCAAACCGGCCGAAATAAAGAAGGTCTTGGATGACTATGTCATTGGCCAAGAGCGCGCCAAAAGAATCCTTTCAGTAGCCGTTCACAATCATTATAAGCGTGTAAACAGCAAGCAAGGCGGTAAGGACGAAGTTGAGCTTCAAAAGAGTAATATTCTTTTAATTGGACCTACGGGATCTGGTAAGACTTTGCTGGCTCAGACCTTAGCCAGACTTCTCAAAGTTCCCTTTACGATCGTTGACGCAACCACGTTGACGGAAGCTGGCTATGTCGGTGAAGACGTTGAAAACATTATTTTGAACCTTCTTCAAAACGCAGATTATGACGTGGAAAAGGCTCAGCGAGGCATCGTCTATATCGATGAAATTGATAAGATTGCACGAAAAGGCGAAAACCCAAGCATAACTCGGGATGTAAGCGGCGAAGGGGTGCAACAAGCCCTTCTCAAAATAATTGAGGGTACAATGGCAAACGTCCCTCCTAAGGGTGGGCGAAAGCACCCACAGCAGGAATTCCTAAAGGTAGATACAACCAATATCTTGTTTATCTGCGGCGGAGCCTTCGTTGGCTTGGATGAATTGGTTTCTAAACGTATCGGCCAAAACTCTATGGGCTTTGGGGCGGTCATCGAATCCAAGAAAAACCGAAAAGTGGGCGACCTCCTTGAAAAAGTGGAGCCGTCCGATTTGGTTCGATTTGGAATGATTCCTGAGTTTATTGGTCGACTACCGGTCACGGCAAGCCTCCGAGAGTTGGATGAAGATGCCTTAATCGACATTCTGCGAAAGCCGAAGAATGCTATTGTTCGCCAGTATCAAAAGCTTTTTGGTTTAGAAAATGTGAAGCTCAAGTTCACGGAAGATGCTCTTCGAGCGGTCTCGAAAGAGGCTCTTCGCAGAAAGAGTGGAGCCCGAGGTTTGCGAGCCATTCTCGAAGAAAGCATGATCGATATTATGTACGAAATTCCATCTCGAGATGATGTCAAAGAAGTCATCATTAATGAAGATGTCATTACAAAGAAAGAAAAGCCGATTTTATTGATGGAGAAATCTGAATCCGAAACAGCCTAAAAATTTCTACAGTCTAAAAAATTTGGGCCGGGTGCACTCACCCGGCCCTTTTTATTTGTAAGCTTACAGATTATAAAAATTTAAATTATCAGATTAACCAGCAGGGCCATTTGTCTGCCCTTGGCCTCTGCCGCTTTGGCTTGTCTTTTCTTCAATACAATAAGCTTGGGATCTAAGGATTCCACAACAATCTCTTCTTCCAAAGGAGCATCTTCAGGCATCTCAGCCGTAGCGTCTCCACTGGCTATCTTCTCAAGAACTTCAAAATTCGGCCTTACCAATCCCTTATCTTTAAATGATACGTCTAAAAACAAATCTTTATTATTGAGAAAGTCAGAAACTTTTTTAAATTCCTTTTGAATTTCCGTCAGTCTCTTTTCACCTTTCCTCGCGTTCACAATGGAATCAACTTTTATCAAATGAAGCCTGAGCGACTCGGAACGCATGGATTTGATACTTAAATTTATTTCCCGAGTCCCGGAAGAGTTCAGCTTTAAGATCTTTGGTGTTTCATATAAATCTCCCGAAAAAATGGCGTCACCCTTTACCTGCCCATTGACGGCCACATAGTCAAAGTTTCGAACGGCACCTTGGAACTGGCGATCAATAGCCTTTCTCTCAGTATCGGCAATTTTCAAATTTAAAGCTTTGTCACATAACTCCATTAAGCGGGCATAGGTTCCCGTTAGTTCGGCTAATACTTTCTTACTTAGATAAATATATTCGGCCGCTTCCCAAATAAGGCCGGCCTCTCCTTCTGGCTTCTGCTGTTCCTGAGCTGAAGCATGGGCATTCTTGGTAGCTGCGTTCTGAGCAATCACACGAGCACGACGAACCGGGTTTGAAAATCGCCTTTCCTCGTCCCTTCGACGCTTAAAGATGTTTGATGGGCTATAACCTCCCAAACCGATAATCACCGATCGCCTCCTCCAAAGCTTTACGCAAGCCCTTATAGTATAGCGCGACGCGTCATAATAGGCGACACTGATGCTAACTTATTGATTGATCTAAGCGTTTTCAACAGCATCGAGGTACTCAGGCTTCGTCAAGCCAGCTGAAATTACCAATTTGAGGCCATCTTCGACGCTTATATTCAAGGGCAAGGCCTCCCGCGTGTCGACGAACAGCAAAAAGCCCGAGGTCGGGTTGGGGGTCGTTGGAACGAACACCGACAATTTTGTTTCCGGCCTGCCCGGAACCCAACCTTGTTTCACTTCCTTAGTCACAAATCCTATAGCCCATGCGCCCTCCTTCATAAAAGGCACCATCACAACTCTCCTGAATTTTTGGTCACTTGATTGAGAGAACGCATCAAAAATCTGCCGGGTAGCCGAGTAAACAACCTTGGCCAATGGAATCTTCTCCACAAACTTTTCGATTATTCCAAAAAACCATTTCCCGACAAAGCTTGGTGTCATCATCCCTACAAAAATAATCGTTACTACTCCAAAGGCTATTCCAAGGCCGGGAATGGGCCGATCGTAACCAAGATTTCTCGAGATAACCTGAATGATAGGCTGGAATTGAGAATCAAACCACCCCGCCAGCAAAACTACTAAGTAAACGGTTAGAGCAAAGGGGGCGATCGCAAAAACACCAACAAAAAAGTGACGTCTGAGTTTCGAAAGCATAGATAAAGAAAGCCTATCCCAAAGATTGCCCAATAGTTAACTAAGATTAGTTTGCCCTTATAGCCCTTTGCTTTGGATGAGATTCATATTCGGCAATCAAATCATAATCCCCGGCTATTTTATCAATTCTAGACGAGTATATTTGACCGATTTCCAAGTCCCCGGCACTCAATACATAGGTTAGGCCATCAACATCAGGCGCTTGGCCCCGATGGCGACCACGATACAAAAGCCCGGAACGAGTTCGTTCTGCGAAAGCATCTATCATAATATCCATCGATTTTCCAATATGCCGCTTAAGTAGCTTTGTTTGGATATTTTTTTGAAGATCCATCAATGCTTCAAATCGCTCTTGTTTAATCTCTTCTGAAACCTGATCGGGATAATCAAAAGATGCCGTTCCACTTTCTCGATAGTAAGTAAACGCCCCTAGATGATCAAATTCAGCAAAATCAATAAAACTCTCTAACATCTCGAAATCTTCTGCTGATTCACCGGGGAATCCAATCATCAATGTCGTTCGCAAAAACAAGTTGGGAATATTTTCCTTTAGCTTTGTAATAAGTTTTCTAATCTCCAATGATGACTCAGGTCGGCGCATCATTTTGAGAACCTTGTCACTTATATGTTGAAATGGGATATCCAAGTATCCGGTAAACTTTTGTGAATGCGAAAGGCAGGCAATGAGATCATCCGAAAAAAATCTCGGATAATTATACATGAGCCGATACCATTCCAAGCCTTCAATCTTTTCAACTTCTCGAAGTAGTTGAATAAGACTCGTTCCATTGCGCAAATCCCGGCCATAACTCGTTAGGTCCTGTGCAATAAAAACGATTTCCTTTGTACCCGAACTTACGAGTTGCAAAATTTCATCAAGGATTCCGTCTATGCTTCGAGAGTGATGCTTCCCCCTAAGTTTGGGAATGATACAAAAACTACAGCGTCGATCACAGCCTTCTGAAATTTTCACATAAGCATATGGCCTTTTCACCGGAAGTCTCTCGACATAATCTTGAATTTCGCTATGCCCGCTCAATTGCTCCGGTTCGCACTCGCCAAGCAAGGATCGACGAGAATCTGCGGTATCCGTTAAAATACTTTCCACGCTTGGAACAATTCTCGAGAACTCGCCGGTTCTCAAAAATGCATCTACCAGTGGATATTTTTCTTTCATTAGAGGCAAAAATCTTTCGGTCATGCAGCCGGCCACCACTAGGCCTTGGATTTTCCCTTTTTTCTTCAAAACTGAAAATTCATCTATAGTCGAAAGAGATTCCTGTTTGGCCGGTTCTAAGAATCCGCAGGTATTGATAACAATTATATCTGCTTCATTTTGATCGCCCGTCACACTTATATTATTTTTTGAAAGTGCGGAGATCATAGCCTCCGTATCAACAAGATTTTTGGGACAACCGAGGCTTACAAACCCAACTTTATGGCGTTTTGGAGACTTCATTTACCCTGCATGCTGTGAAGAGGCTTCCTCTTGCAATCCAAGCTCTTCTCGAAGCTTTCTAATCTTCGAATCAGATACCACACGGTATTCGCCCCGAGGAACGCCCTTTAAATTTATGGAGCCCATTGATATTCTCTTCAATCGAATGACATGACAGGCGAGCGCTTCGAAAAGCTTTCGAACATGATGATTTTTGCCCTCGAAGACCTTGATAACCACCGCATACTTTTTCACTCCGAATTTAGTAACGTCATGCACGGAAAGAATCTCAGCAGGTTTATATTTTTCATTTTCGACCAGAACACCTCTTTCAAGATGCTTGATCTTCTTATCTGTAAGATTGCCGCGAATCTTTACTTCATAGATCTTGGCAACTTCATATCGCGGGTGTGTAAGGCGAAGGGCCAACTCCCCATCGTTGGTTAACAAAATTAAGCCTTCGGAGTTCAAATCTAAACGTCCGACAGGATATAAAGATCTGAAAGAGCGTGGAAGAAAATCCATAATCATTGTCCGGCGCTCTGGGTCACTCTTTGTTGATAAAACTCCTCTCGGCTTATGAAACGCAAGTACAGTCGATTTACGGGGCGATCGCGGAACGTAGACCTCTTTGCCTTTCAAACGTACCCGATCCACTTCGGGTTGAATTTTTTGTCCAAGCGTAGCTCTCCGCCCATTCACTTGAACCTTGTGCGCTTCAATCAAGGCCTCAATCTCTCGACGGGAGCCAAGCCCTAAACGTGCAAGAAAAACATGAAGACGCAAACCCGATTCGTTGCTTGATTTAGCCATAAGAAGCACAGCATTTACTCGATTTCGAGAAAGACTCCAAGGGGCCAGCTAAGCTGCTTTAAGCACCTCTCTAGCGCGAAAATACGTATGAATTTCAGCTACTTATTAATTTGAATCAATAGTCCTCGACTTTGATACCTTTGATGATCGTGTCCATGTCGTCATCGGAGTCCTCAGGGTCAAAAAAACTTCGCTCACTCGCGTCTTCCGTCGAATCGCTCTCCGTAGCAGCAGCGCCAAGCTCTTCAATTTCAGCCTTCAATTTATCGAAATATTCTTCAGGAAATCGACCAGAAAGCTCTTTAAGATAATCCTTAAGGCCCTGGCCCTTTCTCTTGGCTTCTTTTGCCTTCAGCTTCCGCCAATTGCTCAAATAGTGCAGCCTGCAAAATTCCTGAAGGGTGGCCATATCATAGCAACCCGACCATTTACAGATAACAATCCTATTTGAAGCTTTATTTTCAGCCATCAGTTCAGGAATTTCCTTAGAAGAAATGCTCAATTCCAACATTTCATCGCCCCCTCCACCAGAAGTACGTCTGGGTTTTTTCTTCTTCCCAGTTTTTCCCATAGCACCCTGAACCGACGCTAGCATGGGGACTTCCGCTTTGACGAGCTGAAATTATGATTTCACTGCTCTTTTAAGGGCTTAATAGCCACTTCGAGTTGTCGGATCTGTTCTTCGACGGCCCAATTTTCAGCGCCAATGTAGTGAGCTATGAGAACGCCATTAGGATCAATCCAGAAGCTTTCCGGAAATTTTTCTGTTCCGTACTTAGTCGCCACAGAATGATCTGGATTCTGTAGTATCAAAAAACTTGGCGCCCGATTTAAGCGCCCCAAGAAATTCGTTATAGCCTCTTTCGTTTCGTCTACGGAAACTGCCAACATCGTAATTGGCTTGGCTTTCCACCTCTGATTTAAGGCATCCATACTCGGCAACTCTTCCAAGCAAGGTAAACACCACGTTGCCCAAAAATTCAAAAATACATAATTTCCTCGTAAAGATGAAAGTCGAATTAATTTTCCATTTAAATCAGGTAATTCAAAATCCGGCACTAGATCTCCAACTTTTGGAATCCCATTACCACCCCCAACGACTTGAGTCGTGCCTGTCTCTGAATAAATAGCACTCTCAAAATAGCTTCCAACAAAAAATATCACGATAAAAAAGAAAAGGGCCGAAAGATATGCTCTCACGGCCCAAGTCTAACAAACTAATGAAGCGAACAAAAGCTTAAGCGCTTGCAGCCTCTTTCGGTTCAGATTTCGTCGCTTTGGATTTCTTGGTTTTCGTAGCTTTCGTCTTCTCCTCTACTGGCTCTGTAGTCTTAAAGATCTTAGCCTCGGGCGCATCGACTAATTCTATCAAAGCCATATCCGCCGCGTCTCCAGCTCGTTCTCTGGCCAAACGATAAATTCGCGTGTAACCACCTGATCTGTTCTCGTAGCGTTTTGCCAGTTCACCAAAAACTTTCGTCAAAATATCCACTTTTTTGTCTTCAAAATGCATCACCTGGTTGGCCATTAAGGCCGATGCCAGGCGCCGATTGTGAAGACCGCCGCGCTTTCCAAGTGTAATGATTTTTTCGACGAAGCGTCGCATTTCCTTAGCCTTTGGCAGGGTCGTTTGAATTCTCTCATGCTCGAATAAAGCCTGGGCCAGATTGCGCATCAACGCCTTATAGTGATGGCGCTGGCGACTTAACTTTCGATAGGAAATTTGATGTCTCATAATGCGCTCCTTCTCCGTTTAGACGGATTCGCCCTCGTCATCGACTTCTGTAGCAAAATCACTAGCCGAAGTTTGATAATCCGGATCTTCTTCCTCTTCTTCAGGCAAGGCCATTGCTGCTATTTGATCGGGGTGCGTCCATCCCTCGAGCTTCATCCCCAGAGATAGACCCATCTCAGCCAAAATTTCCTTAATTTCATTGAGTGACTTTCGACCAAAATTCTTAGTCTTCAAGATTTCAGCTTCAGTCTTTTGGACTAGCTCTCCAATGTATCGAATATTTGCGTTGGCCAAACAATTGGCACTTCGAACGCTCAACTCAAGTTCGTCAACCCGGCGATTTAAGTTCTCGTTAAATCGTGGTGAAATTTCATCACGAGCTTCAACTGTCTCAGGCTCATCCGCTTCGTTAAAATTAATAAAAATCGAAATCTGATCCTTCAAGATTTTGGCGGAATAAGCCAAGGCATCCTGTGGCTTAACGCTTCCGTCGGTCATTACTTCCATAGTTAACCGATCGTAGTCAGTCTTTTGCCCTACTCGAGCATTAGTGACAAAGTAGGTCACCCTTTTGACCGGCGAGAAAAAAGCATCAATCGGAATAAATCCTAAAGTTTTATTTTCTGATTCAAAAGTCTCCGAAGGCATATAGCCTCGGCCCACTCGAACCTGAAGTTCCATATCGATACTCGCACCCTCTCCAAGAGTACAAACACGATGGTCAGGATTCAAAACCTGAACAAGGCCGCCTGTATCAATTTGAGACGCAAATACTGGGCCTGGTCCCTTTGCTTTCAACCGAATCGTTTTGACCTCTGGTGTGTCCATTCTTAACCGTAATGATTTAAGGTTGAGAATAATATCTCCCACGTCCTCGAGGCATCCCTTGATAGGGGAGAATTCATGGAGAATCCCTTCGATCTTCAGGCCCGTAACGGCCGTTCCTTGAATAGAAGAAAGCAATACTCTTCGAAGAGCATTACCCAGTGTAATTCCAAACCCTCTCTCCAAAGGCTTGGCGACAAATTTTCCATAGGTTTCGTTAATTGTAGTCGGATCGATATCCACACGTCGCGGCTTAATAAGATCCCGCCAGTTTTTAAATACTACTTCGGTCAATGTCATTTGCTCTCCTTGTACTTTCTTTAGAGGAAGGTTTCCGTAAGCATGCTGCTCACTTTCAGTTGAGCAGCCGCACTAAACTTAAACGCGTCGCTTTTTGGGCGGACGACAACCATTGTGCGGAATCGGAGTAATATCTTTGATACTCGTCACACGCATCCCAGCACTTGCAAGCGCACGAATAGCGGACTCACGTCCGGTTCCCGGGCCCTTAACCAATACCGATACACTTCGAACACCATGCTCCGCCGCTTTGCGTGCAGCATTTTCGGCGGCAACTTGGGCTGCAAACGGTGTACTTTTTCGCGAGCCTTTAAAACCCTCTCGACCACAAGAGGACCAAGCAAGTGTTCCACCGCTCAAATCCGAAAACGTAATGATCGTATTATTAAAAGATGCATCTATGTGCACAATACCAACCGGAACATTTTTCCTGTCTTTTCTTTTCCGTCGTGGCGCTGCCACTTCAACTGTTGCTGTGCCCGTTGGTGTTGCTGTGCCCGTTGGTGTTGCTGTCGATTCTTCAGCCATTGTAATTCCTTTTTCCAAATCTCTCGTAAATCAAAAATTAAACAACTTTCTTGACCATCGCGATTGCCAAGCGTCGAGGTCCCTTACGTGTTCGCGCATTCGTATGAGTTCGCTGGCCTCGCGAAGGAAGTCCTCTTTTGTGACGAGAACCACGATAGGTGTTAAGATCCATCAATCGTTTGATGCTCAAGCTTACTTGGCGTCGCAAGTCACCTTCTACGGGCACTTTTTCTTCGAGATACTCTCGAATACGATTCACATCGCCGTCAGGAAGATCCCCCGCTTTAATGCTCGGATCAATTTTTAAGTCTGCCAAAATTTTCTGTGAGGTCTTTGGCCCAATTCCAAAAATATAAGTTAGCGCGATTTCAATGCGCTTATTCCTTGGAAGATCAACACCTGCTAAACGTGCCATTTTCTACGACTCCCTATCTATTAACCTTGTCGCTGCTTATGTCGCTGGTTTTCACAAATCACTCGAACCACGCCACGCCGACGAACTACTTTGCATTTCTCACACAATCTTTTGACCGATACACGCACTTTCATGAGCCACCTTCTGTATGCTTATAATCCGGAACCCCAGATCTAAAAATAGACACCAGGATTATTCCTTGACATAGCCTCTGTCAAACCATGAACCAAGGCCTTTTTAAGCAGTTTTCATCCAATTATTCCAGCCTCTAAGAGGCCAAAAGCAGCCTCTTAATTTCTGTCTTAATCTCGTCGACCGCCAGGCTACCATCCACGGTATAGAGCCTATTCCCGTCCCTATAAAAAGCCAAAAGAGGCCGGGTCTGGGTCTCAAATACCTGGAGACGTTTCTTAACCGTCTCCGCTAAATCATCTTCCCTTGTAACGAGGGCTGTGCCGCAATTATCGCAAATCCCCGCCACTTTCGGCTTATTTAAGCTCTTATGAAACGCGGCCCCACACGAAGGACAGCTTAAGCGTCCCGTTAATCGCTCCATTAGCAATTCTTGCCTTACTTGCATTTCGATTACTTTGAGCTGCTTATATTTCTTAGCTTCGAAAAGCCTATCCAGGGCATGCGCCTGATTTTCGGTTCGAGGAAAGCCATCGAGGATAAATCCTGCCTTCGCATCGTCCAGACTCAACCGCTGATCAATAAGCTCAATCATAAGTTCGTCGTCAACGTACTTTCCACTGTCAACAACCGCTTTTACTCGATTTCCAAGCTCGGAGCCCGAGGCGATTTCAGATCGAAGTATATCTCCAGTAGATATATGTGGAATCTCTAGCTCCGACGACAGAAGCTTAGCTTGAGTTCCCTTGCCACTTCCCGGAGGGCCCATGAGAATACAGGCCAGCATTATTTACGCACCTTTTCTAACCCGAAAACGTGATGTTCGAGTTCCACTCGAATCGTTTAACAATGAATCGTATCGCTGAGCCATCAAATGTGTCTGAACTTGTTCAACAAAATTCATCGCGACTCCAACAACGATTAGAATGGAGGTTCCCCCTAGAAACACCTGGTAACTATCAAAAAAGAAAAACGGCAAAATACAAATCGCTGAAATATACACCGCGCCGCAAGTTGTTAGTCGAGTTAAAACATGATCGATATAGTCTGCCGTATTCTTTCCTGGGCGAATTCCTGGCACGAATCCTCCCGATTTTTTGACATTATCTGCCACATCTTCAGGGTTAAATTGAATGGCCGTATAGAAATAACAAAAGAACACAATACCAACGACATAGAGAGTGTTGTACATCCAATTTCCTGGCTGAAACCAAACCGCCACTTCATTAAGCTGTGGAAATCTTGCTCCCAAAAATTGGGCCATCGTTCCCGGAAAGAGAAGAATGGACGATGCAAAAATTGGAGGAATAACACCCGCCATATTAACTTTAAGGGGAAGAAATTGCATGGAAGCACCATACATCTTTCGACCAACCACTTTTTTGGCATGATGAATGGGTATCCGACGTTGTGCTCTCTCGAAAAAAACGATTACCCCGGTGATAGCCACTGCCAAAACAATAAACATAAAGAAGTCGCCCCCTCTCATTTCACCAGCCGCCACCTTCTCCCAAAGATTTCCAACCGCTGAAGGCATCCCCGAAACAATACTTGCAAAAATGATTAGGGAAGTTCCATTGCCAATCCCTCTTTGAGAAATCTGCTCTCCCAACCACATGATAAAGCAAGTTCCAGCCGTTAATGTCACAACTGTAAGAAGTTTGAAACTTAAACCAGGGTTATTAACAATCTCCATTCCACCGGGATTGCTCTGAAGCCAGCTGGCAATTCCAAACGCCTGAACGACAGCAATCAAAATCGTTCCATATCGAGTATATTGATTGATTTTCTTTCGGCCGAGTTCGCCACCTTCTTTTTGAAGTTGAGACAAACGCGGACTCACCACGGTCAAAAGACTAAAAATAATCGAACTACTGATATAGGGCATGATCCCTAATGCAAACACTGAAAATCGCTCTAAAGCACCCCCCGAAAATGCATTGAAGACTCCAAAAAGGTTCGCCCCTTCGGTAATAAATCTTTTCAATGCGTCGCCATTCACTCCAGGCGTAGGAACGAAAATCCCCATTCGGTAAATGGCCAAAAGTCCAAAAGTTACCCACAACTTTTTTATTAATTCGGGCGCCCGAGCCGCACTGACTAGCTTGTTAGACATAAAAACCTCCGAATTTCTGCTTATTCAGCTCGGCCCACAACTAAAATTAGGCGGAAGCCTTCGCCTTCCAATTAAGACCTTCAAAATTTCCCTTCGAAGCCTCAATCTTTGCCTTTGCCCCATCCGAAATGGCGTGCGCCCTTACGTTCAAAGCAGTTTTCAAATCTCCGGTCCCCAAAATTTTTACGGGAAACTCCAAGTTTCGAATTAAACCTTTGCTCAAAAGAGTCTCGGGAGAAACTTCTTCGCCAGCTGTAAAGCGCTCCGAAAGCTTAGACAAATTTACGATATGATAACGAGTCCTAAAATTTTGAGTGAATCCCCATTTAGGCGATCGTCGGTGTAGAGGCATTTGACCTCCCTCAAACCCGATCGGAACGTCTGCTGAACTTCTTGCTAGCTGGCCCTTATGGCCTCGCCCCGCGGTCTTACCCCATCCAGAAGATTCTCCTCTACCAACTCGTTTTCGGCCTTTTTTTGAACCTTTTCTTGGTTTCAACTTAGATAACATCGACATAGATCACCTTCTAATACGCGGATTACTTATTTAGCAATTTTGTACGACTTTCGAACTGACTTTGCCTTCGTTTGCATAGCCTGATTCTCATCAACTTGCTCCGCTCGAATAACATTGTGGAGCTTATTGAGCATTCCACGAATCGCTCGTAGATCTTTTCGCACAACCTTCGTCCCCATCCCATGAAGCCCCATAGCTCGCAAGGTATCCTTCAACCGAGGTGTCAGTTTTATTTCTGATTTAATTTGTTCAATAATGAGTACTTTTGCCATTGTTCACCTCTGTTTTTATTACTGTGCCGTTGCGAGCTGAACATGATCCGGTTCAGCAAGTTGACTCAACCCATCGATTGTTGCCTTCGAAAGATTGTGCGGATTATTACTCCCTAAACTTTTTGAGAGAATATCTCTTACACCAGCAAGCTCCAAAATAACTCGGGTCGCTCCTCCCGCAATAACACCTGTTCCCTGACTAGCTGGTTTTAGCAATACTTTTCCAGCTCCGTATCTTCCAATAACTTCATGGGGCACCGTGTGTTTATCCAACGGCACACGAATCATGCGCTTCTTTGCGCTTTGAGTAGCTTTTTGAATCGCTTCGGGAACCTCATTAGCCTTACCCAAACCGACCCCAACAAAACCCTTTTCATCACCGACCGCCACCAGCGCACTAAAACTGAATCGCCGCCCACCGCGAACGACTTTCGCAACACGAGCGATATTAATGATTCTCTCTTTGAGATCTAGAGTGTCTACAACATTTCGAGATACAGCCACAGTCATTCTCTCCTTATTAAAACTTAAGGCCCGCTTCGCGAGCACTGTCTGCCAAAACTTTAATCCGACCATGGAACTGAAATCCGTTCCGGTCAAAAACAACATGATCGATTTTCGCCTGTTTTGCTCGCTCCCCGATTAGGCGACCCACTTCTTTGGCAGCTTCCAAATTTGCCGTACTCTTCAATTTAGACTTGAGAGTCTTTTCGAGGGATGAACAAGCACAAAGTGTTTTACCATCCGTATCACTAATTATTTGAGCATAAATATATTTTGCCGATCTAAAGACGCTGAGTCTCGGCTTCTCCGAACTTCCCTTAACAGACTTCCGTATTCGTCTTTTCCTGTTAATTCTCATTTGGGCTTTTTGTGCTAGTGCCATAAAAAATATTCCTTTGTAAATCTACCGCGAACTATTTAGAGCCTGCCGCCGACTTTCCTTCTTTCAATTGTATTTGCTCGCCCTCATATCGAATGCCCTTACCCTTATAAGGCTCGGGAGGACGTACTTTTCTAATCTTGTCTGCAACTGATCCTAGAAGTTCCTTATCAGCTCCCGAAAGCGTCAACTTTGTCTGATCCTGCACTTGAGCGGTCACGCCCTGGGGAAGTTCAAATACAACCGGGTGAGAGTAACCTACCGAAAGATTAACTTTGTTACCTTGAACGCTCATTCTGTAGCCAACCCCAACGCTAATTAGAACTCTCTGAAAACCTTGGCTGGCCCCCTTTACCATATTGTTTATCACTGAACGAACAAGTCCATGATCGGCACGACTTTGGCCCTCATCATTGGGTCGCTCAAAGTGTATCTTCCCATCCTTAACTTCAACTTTAATGCTAGTAGGAAGACTCTTTGTTAATTTACCCTTAGGGCCTTCTACAAGAACCGTTCCAGCGTTAACGCTGACTTTAACTCCATTCGGTACTGTTATCGGTCGTTTTCCAAGTCGTGACATCTTACCTATCTCCTACCAAAGCTCACAAATCACTTCGCCACCGAGTTTCTTCTCCATGGCTTCTCTGTCAGTCATAATTCCCTTTGATGTCGTTAGAATCTGAAGGCCTAAGCCCGATCGAACAGATAACTTTTTAGGGGCCTGAGAATATACTCGAAGCCCGGGTTTACTCACGCGCTTGATATGCTCCAAACGTGGCTTGCCACTTTTTCTATATTTTATTGTCGCCACAAGCGTTTTCTTGTTTGGAGATTTTGTATCCTGAACCACTTCCACGGACCCCAGAAAGCCTTCTCTTTTTAGAATCTGCAAAACTTCTTCTTTGATCTTAGAATGTGCAACAGAAACCTGATCTTTGTCAGCCATACTTGCGTTTCTAACTCTTGTAAGACAATCAGCAATTGAGTCTTGAATCATATACTTTCTCCTCTACCAACTAGCCTTGGCAACTCCTGGAAGAGCTCCCTGATGCGCAAGTTCACGAAACTTAGACCGACCTAAATTAAATTTTCTCAAAACACCCCGAGATCGCCCAGTCAGTTGGCAACGATTTCGGTATTGAACCGGAAGAGCATTTCGAGGAATTTTAGCCAGCTTGCGCTGAGCCAAATCTCTCTCTTCGTCACTCGTCTTAGGATTGCGAATTTTTTCCTTTAATTCCAAGCGATAGGCTCGATACCGCTCCATCTTAGCTTTGTTTCTTTTCCAACGTTCAATCGTACTCGTTTTAGCCATAAATTATGCTGCCTTTTTTGCCTGACGTTTTCTAAATGGAAACCCTAGTTTTTCAATCAAAGCTCGTGCTTCGTCATCTGACTGAGCCGAGGTCACAATTGTAATATTCATCCCGAAGCTTGAATCAACGGACTCATAGTCTACTTCAGGAAATACATGGTGATCCTTCAATCCCATTGTAAAATTTCCAAGCCCATCAAAACCTCGATCAGAAATGCCTCGAAAGTCTCTAATCCGAGGCAAAGCTAGAGAAATCAGGCGGTCAAGAAATTCCCACATATGGCCACCTCGAAGCGTAACTTTAACGCCAATCGGAAGACCTGCTCGCAATTTAAAATTAGAAATCGCCATTTTCGATTTCGTTGTTATCGGTTTCTGACCTGCAATGGCCGCAATATCATTCATTGCCGTATCAATAATTTTAATGTTCTGAGTCGCGCGACCTAAGCCAGCGTTCATAACCACTTTGAGTACACGAGGAACTCGCATTTTGTTCTCAAACCCCAAGTCTTTCATGAGAGCTGGTACGATCTCTTTGTCGTATTTATCCTTCAAGCGGGGTCGAATGGCAGCCGCAACAATACCTTGTCCGCCAGCAGCATAAGAACCTTTCTTGGATTTTTCAGAATCTTTCTTTTTTGGAGTCTTCTCTTTAGCCATGTTTCACCTTAAACCTTTGCTGCCGAATCTATCGTGCCGCCAGCAGCCGATTGTCTTGCTTTTTTCTCACCCGTAATATTAAAACGCACTCGAGTCGGTTTTTTTGTCTTTGAATCGATCGGCATTACCTTGCACAAATCTATTTTCAAGGTTTTTTCAACAATCCCTGCGGGGGTTCCAGCCTGAGTCGCCTTCTGGTGCTTCTTAACTACTGAAGTTCCTTCGACGATACACTTGTGCTCCTTAGGAAAAACTTGAAGCACTTTTCCAGAACGCCCTTTATCTTTGCCTGTGATTATCTGAACTAAATCGTCTTTACGTACGCGCTGCATTTCAAAGTACCTCCGGCGCTAGAGAAATAATTTTCATAAACTTCTTACCCCGAAGCTCTCTGGATACGGGGCCAAAAATACGAGTCCCGATAGGTTCTTTATTGTTATCAATCAAAACCGCCGCATTATCGTCAAAGCGAATATGCGTCCCGTCAGCTCTCAAAAACTCTTTTGCCACTCTTACAACTACCGCCTTTTTAACCTCACCCTTTTTTACTTTTCCAACTGGAATAGCGTCTTTAACGGCAACTACAATGACATCTCCAATCGCCGCATATCGGCGATTGGTCCCGCCGAGGACCTTCACGCACATTACTTCTGTCGCGCCCGTATTATCTGCTACTTTTAATCGTGTCTGAACTTGAATCATATAATTACCTCAGCAAAATTCCTCAGCCCGCTTGCTTCGCTTTCTCAACAATTTTATTTAATCGAAATCTCTTCTCTTTCGAAATAGGTCGACTTTCGACAATCAAAACTTGGTCTCCTATTCCGCACTCATTCTTTTCATCGTGAGCCTTATATTTCTTATAGCTCTTATAGTATTTTCCATATTTAGGGTGCTTGGTCAGACTAGCTGCTTGAACGACAATGGTTTTATCCATTTTGTTTCCTATCACCGTTCCCACAATGGCCCGTCTTTGAGTTTTTATTTCGCTATTTGCGCTCATAATAATTCACTTCCTTTGACCGCCCTCAAGGCTTGCCAACTGTTCCCTTCGCTATTTCTCGTTGTCGCAATGCCGTATTAATCCTCGCGACCTCTTTCCGCATCTTTGGAAATTCAGTTGTTTTCTTAAACTGTCCAAACTTTGCTTTCATTTTTGCCGCAGCCATCTCATCCTGAGTCTGCGTACGTCGATTAATTAACTCTTCGTCCGTCATCTTGGCTAAACTATCATCTGCCATATTTCATCCTTTAAGCCTAACTTTAGGCCCTTAAATCAACATCTCGCGCGACACAAATCTTGTTTTGATTGGCAATTTCGAAGCCGCACGGTTCAGCGCATCTTGCGCCAACTTATGCGTAACGCCTTCCAGTTCATAAACCACTCGGCCCGGTTTAATGACGGCAACCCAATACTCCGGAGCGCCCTTTCCTTTACCCATACGAACCTCTAAAGGCTTCTTAGAAACAGGCTTATCCGGAAATACACGAATCCAAAGCTTTCCACATCGTTTGACATGCCTGCTAATTGCAATCCGTCCGGCCTCAATCTGCCGTGCTGTGAGGCGTCCGCGATCAGAGGCCTGCAAACCAAAATCTCCAAAGGCCAATAAATTCCCTCGAGTAGCCTTGCCTCTATTGCGACCCTTTGATTGCTTTCTCCATTTTGATCGTGCTGGTTGTAACATTTCCTACTCCTGTCCAGCCTTAAGCAACAACCGCTTCAGGCGCTTGCTCTTCAAACTTCGGTTTTTCTAAGACTTCACCATGGAATATCCATACCTTGATTCCAATAATTCCATAGGTCGTTAAAGCTTCGGCAGTACCATACTCGATATTCGCCCGAAGCGTGTGCAAAGGAACGCGTCCTTCATGATATCTTTCCTGCCGCGCCATTTCAGCGCCTCCCAATCGACCGGACACTTGAACCTTAATCCCTTGCGCCCCAAACTTCATCGCCGACTGAATCGCTTTTTTCATGGCCCTTCTAAAGGCAACCCGACGCTCAAGTTGAGCTGCTATATTTTCGGCCACTAGCTTCGAATCTATCTCAGCTTTCCGCACTTCTTTAATATTCAAAAGTAGTTCGGCCTTAACCAAACGCTGCAATTGTGCCTTTAGAACATCGATTCCAGCGCCCTTCTTGCCGATTATAATGCCTGGTCTAGAGGTGAATATGCTTACCCGCACTTTCGAAGAGGAACGCTCAACCAAAACACGTGATATTCCAGCATGACCCAGTTTCTCTTTGATAAACTCTCGTAGGTTTAAATCTTCAGTTAATAATTCAGCATAGTTGCGATCTGCATACCATACCGAGTCCCAACCCTTGATAATCTTTAATCTAAACCCGCCAGGATGTACTTTTTGTCCCATTCGTCTCTGCTCCTAAATCTCAGTCTTCCAATACCACGGTCACGTGGCTCATTCGCTTCTGAATCCGATGCGCCATTCCACGTTGCCGAGTCATAATTCGAAACATTGTTGGCCCTTTGTTCACAAAAACCGTCTTAACTTTTAAATTGTCGACGTCGATTTGCTTTTCAAACGCATTTGCCCGAGCCGACTCCATGACCTTCTGAAGTATTTTTGCGCCTTTTCGGGGAGTAAATCGCAGTTGAGCTAGGGCTTGATTAAGTGACCGCCCGCGAACAAGTTTCAAAACAGGCCCCATTTTCTTGGCCGATATTCTTATGTTTCTTAGAGTTGCACTCGCTTCCATCTGTTAATCTCCTGCTTTGCCAGCCTTACGATCGCCTGAATGCATTCGAAAGTTTCTCGTGGAGGCAAACTCTCCTAATTTGTGGCCCACCATGTTCTCAGTGACATAAACAGGGATAAAGTTTTTCCCATTATGTACAGCAAAATTCATTCCAACCATGTCTGGCAATATCATGGAACGCCTGGACCAAGTTTTAATAATCTTCTTTCCCGTCGAGGCCTTCATCTTCTCGATTTTTTCGAGAAGATGATAATCTACAAACGGACCTTTCTTTAATGATCTAGCCATAATTCCTTACCCTCGCGCCTTTTTAGAAAAGCGACGCTGAACAATAAATGTGCTTGTTCTTTTATTCTTTCGAGTTCGATAGCCTTTTGTCGGAACTCCCCATGGAGTCACCGGATGCCGGCCACCCTTCGTTCGACCCTCGCCACCGCCATGAGGATGATCGACAGGATTCATACTAGTTCCACGATTGTGAGGCTTTTTGCCCAACCATCGATTTCGTCCGGCCTTGCCAATTCGCAAGTTCATATGATCCTGATTTCCGAGCTGTCCGATCGTCGCGTAGTTTTCGCTAAGAACTTTCCTCATCTCTCCTGAGGGTAATTTTACGGTAACATAAGTGCCTTCCTTTGCAACTAGCTGCGCACTTGTCCCAGCCGAGCGCACCATCGCGCCACCCTTCCCCCGCTTCAACTCAATATTATGAATATTGGTGCCTACGGGAATATTCTTAAGTGGAAGGGCACAGCCCGGTCGAATATCTGCGGTTGGTCCTGCCTTCACGGTGTGGTCCACAAGTAAGGCGTCGGGCGCCAAGATATAACGACGCTCTCCATCAGCATAAATCAGACGTGCAATGTTCACACTTCGATTGGGATCGTACTCGATGGCCTCAACTTTCGCCGGAATATCGATCTTGTCTCTTTTGAAGTCGATAACGCGGTATTGCTTCTTATGTCCGCCTCCACGGAATCGACTGGTAATATGGCCAAAGTTATTCCTTCCTCCGGGCGAGTGCCGAGGCTCCAACAAAGGCTTAAAGGGCTCGACTCCCTTAGTAATCGCACCAAAGTCTCGAGTTGAGTAATGTCTTCTTCCCGGAGTTACCGGTTTATAAAAACCCATAATTCAAATCTCTCCTTATGCCGACTCAACGACGTCTAGGCTTTGACCCTCTTTCAATTGGACGATCGCTTTCTTCCAATTTGATCTCTTGCCATAATTTGCGCCGATTCTCTTGATCTTCCCTCGAACGAGCTGTGTTCGAACGCTTTTCACTTGAATGTCGGCCTTCAATGTTTCCACGGCTCGCTTGATTTCCAATTTATTGGCATCGCTATCAACCGCAAAAACATATTTATTATGCTCACCCTGAAGAGCTGAGCTCTTTTCAGTAATTACCGGATGCAACAATATATTTCTCATGCTGCTTTCTCCTCGGATTTGGAATCAATTGTCAGATGCTTTTGAATCCATTCAAAAGCATCTCGTGTCATCACGCATTTCTCGAAAAACAAGACATCCTTTACGTTCAACAAATCAGGGCTAAGCAATTTGCCAGTATCAATATTTCTAAATGCCCTCAATGTTTCTTCAGAAAAATTTCCAATAAACAAAACATTCTTTGCATCCATTCCCTTAATCAACTTAACCGCATCTCGAGTTTTCCCAGATTTAATATCCAGATTTTCACAAACATACAGAGATCCCTCGTAACGTTTCTGCGACAATGCCACCTGATTGGCCAAAACTTTTGTTTTGCGCGTTAACTTGGACTTGTACTTTCGAGGTTTGGGTCCGAAGGCTACACCACCACCATATTGATGCGGTCCAATGAGGGTGCCCTGTCTCGCATTTCCGGTACCCTTCTGACGGAAAGGTTTCTTTCCCGTGCCGGTAACTTCCGCCCGCGTTTTTGTACAATGAGTGCCCTGACGAGCGGCTCGATGTTGCATTATTACATAATCATTCAACAAGTCCGTACGAAGCGCTTGAGAAAAAATCTCATCCGGAGCTGAAACCTTCGACTTTTCTTTTCCGGTAGCTATATCTAACAATTTTATTTCTGCCATTTTCTCACCTATACTTTTCCGTCAGAGGCTACGCAGCGCTCTCTGCAGCTGAAGCTTTCTTAACGCCATATTTTTCAAGGATCACAAGTCCGCCATCAAATCCAGTAATGGGGCCTTTCAAAACAATCACATTATCTTCCGGTAACACATCAACAACCTCGATGGATTTAGTTGTCACTCGCTCAACGCCCATATGTCCGGACATCTTTTTTCCTTTAAGCGTACGGCCAGGCCATTCCTTCATACCGCAACTTCCAATAGCTCGTTTGAAGTTACCCCCGTGGCTTCCTCGTCCACCCGAGAAATTCCACTTCTTGATACCGCCCGCCCAACCCTTGCCGATTGAGGTTCCAGTAACCTTCAACAAATCACCCGCTTTAAAGTCGTTAACGGTGACATCAGTCCCAACATCCCCCTTAAGCTTTCGAAACTCACGGATAACCTGATAACAAGGAGTTCCAAGTTTCTTAAAGAAACCGAGCAAAGCCTTTTTCTTGAGCTTAGCACCCTCGACTTCTTCAAAACCAAGAACGCCCGCTTCATAGCCATCTTTTTCAAGCGTTCGGCGTTTAATAATTTTACAAGGACCAGCCTGGACAACTGTGACGGGTATCATCTCGCCACCTGTTCCAAATTTCACTGTCATCCCAACTTTTCGTCCAAGTATTCCGCTCATATTCTTTACCTCGATTATTCAATCTCAACATGCACGCCAGCAGACAGGTCGAGTTTCATCAACGCATCTATCGTTTGCTGTGTCGGACTCAAAATATCCAAAAGTCTCTTGTGAGTTCGTATTTCAAAATGCTCACGTGATTTTTTATCCACATGCGGCGAACGAAGTACACAATAACGACTAATACGAGTCGGCAGGGGAACGGGGCCCGCAACATCGGCGCCCGTTCTTTTTGCTGTCGAAACGATTTCCTTAATGGCGTTGTCCAGTAAGGGCGATTCGTAAGCTCGTAATTTGATTCTAATTTTTTCTCCCTGCACGTTACTTTACCTCACTACTCAATAATCTTTGTTACGACCCCGGCACCAACTGTTCGGCCACCTTCTCGGATCGCAAATCTAAGTTGCTCATCCATCGCAATAGGCACGATCAAATTGACTTCGAGCTCGATGTTGTCACCGGGCATTACCATTTCGACACCATCCGGAAGCTTCACCTCACCCGTAACATCTGTCGTTCGAAAATAAAATTGAGGTCGGTAGCCTTTAAAAAATGGCGTATGTCGACCGCCCTCTTCTTTTGCCAAAACATAAACCTCAGCCATAAATTTGGTGTGAGGAGTGATGGACCCCTTGGCCGCACAAACCTGTCCACGCTCAACATCTTCTCGCTTTGTTCCACGAAGAAGGAGTCCAACGTTGTCACCAGCCTGACCCTGATCCAAAAGTTTTCGGAACATTTCCACGCCCGTAATCGTCGTTACTTGAGTATCCCGCATTCCAACAATTTGAATTTCCTCGCCGACTTTTACGATGCCTCGCTCGATTCGTCCGGTAACTACCGTTCCACGTCCTGAAATCGAGAAAACATCTTCAACCGGCATCAAAAAAGGTCGATCAATATCTCGTTTGGGCTCAGGAATATAATTGTCTAGGGCTTCTAAAAGTTTCTTAACTGCCTCGACACCAAGCGGGCCGGTATCACCTTCCAAGGCTTTTAACGCCGATCCACGAATGACCGGAATTTCATCTCCAGGAAATTTATAGCTTGTCAGCAGATCTCGGAGCTCAACTTCAACCAATTCTAAAAGTTCTGCATCATCAACCATGTCGCATTTGTTCAAGAAAACAACAATCGCAGGAACGCCAACCTGACGCGCCAACAAAATATGCTCTCGTGTTTGAGGCATTGGCCCATCGGCAGCCGAACAAACGAGAATAGCTCCGTCCATTTGGGCTGCGCCTGTAATCATGTTTTTCACATAGTCAGCATGACCAGGACAATCGACGTGTGCGTAGTGTCGCTTATCCGTTTCATACTCAACGTGAGTCGTGGAAATCGTGATCCCCCGAGCTTTTTCTTCCGGTGACTTATCGATTTGATCGTAAGCCAAAAAGTTTCCCTTACCCATATCGGCTGATACTTTAGTTATCGCCGCAGTAAGTGTAGTTTTCCCATGGTCAACGTGGCCAATCGTGCCGACATTTACGTGAGGTTTAGTTCTTTCAAATTTTGCCTTTGCCATCTCGTCTCCTAAAGCAATTAAAGTGTCATATTCCCAATGATTTGTTTCGAAATACTCGATGGAACTTCCTCATAACGAGCAGGCTCCATCGAAAACGTTGCACGACCCTGCGACAATGACCGCAGTTCCGTTGCATAACCGAACATCTGAGCAAGCGGGACTTCGCCGTCAATAACTTTGTTACCGACTCGCTCACTCATTCCTAAAATTTTTCCTCGTCGACCGTTTAAGTCCCCAATAATCTGACTTACGTATTCTTCGGGCAACACGATTTCAATCGACATGACGGGTTCTAAAAGCTTGCAATCAGCTTTCTCAAGCGCCTCTCGAGTCGCCATATTGGCTGCAACTCTAAACGAAAGTGGGGAGGAATCAACTTCGTGAAAACTACCCCCAAGAAGCGCCACTTCTACATCCACAACATGATGGTTGGCCAAAATTCCCGCATCCATAGCTTCTCGACTTCCTTCTTCGATAGATGGAATAAACTCTTTAGGAATTGCCTCTCCACGAATTTCATTTTTGAAGTTGAAACCGGCACCGCGCTCTCTTGGCCGGAGCTCCAAAACTACATGGCCAAACTGGCCCTTTCCACCAATCTGCTTCTCATATCGATGCTCGGCTCTCGCGGTTTTTGAAATGGATTCTTTATAAGAAACTTGGGGCTTACCAATGTTGGCATTAACTTTGAACTCTCTGACGAGGCGATCCACAATGATCTCAAGGTGCAATTCGCCCATACCTGAAATCAGAGTTTGCCCAGTATCTTCGTGAACACTCATCCGAAAACTCGGATCTTCAAGGGAAAGTCTTTTTAGAGCATCCAAAAGTTTGTCTTGGTCAGCCTGAGTCTTCGGCTCAATAACAACCGAAATAACTGGTTCCGGAAAATTAATTGTTTCCAGAACAACCTGTTTCTCTAAGTCGCAAAGTGTATCACCGGTTGTGGTGAACTTAAGGCCCGCAATAGCACCGATCCCACCAGCTCCCAAGGTATCAATATCTTCGCGCTGATTAGCGTGTAACCGGAGTAAGCGTGAAATCTTTTCTTTCTTTCCTTTGCTCGAATTGGAAACAGCAACGCCCTTTTCGATTTGACCAGAATAAACTCTTACAAAAGCTAGCTGCCCCACAAATGGATCGTTCATAATCTTGAACGCTAGCGCTGACAGCGCCTCTTTTTCATCCGGCTTACGAATAATCTTTAAACTGGGGTCCTCAACACTCGCGCCCTCAACAGGGGGCACATCCAATGGAGATGGGAGGTAGTTCACAACTGCATCCAAGAGTGGCTGGACACCTCGATTTCTAAAAGAAGCGCCACACAATACCGGTATCGCTCGCTGGGCCAGACAAACTCGCCGGAGACAAGCAATAATTTGATCAGAGCTTAATGGATTCCCCGTCAAATACATCTCGGCCAATTCGTCGTCTATATCCGTAAGTTTTTCAATCATTCGATCTCGAGCCACTTGAGCCGAATGTTCCGAGTCCTTGGGAATAGCTCCGCAGCTATATCCAACGCCAAGCTCATCCTTGTCCCACACAAGTGCCTTCATCGAAATAAGATCGATCGCACCCCGGAAGGCGTCTTCGGCGCCAATAGGAAGCTGGACCGCTATGGGATTGGCATGCAGCTTTTCTTCCATCATCCCAACTACTCGATCAAAATCCGCGCCCACTCGATCCATTTTGTTGATAAACGCTATTCGAGGAACGCGGTATTTGTCAGCCTGACGCCAGACCGTTTCCGATTGGGGTTCAACTCCGCCGACTCCGCAAAATATTCCTACGGCTCCATCCAAAACACGAAGCGATCGCTCAACTTCAATTGTAAAATCAACATGGCCAGGGGTATCAATAATATTAATTTGAAAACCATTCCAATAGCAGGTGGTAGCCGCCGAAGTAATTGTGATACCACGCTCTTGCTCTTGGACCATCCAGTCCATTTGGGTATTGCCTTCGTCTACGTTCCCCAATTTATGAGTAATACCTGTATAAAAAAGAATGCGCTCCGTCGTCGTGGTTTTGCCCGCATCAATATGCGCAATGATCCCGATGTTTCGAGTCTTTTCAAGCGCTGCTGATTTAGTTTTGGTCATGGCCATTCCCACAACAATTTACTCCAAAAAATTAACTACCAACGAAAGTGTGCAAAAGCTCTGTTTGCGTCGGCAATCTTGTGAACTTCTTCACGCCTTCTCATTGCACCGCCACGACCCTGTGCAGCCTCATAAAGCTCTGCAGAAAGCTTCTCTTCCATGGAGCGACCCATTCGCTCCCTGGCGGCATCGATCAACCACCGACAACTCAAACTCAATTTACGTTCAGGCCGAACCTCCATCGGAACCTGATAGTTAGCCCCACCCACTCGGCGAGACCGAACTTCAATTTCCGGCTTAACATTTTCGAGAGCCTTTTTGAAAACACGAACAGGGTCTTCGCCCTTAGCTTTCAAATCTTCAAAGGCTTGATAAACTATATTCGAAGCCGTGGCCTTTTTCCCGCCCCACATCAACATATTGATAAACTTCGAAATAATATGTTCCCCAAACTTCGAGTCCGGCTGAACAGCCCTTCGCTTTAATACTCTTTTTCTTCGAGGCATCTTAATCTCTCCTTAACGAATTACGCTTTAGGTCTCTTGGCGCCATACTTAGAGCGGCCTTTTTTACGGTCCTGCACTCCCGCTGTATCTAAACTTCCTCTTACGATGTGATAGCGAACACCGGGTAAATCCTTTACCCGTCCACCGCGAATCAAAACCACACTATGTTCTTGCAGATTGTGCCCAACGCCACCGATATACGCAGTGACTTCATATTTATTTGTCAAACGTACTCTCGCAACTTTTCGAAGAGCTGAGTTTGGCTTCTTAGGCGTCATCGTGAAAACTCGGGTACACACCCCACGCTTTTGCGGCGAACCCCGAAGTGCCGGGGATTTGGTTTTCGTCTTTTCTTGGCGACGACCTTTTCTAATGAGTTGGTTAATCGTTGGCATTCAAATATCTCCTACAAACCAATAACTGGCCCTTATGGCCCAATTCAAAATCCTTAAATTTTCTACGTTAACTATTCGCCTTCTTTCGCGTTTCTGGCGAAACACACAGAAGGCACCTTTTAGCTGCTATACGAAAACCAGCCCTCCATGAATAGGATTTACAGCCCATTCATGTCAACACGAGACCCTAAGCAAATGTTTTCAAAACACCATCTTAGCCCGCCGAAGCAATATCATCCGCATCTGCTCCCAGACCGGTCGTATCGATATCCACATCATCTAGGAACTCATCGTCGGCACCTTCAACCTTGATTTCAAGGCCACGATAGGCTCTTAAACCCGTTCCAGCAGGAAGTAAGCGGCCCATAATGATGTTCTCTTTAAGGCCTTCCAAATAATCCACCCTTCCCGAGGTCGCAGCTTCAGTGAAAACTTTAGTAGTTTCCTGGAAGCTAGCTGCCGAAAGGACAGAATCCGTATTTAAGGAAGCTTTAGTAACACCGAGTAAAAGTGGCTCAGCTGTCGCAGGTTTTTTGCCCTCCGTAATGAGCTTTTCATTTGCCTCTTCAAATAACCATCGGCTTACTGGTTCCCCATGTAAGAAGCTGGAATCATTGGGCTCTTTAATCCGTACTTTTCTGAGCATCTGTCTGACGATAACTTCGAAGTGCTTGTCATTAATGTGAACCCCTTGGAGGCGATAAACATCCTGAATTTCTTCGACCAAGTACTCGGCTAGTGCCTTAACCCCTAATACTCGTAAAATATCGTGGGGGTTCACAGCGCCATCAACAAGCGCCTCTCCAGCACGCACAAAGTCACCTTCGTGAACCAAAATATGGCGTATTTTGGGTATCATGTATTCGACTTCCTCGCCCGATTCCGAGGCAATAATAATCTTTCGCTTTCCTTTGGTGTCCTTACCAAACGAAACGACCCCGTCAAAATCAGCAATAATCGCAGCATTATCCTTAGGAGTTCGTGCTTCAAAAAGCTCGGCTACTCGAGGCAAGCCTCCTGTAATGTCCTTAGAACGAATTGCCTCCTTAGGCATTTTGGCAAGGACAGAGCCTGCCTCAACGCTTTGACCATTTTCGACACTAATCGTGGCGCTCATCGGCAGAAAGTAACGAACTTCTTTATCCGTTCGAGGATTAATAATTGGCGTCCCTGTCTTGGGATCAATAATTAATATTCGAGGTCGTAAATCCGCGCCTTCCTTACTCTCCGCAACGGTGCGGCGCGAAAGTCCTGTTGTCGCATCTTTCTGCTCCTTGTAAGTGACGCCTTCTTTAAGATCTTCAAATTGAACATTACCCGCAAACTCTGTCAAAATCGGAATCGTATAGGGATCCCAGTCAGCGATAACCTGACCCACTTTAACTTTACCGCCCTCTTCCACTCGCAAGCGCGATCCATAGACAAGTTGATGTCTTTCAACTTCTCGACCAGCCTCATCAACAATTTTGACTTCGGCATTCTGACTCATGACCAGAAGTTCGCCGCCACCAATTTTAATACTTTGAAGGTTGTCGTAATTTATTGTTCCGGCATTCTTAAGTTCGATTGAGTTTTGTTCGGCCATAGCGGAAGCCGTACCACCGATGTGGAAGGTTCGCATTGTTAGCTGAGTCCCTGGCTCACCGATTGACTGTGCCGCAACAACTCCGACTGCTTCTCCTATATTAACGAGGATGCCGCGCGCTAGATCTCGACCATAGCAAGAAACGCAAACGCCACGCCTTGACTTGCAGGTCAACGGGCTTCGAACAGCCATACGATTGATCTGAGCCGCCTCAATTTTCTCACAAACCTCTTCGGTAATTTCTTCATTCGCATGAACGATTACGTCTTTTGAGACTGGGTCTTTAACATCGAACAAAGCTACTCGACCCAAAACACGGTCCGTTAGAGGTTCAACAACCTCACCACCCTGAATCCGAGTGTCGACTTCGACACCCTCCAAAGTGCCACAATCATAATCGTAAACAACGCTGTCCTGACAAACATCGACGAGCCTTCGAGTCAGATATCCGGCATTCGCCGTTTTAAGAGCGGTATCCGCCAAACCCTTTCTAGCACCGTGAGTTGAAATGAAATATTCCAACATATTCAAGCCTTCGCGAAAATTCGCAACGATCGGCGTTTCGATAATTTCGCCAGAAGGCTTCGCCATCAAACCTCGCATACCGGCAAGCTGACGTATTTGCTGATTACTTCCTCGGGCACCAGAATCTGCCATCATAAAAATGTTATTGAAGGATTTATCGCGAACAGGCTTTCCTTTTCGATCTTCAAAAGCATTTAGATTTGAATCTGGTCGAGGATGAAATTCCTGTACACCCAAGTTGGCCATCATATCTTGCGAAACTTTGTCCGATAGTGAGGTCCAAATATCGATTACTTTGTTGTATCGCTCACCATCGGTGATAATACCCTCTGCATATTGATTTTCGATTTCCTTAACTTCGTCTTTAGCCTTCTCAACAAGTTTAATCTTGCTGTCAGGAATGACCATATCTTGCATCGCAATGGAAGCGCCAAACCGAGTCGCATATTCAAAGCCCATATTCTTGAGCTTATCTGCCATCAACACTGTTTTCTTTTGACCAGCCAGTTTGAATGAAATTTCAAACAGTTTCGCCAGAGATTTCTTATCCATCACTCGATTAACAAGGTGAAATGGAACTTCATCGGCAACGGCAGAGCGCACCAAAACACGCCCCGCTGTCGTCGCCATCTTTTTGTCACCAAATTTACAGTAAACCCTCGCATTCAAATCCAAATGTCCATTTTCGTGAGCCATTCGAACTTCATCCGCATTTAGAAATATTTTTCCTTCACCTTGAGCGTAAGGCTCCTCACGCGTCATACAGTAAAGTCCTAAAACGATATCCTGAGTAGGACAAATAACTGGTCTCCCATTGGCAGGGGACAATAAATTGTTTGTCGACATCATTAAGACTCGAGCTTCAACTTGTGCCTCAACAGACAAGGGCACATGAACAGCCATTTGATCCCCATCGAAGTCTGCATTGAAAGCCGTGCAAACCATGGGATGCAGTTGAATCGCCTTACCTTCTGTGAGGATCGGCTCAAAAGCTTGAATTCCTAAACGGTGCAAGGTTGGCGCCCGATTAAGCATAATCGGATGTTCTTTAATTACTTCATCAAGAACTTCGTAGACTTCCGGCGTTTCTGATTCGACCATTCGCTTCGCCGCTTTGATCGTACTCACATAACCACGCTCTTCGAGTTTGTTAAAAATAAAGGGTTTAAATAATTCCAAAGCCATCTTTTTAGGCAGTCCACATTGGTGCAGTCTAAGATGGGGGCCGACAACAATTACGGATCGTCCGGAGTAATCAACCCGCTTTCCAAGAAGGTTCTGGCGGAACCGACCTTGCTTACCCTTAATCATGTCCGACAAGCTCTTAAGCGGCCGCTTATTTGTTCCTGTTACAACACGACCTCGTCGACCGTTATCAAACAAAGAATCAACAGACTCTTGTAACATTCGCTTTTCATTGCGAAGGATAATATCCGGAGCATCTAACTCCATCAGTCGTTTCAACCGGTTATTTCGATTGATCACACGTCGATAAAGATCGTTTAAATCGCTGGTCGCAAACCTTCCACCATCTAGCGGCACAAGAGGTCTTAAATCAGGTGGTAATACGGGAACCACATCCATCACCATCCACTCGGGGCGGTTCTCGGACTGTAAAAATGATTCCAAAACCTTCAGTCGCTTAATTAGCTTCTTCCTCTTGGCTTCCGAGCTGCAATCTGCGAGCTCCACTCGAAGCGTTTCGGCCAAAGTTTTCATGTCGATCTTACTTAGAAGATCGCGAACCGCCTGAGCACCCATATCTGCGGTAAATTCAGCTCCAAATTCTTCTACTGCTCGTCGATATTCACTTTCCGAAAGAACTTGTCCTTCTTTAAACGGAGTCTCACCTGCATCGGTTACTATATAAGATTCATAGTATAGAACCCTCTCCAACTCCCGAAGTGTAAGGTCCACAAGTGCACCAATTCGAGAGGGTAAACTTTTAACGAACCATATGTGAGCGACGGGCGTAGCAAGTTTAATATGACCCATTCGTTCCCGCCGAACCTTTGATTCGATTACTTCGGTCCCACATTTTTCACAAACGACTCCACGGTGCTTCATCCGCTTGTATTTTCCACAAATACATTCGTAATCTTTGACTGGTCCAAAGATAGCTCCGCAGAACAAGCCCCCTCTTTCAGGCTTAAAAGTACGATAATTAATTGTTTCAGGCTTCTTTACTTCGCCATACGACCACTCAAGGATCTGCTCGGGCGACGCAATACTAAGCTTAAAAGCTTTTATTGAACTGGGGTCTTTTGGTTTTTGAAAAAGGTTAAAAAAGTTTTCCACGATAACTCCCTTTTACTTATGAACTCGTTGTCGACTTATCTTCGCCTTCTTGTAGCAATTCAACATTCAAACCAAGGGCACGAAGCTCCTTGTTAAGAACGTTAAACGACTCAGGAAGTCCCGGTTCGAGCTTGCAATCGCCTTTTACAATCGACTCGTACATTCGGGTTCTGCCGATGATGTCGTCTGATTTGACAGTCAAAAATTCCTGTAGCGCGAAAGAAGCCCCATAGGCCTCCATCGCCCAAACTTCCATTTCTCCAAGTCGCTGACCGCCGAATTGCGCCTTCCCTCCGAGAGGTTGTTGCGTCACGATCGAATAAGGCCCGATGCTTCGAGCATGAATCTTATCTTCAACGATATGGTGAAGTTTAAGGATATAAATTGTTCCAACGGTCACACGACGCTCAAATGGCTCTCCAGTACGACCATCAAAAAGGAACGCCTGCCCATCTTCAGGCAAGTTCGCTAGCCGCAACATTCGGCTTATTTCCGTCTCTTGAATGCCGTCAAAAACCGGCAAACCTACGGTCACACCTTTTGTCACTTTTCTTGCAAACTCAACCAACTCTTCACGTTTTGCTGACTTCAAGAATTCACATACTGAAGCCGAGTCGTAAACTTGAATCAGGTAGTCTCGAAGAATTTCAACTTCAATATTCTTTTCCAGCATATTGTCGATCATTCTTCCAATGCCCTTAGCGGCACCACCAAGATGTGTCTCCAGCAGCTGTCCAACATTCATCCGCGAAGGAACGCCCAATGGATTTAAAATAATATCCACGGGAGTACCATCGGCTAAGTATGGCAAATCCTCCTCAGGCAAAACTCGAGATACCACACCCTTATTACCATGTCGTCCCGCCATTTTATCACCGACTTCAATCTTACGTTTAATAGCAACATAGACTTTGACCATCTTGATAACGCCGGGAGGTAATTCGTCGCCCTTGGAAAGTTTTTCAATTTTGGACTGCGCCACCAATTTAATGGCCTCAATCTGATTGTTCACATTTTCTAAAATGGAACGAATCTTCATTTCCGCACTTTCGTTCTCAAGCGGAATCCGTGCCCACCCTAGTTCATCTACCTGCTTAAGAACTTCCTCGGTGATTTTGTCACCCTTCTTAAGAAGTGGTGAGCCAGTCTGACTTTGAATCGGACCATTAACAGTCTGGCCAACAAGCTTACCTTGTAGGGTTCTAAATCCGGACTCTCGAATAATACGAATCTCATCTTCTTGATCTTTAAGAATTCGTTTCACTTCGGCATCTTCCAAAGATCTTGCACGAGAGTCTTTCTCCACGCCCTCGCGCTGAAACACTCTTGTATTAATGATCGTTCCGACAACTCCTGGCGGCACCCGAAGAGAGGTGTCTTTGACATCGCTCGCCTTTTCACCAAAAATAGCTCTCAAGAGCTTCTCTTCAGGAGAAAGCTGTGTCTCGCCCTTTGGAGTAATTTTTCCAACGAGGATATCGCCAGGACGAACTTTGGCGCCAACGCGCACGATTCCTGATTCATCCAAATCAGCCAAGGCTTCTTCGCTTACATTGGGAATATCTCGCGTAATTTCTTCCATTCCCAGCTTGGTATCGCGAGCCAAAACTTCAAATTCCTCAATATGTATCGATGTAAATAAGTCTTCTCGAACTGCCTGTTCGGAAATAAGGATGGAGTCTTCATAATTGAATCCTCCCCATGACATGAACGCAACCGTTACATTTCGACCAAGCGCCAATTCGCCAACCTCCGTTGAAGGACCGTCGGCAATTATCTCGCCCTTCTCCACGTATTGGCCCGCGCGAACGATGGGCTTTTGATTGAGGCAGGTGTTTTGATTGGATCGTTGATATTTTAAAATATTATAAATTTCAACGCCGGTACTGTGAGACTTCAAGACGCAATCCGGTGAGTCAGAATCTACCCGAAGGACAATTCGCCCCGAATCAACGCTTTCAATCCAACCCGGGTTCTCTGAAACAACCGTAACCCCACTGTCTCGTGCCACAATCGCTTCCATGCCGGTTCCAACAAGTGGCGAATCCGTTCGAACAAGCGGAACAGCCTGACGTTGCATGTTACTACCCATCAAAGCTCGGTTCGCGTCATCATGCTCCAGGAATGGAATCAATGAAGCGGCTACTGATACAATTTGGTTTGGTGAAACATCTATCAGTGTTACCTCAGTTGGGGGCACCAATACGAACTCACCCGCTCGTCGAGCTGTTACAAAGCCGTCGGTCATCTTACCTTTTTCATCAAGAGGCACTGAAGCTTGAGCAATTGTGCCGTCCTGCTCTTCAAGCGCCGACAGGTAAACAATCTCTTGAGTTACGTGACCATCTTCGACTTTTCGATAGGGAGTCTCAATAAAACCGTACTCATTGATCCGCGCATAACTCGACAAAGACGCAATCAAACCGATATTCGGACCTTCAGGAGTTTCAATCGGACAAATCCGTCCATAGTGAGTCGGATGGACGTCCCGAACTTCGAAACCAGCATGGTCTCGAGTCAAACCTCCAGGCCCAAGGGCTGACAACCTTCGCTTATGAGTAATTTCAGACAAGGGGTTCGTCTGATCCATAAACTGAGACAGTTGAGAAGTTCCAAAAAACTCTTTCACGACGGCCGACACAGGTTTGGCGTTAATCAACTCATGAGGCATAAGAGTTTCAAGTTCTTGCAAACTCAAACGCTCTCGAATAGCTCGTTCCATTCTAACAAGGCCCACGCGGTACTGATTTTCCAATAACTCACTTACGCTTCGAACGCGGCGGTTACCAAGATGATCAATATCATCAATTTCGCCACGCCCAACTTTTAATCCCACCAGGTATTTGATAGTGGCCAAAATATCGTCTTGAGTAAGAACGCGTATATCAAGCGACGTATTGAGTCTGAACTTATGATTCATTTTCAATCGACCCACTTGAGCTAAGTCATACTTTTCTGCTTCAAAAAATAAGCCTTTGAAAAACAATCGCGCGGATTCAGAAGTAGGAGGATCTCCAGGACGAAGCTTTTTATAGATCTCCATCATTGCTTCTTCGGGGCTATCTACTTTATCCAGCAAAAGTGTTTCGCGAATAGCACCAGATACTGTCTGGTTGTTAATATAAATTAATTTTAATTCCTTCATTCCTGCGGATTGAATTTGCTCCCAAACATCTGGCGTAACTTCCCTATTTACTTCGAGAAGAATTTCGCCCGTCTCGGGATCAACTAAATTTTGAGCCGTTATTCGGCCAACAATTTCTTCAGGTGTTGCTGCAATTACTGAAATACCGGTTTGCTCAAGTTTTCGGATGGTAAAACGAGTAAAGCGTCGTCCTTGCTTGATGATGACATTTCCCGATTTGTCCTTAATATCGGCCGCAGATTCCTGTCCGGGCAACGCATCTGGAACGACGGATTTTGAAATTTTCTTTCCATCAATATAGAAAGTCTCTGCCTCGTAAAAATGATTAATAATCTGCTCTTCAGATAATCCGAGCGCACGCAATAAAATGGTCGCTGGAAATTTTCGGCGTCTGTCGATCCGAACTTGAATTATGTCCTTAGCGTCGAACTCAAAATCTAACCAGGAACCACGATACGGAATTACTCTAGCGGTAAAATTTACTTTCCCGCCCACTGGCCCGATGACAGTCTTCGAACCTTCTCGGTCAAAGAATACTCCTGGGGACCTGTGAAGCTGGCTAACAACAACTCGCTCCGTACCATTGATAATAAACGTACCATTGGTTGTCATGAGCGGCATTTCGCCAAAATAAACTTCTTGCTCTTTTACATCGCGAATGTTGGCGCGCTGACCATCTTCATCCAACTCCCAAAGAACAAGTCGCACCGTGACTTTGAGTGGCGCTGCAAAAGTCATCCCTCTCGCACGACACTCTGTCACATCATACTTTGGCTCTTCTAATACATATTGAACAAACTCTAACGAAGCGGTGTCGTTAAAATCAGAAATAGGGAAAACGCTCTTAAAAACTCCCTGCAACCCAATATCTTGTCGATCTTCAGGACGAATATCAGCCTGAAGAAAGCTTCGATAACTTTCCTTCTGCATCTGAATCAAATTGGGGATGTCAATAATCTTAGGGATCTTCCCGTACCGTCTTCGGTAGCGAAAATTTGGTGCTTTTAGCTGTTCCGACTTATATTCCGAGCGCGTCTTTAGTGCCATAGACCTTCCTTATTTGTTCACAGCCCAACCTGTGAAGAAACGTTTGATGCCTTTTTACAAGACACGGGGGGGCCGCCCAATCTATCATCAGGCGACCGCAAACCAGGGTGCAATGCCGACTGACTAGTCGATCTTGACTTTCGCCCCGACAGCTTCCAATTCTTTCTTTGCTTTTTCAGCATCTTCTTTAGAAACGCCATCTTTTACCGCTTTAGGCGCCGCCTCAACGAGATCCTTCGCTTCCTTTAAACCAAGACCCGTAAGAACTCGTACAATTTTGATGACATCAATTTTCTTTTCACCAACAGCCTCTAAGGTGACCTTGAATTCGGTCTTCTCTTCAGCCGCAGCTCCACCAGCGCCTGCAGGCATCGCCGCCATAGCAACGGGGGCCGCTGCAGATACTCCGAATTTGTCCTCAAATTCTTTAATGAGTTGAGATAGCTCCAATACGCTCATATTGGAAATGAATTCAATTACTTGCTCTTTTGTTACCGACATTTTGTTCTCCAGACCTTCTGAAAGTTAAGTGATTTACCTTTTTGGGCTTACTCATTCTTAAGTCAAACCCT
>Ga0210019_1000797_pt1 | contig 37396 bp, 30 predicted proteins | sample CryGeyCG2114_020_2_FD_183969 | JGI IMG/M metagenome (GOLD analysis project Ga0210019, IMG submission 183969) | Groundwater microbial communities from aquifer - Crystal Geyser CG11_big_fil_rev_8/21/14_0.20 (SPAdes) (version 2) | ecosystem: Environmental > Aquatic > Deep subsurface > Groundwater ...
CTTCCCAGATTCAATGTCCTTGGCCAGGTCCATAGAACATATATAATCGCAGAGGTCGAAGAAGGATTCTACATAATCGATCAGCATGTCGCACATGAACGGATCCTTTATGAAAGATTCATGGAAAGCGTAAAAAATGGAAAGGTGCGATCGCAGGAACTCATAAGCCCAGCGCGTCTGGAACTTTCCCAAAAAGATTCTTTGATCCTAAAAGACAACATCGATGTGTTCGTGAATCTCGGTTTTGACATAGAAGAGTTCGGCGACAATTCATTTGTCATCAGGCGTTCTCCAATAATCCAGGACAAGCAGCTGCAGAAAGAGGACATAATGGATATACTCGATGATCTGCTGAAGGATCTTTCTGAATCTATAAGTATCGACAAGAAGCGTGAGAAAATGCTTATCACTATGGCATGCAGGGCCGCGATCAAGGCAGGGAAGATTCTCACTGAGAAAGAAGTCCATGATCTTATCGCTGATCTCATGAAGACCGACAATCCATTCACATGCCCACACGGCCGTCCGGTCATAATAAAAATGTCTTTATACGAGCTTGAGAAGCTGTTTAAGAGAGTACAATAGTTCTCGATTGTTTCTTTTCAACCTAATTGATTTACTGATACAATTGGCAAGATTTATAAAGCTCTTTTAGATTATTATATCAGATGAAAAGTCGCACAAAACATAAGATTGTGCTTATCATTCCAGCATATAATGAAGAGAAGACGCTACGTAAAGTGCTAGATGAAGCCAGACATTATTGCGATGATATGATCGTGATTAATGATGGCAGTACAGATTGCACGGCTGAGATTGCGAAGAAGGCTGGGGCAAAGGTATCCAATAATCCAATCAATATGGGTCTTGGAAAGACGATTCGCCGAGGTTATGAGCTCGCTCTCGAGACAGATGCAGATATTGTCGTCCAGACCGATGCTGATGGTCAATATACACTTTCAGATATACCTAAACTTGTGAAACCGATCATAGATGATAAAGCAGATATTGTCCTTGCATCTCGGACAATGGGTGGTATTGAATCGATGCCGCTTGGTAAAAGGATGGGTAACTGGATCGGTACCAAAGTCACAAAGATGGTGTCAGGATATCCAGTTTCAGATGCTCAGACTGGATTTAGGGCAATGAGACGAGAATTGCTCGAATCCATACTTCCGACAAGTAAATATACATATGTCCAAGAGATGATAATCCGTCCGGCAAAAGAAGGCTGGAGGATAGCAGAGATTCCTTCCTTCTTCAAAAGGAGAGATGATGGAAGTTCAAGACTTATATCTGGTCTATCAAATTATGCATCAAAAGCAGTTTTGATAATCCTTAGGACTATTGTCGATTACCATGCGCTTAAATTTTTTGCGTTACCCGGAGTTGTCCTATTATTGGTAGGTATCGGTTTCGGGATAGATGTCATGTATTATTACTTTCAGTTTTTAAGCACAGGTATCGCCATAAATAAAGTGCCGTCTACAATCCTTGCGACCTTGTTCATAACGAGCGGTATAGTGTTGATATTCATGGGTATACTCGCTGATATAGTGACAACACGCTTTCGTGAGATGCAGGTTGAATTGAGATCACTTCGTTTTCACATCAGAAAAAGATGATGACGGGAATTCATTCTTTATACAGATGTACACTTGTTGAATAGATCGGGGAGAAATCTGTAGTCTTCATCAGTCTTGCGGAGATATCTTGTGAAAATTGATCCCGCATGACCGGCCCGGTTTCTCTGAATTCAATCATCCGTTCATATTTTATGTCGCTTCGCTTGACTTGTTTGATGAGTGAATATCGCATGGCTTTTTTGAGTTGGGCCCCCAATCCAAAGAGGCACAATATCTTAATACATATGCTAGTCAGAAGACCAAGTTGTCGGAATCTGTAAATATTGAAGTTTCCCTGTATCGTCACTTCATTCTTGCTCAAAGAAGCAACTGATGGGCCGTATGTCGAATATACATTTTCCTTATCTTTGAATGCCCATCCTGAAAAATCGAGATCTATCTTCTTCCCATGGAATACTTTGCCTATGCCACCCTTCTTGAAATTCAATACACAATACCAATCATTATGCTTGCGCACATAGAGGCCGCATTCTTTGAAATATTTCACAAATCCTTTTCCCTGAGATGGGAGTTCCTTCTTAGGTGTGCTAGGTTTTCCTAAATGTTCAAGAAAAGTGTAAAGTTCTTCTGATAAGAATCTGTCATCAAAAGAATATGGTCCGACGATTTTCATCTCAACTACGGCTTTCCGAAGCGCGATTGCGATCTCTGTTGCATATGGGACTGTTTCCATCAGCATTTCAAAGCCAGTCGGTATGATGAAATCAGTATCACGACTACCATAGATACCACCGACTGAAAGATCAGGATGGATAAAATATTTGAAAAACCCCACTGCTTGATTAAGGGGAGAGAGAACGGTGCGATCACCAGACAAAGTGAAGTATTTCGCGAGAAAATAGATTGAATAAGATTGATAACCTATGTCTGCTCCACCATATTCATTGAACCAACCCTCCTGATGCAGATTGGATAAGACAATCTTCAATTTTTTTCGGCACATATGGAGATATTTCTTCTTTTTTGTGATTAGATATATAAGATAGAAGAGTGGGACACAACCTGCATCGTGGTTTATCACAACAGTATCTTCATTGTGTGATAGCCAGTCACACGCTTTTTCTAATGCTGTGAGCACTATCTTATTTTGGATGCGCAGCATATGATACGCTGTCGCCACCGCAAGTGAAGAGAAAGATGTTGCGACATGGCTCTTTTCATTCGGCATATATTCATCAAAAGAACCATCTTTAGATTGACGCGATGCCCAGAAAAGACATGCTGCAATCGCATATTCTTTCATCTGTGGATCAGCGTAGTACTTATTGTCAGGATATCTATTAGAATAAATGAGAGCCAAAGTGAGGGCTGCTTCCTGATAACGTGCGTTATTATAATCCTTAGTATGATATTTCCAGTATCTCCTGTCGAAACATCCGTATGTGGGTGATAGACGACAGCGGTCAAGCAGACTCAATAGTCGTGGGATTCCCTCTAGGGCCTGTATTATTGTGGTATTCATGGTTTTGGTCGGCATCAATAGTTATTAGATACCAATTAGATATAAATATTATGATAACACTGAAAAGTCAGCAGCAGGAAACTAGTTGATTCTTCTTATCATCGTTATAACCAAAGGTTTATAAAAATAAACTGCGTCTGGAGACATATCTGGGGATTATCATGTGTGGGATATGCGGTTTCAGCGGAGATGACAAGGCACTTGTCATGAAGATGGCAGATGCCATTGTGCATCGTGGCCCTGATCAAGAGGGCTTTTATTCTGACAAGTATTTCTCATTAGCACATAAAAGGCTTAGTATCATCGATCTGAGCAGCAGAGGTAAGCAGCCGATGCATAATGAAGATGGAAGCATCATTGTCGTATATAATGGTGAGATCTATAATCATGCGAAGCTCAGGGAAGAGCTGGAGAAAAAAGGGCATCGATTCATGAGCGAAACAGATACAGAAGTCATAGTCCATGCATATGAACAGTATGGGTCTTCATGTGTGAATCATTTTCGAGGGATATTTGCATTTGCGATCTATGATCGAAATAAGAAACAGTTATTTTTAGCGAGAGATCACATAGGTGTCAAACCACTTTATTATCATTATGATGGAAAAGACATTATATTCGCATCTGAAATAAAATCAATCCTTCTACATCCATCTGTCAGACGTAATATATGCAAGCGCGTCGTGAATGATTATCTTTCATTCAGGTATATTCCTGGAGAAGATACACTCTTTGATAACATCAAGAAACTTTGCCCAGGAAGCTATCTGACTTTCCATCGCGGAAAAATAGAGATCAAAAAATATTATACATTAGCAGTGCAAGATAAAGGTGATCTGGGAGAAGCTCATTATGTCAAAAAACTCAGAAAGATGCTTTTGGATTCAGTGGATGAGCAGATGATGAGTGATGTGCCGTTAGGAGTGTATCTCTCAGGAGGTCTGGATTCGACCGCTGTGCTTGCGTTCATGAAAAAAGCAAGATCGTTGTCTGATCAGGAAGAACAGATAAAGACATTCTCAATAGGATTTGGTGATTACGAAGATCATTCTGGTGAGATGAACCATGCCAGGAATGCAGCGGAGCATTTTGGGACAGATCATCATGAGATATTCATAGGACCTGAATCAGTCAAAACTATCCCTAAAGTCATATGGCACCTGGATGAGCCCATATCAGATGCCACGACAATACCTACTATGCTACTTTCTGAATTCGCAAGAAAATGGGTCGTCGTCAATCAGAGTGGAGAAGGTGGTGATGAAATATTTGGCGGATATGTCCAATACGGGATGATAAACAAGCTTGAAAGATATGTGCGCCCTATTCCTGCTATGTTAAGAAGAGGTCTTTTCCCACCGATCATCAGGACTATTCCTATTGCCATGCTTGACAAAGTGTTTAATTATCCTTCGTCTCTTGGTGTTGAAGGCCGTGAACGATTAGTAGAATTTGTAAGAGACGCAGAAAGCAGGACCAAAAGCTATCTGAATCTGATCTCGGTGTTTTCAGAGGCCGAGAAAAAATGCGTATTAACTGAAAGATGGAAACAGAGTATCGCAAAAGATGATATATCAAAAAAAGTCGGCAACAGGTGGTTCACTGACAATAGAACCTGTTTTTTAGATCAAGTATTCCTGCGTGAGAACAATACATGGTTGCCAGATTATATTCTGACGCGTCTTGATAAGATGACTATGGCACATTCCATAGAATCAAGAGTGCCTTTGTTGGATATCCGGCTCATAGAATTCTCTGCGACAATGCCAAGACATTATAAGATCGATAAGCTGATATTGAAAAAAGCGGCAGCAGGTATGGTTCCAAAAGAGATAATACAACGTAAGAAACATCCATTCTATATTCCGATCGATTCATGGTTCGGAAAAGGCATACGTGATATTGCAAAACAGGCCATCGGTTCTAGCAAGATTGTGGATACTCTTTTTAGAAAAAGTTATACAAAGAAGCTTCTCAACAGACGAGGCTCTTCAAATCTGGTCCATAGCAGGCAGTTATGGTCTCTTTTGACATTATCTATCTGGCACAAGCTTTATATAGAAAATGACGTTAAAAAACCAATATTGGACTTAGATCGGTTGCTTTGAAGATGCGGACAAAAAAAAATCCAAAGAAAAAATCTGAAAGATGTCGTGTGGTGGTCCTTAATCCTCCTAGTCGACACGCAAAGAACGTAGTGAGAGACCTGGTATATGGGTGCTGGTGCAAGGGCAAGCGTATTGCCGCCGCTAAATTTCCGCCGACCACTCTTCTGCAGATTGCTACAGTGCTAGAAAATGAACCTGAGAATGAGATGATACTTCTGGATTCTCAGGCAGATGATCTTTCTTTTGAGATTGTGCGGAAAAAAGTTTCCGAAGTGAAACCACAAATAATAATCTTTCCGACATCTACGATGAGTTTTAAAGAAGACGCACAGACAATGCGAGAATTGAAAGATGATGCTGTAAAAGATAAAAGAGACTTAGTGATCTTATCGTATGGATCACATGTCACTTTCCTTCCAGAAAGCTCTCTTTTGGAAGACAGCATAGATTATATTGTGATGAAAGAACCAGAATATATACTGCGTGATTTCGTGAGGGCATATCGCAAAGGAAATGATGTGAGTTCTATCGGGGGGCTTGGATTCCGTACCTCTAAAGGTATCAAGATCAATCCACCTTACCCGTTCATAAAAGATTTAGATGACATGCCTTTTATCAATAGAGAACACATCAAGATGTATGCTTATTTCAATCCGCTTGTGAGAAGATTGCCTTGGACTACGATGGTCACCTCGCGCGGCTGTCCAGGAAGATGTAATTTCTGTTCATCACCATCTTTCTATGGCAATGTGCTCAGGTTCCGAAGCGCAGAAAGTGTGGTCAATGAGATGGTTGTGTTATATAAGATGGGTTATAGGGAGATCTTTTTCCGCGATGAGACATTCACCGCGCATCGGAAAAGACTAGTGGATATATGCGATCTGATAATCAAGAAAAAACTGGATATGGCATGGATATGCAATGCCAGAGTAGGAAATCTTGACAAAAAGACGATGAAGATCATGAAAGATGCTGGTTGTCACACCATAAAATTCGGTGTTGAATCTGGTGTGCAAGAGATTCTCAATAATATTCATAAAGGTATCGATGTGAATATGACAAAAAAGACATTCAAGTGGACGCATGAGGTTGGTCTTGATACACATGCTCACACTATGGTTGGATGCATAGGTGAGACTTCTGAGACCGTGAGACGCACAATAGAATTCCTAAAGGAGATTGGACCGACAACTTTGACTGCTGGCGCATTTACTCCTTATCCTGGCACAGAGATCTTTGAGATGGTGAAGAAAAAGGACACTAGCATCGGAGATGGCACTGATTCTGATCTGTCGACACTTCATACACAAGGATATCATAGCAAGGAATTATGTGACCTGAGTGATGAGCAGGTTGGTAAAGCAGTACGAAAGATATACAGTAGTTTCTATCTACGACCTAGCTATGTGTTTAAACGGCTTATCTCCATACGATCTTTTACAGATATCCGACGTCTTCTGTTCGCAGGTCTTGAAGTCATATCCTTTGCTGCAGGCAGGGATGATGAATAAAGCCACTCGTTGATTCTGATGTGTCTTTTATCATTGCTTGAGATTGCTACAGTCATATATCTTGCCAAGTAATACTCCTTTATCTGAGAACTCTTTTAGCGTTGTACAACTTTCGAGAAGATTGAATAACTTGCCTTCTCGATCAATCAGCCTCACATCTATGAAGATCACAGTACCGCCTTCATCGTGTAGTTGTTGTGCAAATGTATCAATCTTATCTGGATCTTTTTCGAGCGGGTCGAATTGTTTTAGACCTTGGCAGTCAGATTGCCAGATGTCTGTGCAATATTTTTTCGTGAGATAGTATCGATAATTCGAGAATCCAATATTATATATCGGTTTTTCAAGGGTGTTTTTGAGAAAATAATCTTGTATTTCAGTGCCTACTTTTTCATAGTCTGGAGATGTTGGGTGGAATAGATATTCATTGAGGATGAAAACATTGAAACCTAATCCAATTATCAATGCGATGAGAAAAAGGCTTGCTATAATGGCATTGTATGGTTTTGTGTCAATTATTTTTCTAGACCAGAAAAAGAAAGCAACATATGAAATGATGCCGATAAATGCAATGTATGAAAAAAATACAACTTTCATATTGATCAGCATACCCGCATTGTTATCAGCACCGTTTGAAAGCGGGAAATCCCAATCAGGTGGAAAAGAACTTGAATGGGCTATCAATAAATCAAGCCGATTGATTGAGATGATGTTTCGTTCAGTATTAAGGCCCATCATGATGGCGATAGATATCCCTAAAAGGATGGCTGATATAAGGCAGATGATGATTAACTGGTATCTTGTTGGTCTGAGTTTTAATCCCACAAAGAAAGTGATAATATAATCTGCCGTGAGAATGACTATGACTGGGATCAGGACGGCAAGATACTTTTCACGGTATCCATTGATTATAGGGATGATAAGGCTATAGAATATGAAAAAAGTCAGTAGAAAAGTCAAAAGATATGATCTTGGTACAGGTTTAGTAATAGTTTTGATATGCTTTAAGACATATAATATAATAATAATCACAATCATCGGGCCAGCCCAGAATAGGATTGGTAAAAAACCGAAAGGTACCTTGAATATTATATCCTTTAATCCAATACCGATATATCCAGTCGCATTTGTCATGACGGAACCCATGAATACAGCAGTCACATCTATAAAATCTCTAAATATATAATCAATGATGAAAAAAATGATCAGTCCGGCAATGACAAATAGAAAATAAAATGAAGCTAGCTTGACTGCTTTGAAAAACTTTCGTTTCCGTATGAATTCCACAAAGAAGACAACACCTAAAAAAATGACGGCAGATTCATATGCTAGCACTGCTAGACTTATCAAGGTAGCACTATATCCGGCATATCTCCAGTTCTCTGTTTCTGTATACCGTAAAAGGAAATAGAGTCCTGATAGAACAAAAAAACTTAACTGTTCCCACGGTACATTTGCGCTTGTGGATGAAAAGACATGCCATGGCAGGAATGTCAGCATAAATAAAGCTATAAATGCAGTATTTCTTGAAAAATATCTTTTCGCTATCAGATATACAAAGACGAAACTAAATAATGAAAGGATGAAAGGGAATAAGCGAAAACTATAATTATGCACTCCGAACAGTGCGAAAAAAAGGTTGTGCATGATATGTACAAGTGGTGTGTGTCCTCCACCAGTATTTTGGAACACATTTTCGAAAAAAGCAGCATACAATGTGGCATCACCAAACTCAGATGCACCAAGCCGAATGGCGCGTATAACTGCATAGATCATGAATAGAACCCCAAGAGGCCAGAGATGATATCTTTTTCTACATTTGGTGCTTGGATTAATGATGTTCTCTTTTATATCGGATCTATCTTTATTCATCCGTTTAGATGTCAACAAAAAAACCATACTTTGATTGGATGAAGGAGTGGTTATTTAAAGTTTCTGACATGGTGGGACATCTGTTTTTAAACCATAATACATATAAAATCGGCTTTCACTTCTTCCTAGTGATCTGAAAGAATATCAGCACAAGCAGAGTGAACATGATTATTGTCGATACAGCGAACACATCTTTGTATTCATCTATGACATCCATCGTATCAAATGCCATCCTTCCAGTAACCTTGCTTTCTGATAGTGCCTTGCTTTCGGACAGTATGATTGTCTCTACCTCATCGACTTTTGTCTCTGCTTTGATCATAGTCATTTTCTGTTCGCAATCAGTTTTCAGCACTGCGACGATCGGATCATCATCTGTCTTGCCTTGATATGAAGACATAATCGTGAATTGGCTGTCGCCAGGGATTATCCCTTCAGGCACTGTGAACTGAAAATCAAGCGAACTTGATCCTTCTCTTTCTAGTTCTATCGTATCGCTCAATATATAGATCCCAAGTTCCTCATTCTTGACAAGGACTTGAAGTCGATCTATATCCTTTTTTCCGATGTTCTTCACAGTCACAGTCAAAGTGCCATCCTCATCACAGAGCAGATTCTCATCAGCGAATACTGCATCCATCTTCACATCGTATCTCTCTAAAGAGATATCGACCGTCTGCTTGATATCATCTATCGCGACATCGTTTCCATCTTCATATTCAGCTTCGACAGACACTGATAACTCATAGCTATCTTCATCGACAAAATCCGGGATATCAAGGTATAATCTGACTGTCTCTGTGTCACCTGGCTCAAGATCGAATTCATCTGATTCTGTCTCTATCTCATCTCCATCATCAATGTCATCGATCATAGCAGTGATTGTGATATCTTCGATGTCCTGGTCGACCAGATTCTCAAGTTTCAGCACAATCTCTATCTGCTGACCAGGTCCGACAATGATCTGACCTGGATCTACTTTTTCGTCATTTACATATATCCTGAAATTGCTGATATCAAGCGGGTTTGCGTATACATGCAGGCAGCCAATGATCAATATCAATCCAAACAATAGGGCGCGTATCAATGGGGGTCTCATTCTTTCCATCTCCTTTTGATGTATTCTAATATACTTATGTGTATACTGGTGCTGTTAAGTCATATATAAATCCCCAACACTCCGATTTTCTCTGCATGATCTATCTATATATCCCGAAAAACCGCATGATTTAAATATGAATAAAATCAGTTTAATTTCTTAAGAAAAAAGAGGAAAAATGCAGATCAGATATTGTTTGATTATCCTTATCGTGATTATATCATCGATAGGCATAGTGAGCGCCAAAGATATGGATGATGATTCAGTCGGACAAAAATTAAAAGAGACTTTATGGAGCGGATTCTATAAGGCATATACTTTTTTTTCTGGATCAATCGTCGGAAACGCAGTTATATCTACTGGAGTATCAATCTCAAATGAAAGATCAGAAGATAATGAAAATATCACTAGAGATATCTGGCTTCCAACAGAGACCAGACATGCTGATTCTGAAGAGATAGCTGATGATGAATTATATAGTCTTATGGATAAGATAAGAGAGCTTATGGATGAGAAAAAAAATCGGCTCCCTTCAGAAGATGATACGGAAATGATCGAGAAGCTGAAGCAGAAAATAACTTCTATCGCGACTGGTGATTCAGATATGATTGTCTCGCAATGAGTCAATTCAAGCAGCTCAATGGTGGATCTTTGATGAGCTCTTCTAGGATCTCTACTGTTTGATCGATATCGCGCATATGTGCGATGCTTGATGTCGTGTGGATATTTCTTACAGGGACACTGATAGCGGTGGACGGCACACCATTCTTAGAGACGCTGATCATGCTTGCATCAGTCGTGCCGAAATCGCTCACCTCGAACTGCAATGAGATCTTCTTCTTCTTCGCTATCTTTTTCATCCAATCATTTATGCAACGATCAGATATGAAAGCTTCATCCATGATAGTGATCACTGGACCTCCACCGATCGTGATGACTTGCGTATCAGTATCTTCTTTTTTTGATATAAGATCATTTGCTGGTGTGGTGTCCACAGTGATGCTCCAGTCAGGATCGACCTCAAACGCAGAGGTCTTCGCACCATATAAACTGAATTCTTCTTGGACAGTGAAGACGAAGCAGATCTCGTTCTTTGGATTCTTTATCCTTTTTGCGAGCTCGATCAGGATGAAACATCCGATACGATCATCAAGCGCTTTTCCAAGTATCTTCTTACCATATCTTAGATAATTGCATTCTCTTTCAAACCCGACAAATGTCCCTACACCGATCCCTTCTTTCTCAAGCTCTTTTCTTGTGAGCCCAGTATCAATTATAAGATCTCCTATCTCGGGAAACTCTTCGAAATCGACACCAGCAGAGATCTGTCTTGTCGTGATGACACCATGTAACGCTTTTGATTTCCCTTCGATATGCACTATGTCTGCAAGAAGGCTTCCAGGAATGATTCCACCAACTGCAGAACAGAATATGATCCCTTCATCATCGATGCCTTTTATCATGAGTCCGATCTCATCCATATGGGCAGCGAGCATGACACGAGGCCGTGCGCCTTTCTTGACAGCGATCAGGTTGCCAAGCTTGTCGACAGTCACTTCATCGACATGGTCTTTTATCTCATCATAGATTATCTTCCTTACTTCGGCTTCATTGCCTGACACGCCATACGCATTCACAAGAGTCCTAAGCAGTTTCATCGATAAACACCTTAGGCAGATAATTGTCATCGGCCTATAAAAAGGTTTAGTTTAAATAGTGCATCTCATTAACCACGCCAGTCCTGGTCGATGAAGAACCCAAGGAGTAGTGCCGGAGTTATGGTATGATCACTTGTAGGCTGAGGCCAGGACACTTCTCTATCCATCATATTTCTTGTTCCGGTGGAGATTATGGTCATACAATGGATGTTCGTGGCCATGTTCTTTTCGATGATAAAGTTCTTGTATGTGCGCGATCTTCTTGTGGATGAGATTGCTAAGATCAAGCGAGAAATCCTCAAGCAGAAGTGAGAAATGATCCCCGCCAAGGAAGTGCGGCAGGATGACATAATCAGCCCCAGCATCATATAGCTCAAGCGCTTCATCTACTTGATAAGAAGTGACAAAGATCATCGCGTCCTTGTTGATACGTTTTGTTTTTTGTATAAGCAATCTGCTTGTCTTGTCGTCGGGTATTGTTGATATTATCATCTTTGCGTTTTTTAGATTCAGTCTTTCAAGTATCTCTGGATCTGCGACATCTCCATATATGCATGGTACGCGATTCATTATGAGTCTCTTGATTATCTCAGGATTGAAATCGATGACCAGGAAATCTTTTCGCAGGTCTTTTAACTTTTTGAAGATGCTGTATCCGACTCGATCATATCCAACAAGTATTATGTCCATTAACTCTTTTTTATCTGTCGGGATATATTCAAAATCTTCATGTCTGGTCTCAAATCTTTTTAGGAACTGCAATGGCTTTGATAGTCTATGATAAATATCTCTTTCAAATTTGATGAAGTAAGATGTCATTGTTATAGTGACGACAGCAAGTATGACTGTGATTGTCATTATCCTGTTCGATATGGCACCGATGCTCACTCCCATAGCTACGATTATCAAAGAGAATTCGCTGATCTGTGCAAGTGATATCCCACTCATGAAAGATGTCCTTAACTTATATCCAAATAATTGCGTAGTTACCAGAATGATTATCGGTTTCACTATCAATGTGAATCCGATGAACGCTATCAATGGGATGATAATATTCGGGATATCCCAAAAGACCACTTGCATTCCAAGCGAGACAAAGAAAAGTGTGGAGAAGAAATCTCTAAGCGATCTCATCCTTCCAGCGATCTCAAGGTTGTAATCTAAATTTCCAAGTATCAACCCTGCAAGGAATGAACCTATCGCGACTGATAATCCCGCATAATGGAAAAGTATCCCAAAGAGAAAACAGATCGATAACGAACTTAAAAGAAGCAATTCGACTGTGCTTGCTGCGAATCTGAATAATCTTGGCAAGATATATTTCCCAGCAAATAAGATCGCAAGGATAAGGATTCCACCTTTGAGAAAGACTTGAAGGAAACTCTGAAATATTGTTGTTCCGCTACTTGTCGATATGAATGTGAGGGCCATTATTGCGAAGAAATCTTCAACAAGCAGTATACCAAGTACGATCCTGCCATGCAGTGTATCCAGCTCACGTTTATCTGAAAAAAGTTTGATGACGACCATGGTGCTGCTGAATGCGAGCATTATCCCAAGATAGAATGCTTGCAGGCTTGTGAATCCAAGCGCTCTGGAAAGACCAAAACCTGCCAGGAAAAGCAATAACGTCTGGACAGAACCACCGACCAGTGAGACAACACCCACATCTTTTAGTCTTGCAAGATCGATCTCAAGACCGACCATGAACAGAAGAAACGCTATGCCTATCTCAGAGAAAGTTATTATGACATCTTGGTTCTTGACAAGACCAAGGACAGGCCCAGTGATTATGCCTGCGATCACATAGGCAGGGATCAATGGTTGTTTGAACAATCTTGATATGAAACCACCGACTGTGGCTATGATCATTATCATTCCTAATTCAAAAAATATTGCATCCATACGTCACCACTTTTTTTAAATTGAATCGATTATGTTTGTCACGAGCCGTTGGAATCTCTTTGATGATTTTTTGCCGGCTTCCATCACTTCTTCATGTGATGGGATGTTCCTTCCATCGTGCACATTTGTTATGCATGATATCCCGATGACTTTCATACCCATGTGGTTCGCGACGATGACTTCTGGTACTGTCGACATGCCAACCGCATCACCGAATGAACGGTACATCTTTGCTTCTGCCGGTGTTTCATATGTTGGTCCGATCAAAGCGATGTATGTTCCCTCCTGTAACTTGATCTTGCTCTTAGCCGCCGCCTTCTTCACGATCATCCTAAGTCTCTTGTCATATGCTTCTGTCATCGGCAGGAATTGAGGTCCTAGCCTTTCATCATGCATGCCGACAAGAGGAGTCGTACCCATGGCATTGATTTGGTCTGTGATAAGCATCAGATCGCCCACATTGAAATTCCGGTTCAGCCCTCCGGCCGCATTAGTGACAATAAGGATATCTGGGCCTAGCTGTCTCAGCACCCTTATTGGGAAGGTTACTTCCTGTAGTGAGAAGCCTTGGTAGGCATGGAATCTTCCAGCCATAAGGACCACTTTTTTTCCGCATATCTTTCCAAAGATCAATTCTCCAGCATGGCCGGCCACATTCTTTGTCTTTGGAAATCCAGTGATGGTCTTATAGCTGATCCTGTATCTCACATCCACATTGCTTGTAAAGCCTCCAAGCCCACTTCCAAGCACAAGAACTATCTCTGGGGCGAAATCCTTTATTCTTCTCTTTAGGAATGCTGATGTTTTCCGTATATTCTCGTATAGAGAAACCATATCAGTTTTATTCGAATAAGAAGTATAAAAACCTTTTTAAGGAGACTATTTCTGTCTACGCCTTCTCTTCTCTTTTTTCATGCGTTTTCTCTGCCACTTCCAACGCATCTGACCCGGTTTTTTCCAACGCCTTGAATTTCGTTTCATTCTTGCAAATCCCCTAATTTTTAGGTTTTTTCAGTAATCTGAGGAAATAAGGCCAATTTATAAACGTTTCGAAAACAGAAGTGTATAAACTGGGATTTGCACAAAAATCTCCTATTATTCTAGATTAATTATAGATTAACAGAAATATTTAAATATGACCAGGACCATTTTATATCTAAAAAAGTATAATACTAACAGTGATTCCGGAAAACTAGATTACGATAACACAATAATATCTTTTTTGATCAGGGATGTATGGGGATTTTGGAGATTTTATGTGCTTTATACCGTATAGAAGTGTCAAAATATGATTGAAAACAGATTGGAACTGGATATAATCTCCCTTTATGATAATAATCTTAAATCTCTTTTTAGCATCAATCAGATCTCTAAGAAGCTTGACAAAAAATATCCTTACATCAACAAGAAAGTGAAACAGCTCATCAAATCTGATATCCTGCAGAAAATAAATTTTGGCCGTTCTCATCTCTGCAGCATCAATCTAGATTCAGATCGCGCGATCATCCTTCTGAGCCTGAATGAGATCAGGAAAAAAGAGAGATTTCTTTGTGATTTGGGAACTGACATGAATCAGATGTTAAATAGGATCAAGAATGAGATTGATATGCATTCTATCATAGCTATTCCCGGAAAAGACGAAAGGATAATATTCATCTGCCGGGATGAACGGGATATAATTCGTCTGCAGAGACAGAAAAAAGGTATGAAGCTGCGATGCGAAGCGATGACTAGTGATGGATTCAAGCAGGAACTATGTGGTGGAAAGAACGATATGTTCAGCAATCATGTTGTCCTGTATGGGTATGAACGGTTCTTTGAACTCATATCTCAGATAGATGAAAAGATAACTGATATTTATTCGCCGATGGCATTTTGAAAATGGGTATAAGCATGAAAAAAGGGGTGTATGTGGCTCTTATGATTATGATAGTCACGCTTCTGTCCGGCATGCATGCGATGGCGGTAGATTATGATTATTTCCTGAATCTCTCTGATCTGCCATTCGACAGTGCTGCACAGATTGACTTTGCCGGTACGATAAATGGGTCTTATTTAATCACATATGGTCAATTCCTCTCAGGGATAGATCAAATTACGCTCAATACTTCGACATTTCCCCTCATGATCAATATCTCGATACCCAAAAACACTTCTTTTGGTGATCATACTAGCTTTGTCAATATACATGGTAACGGGACAGACGAGAACAAGTCTTTCGTGTTCACGGTGGAGAAAGAAGAAGTGCTCAACATTTCACCAGATAATTTTTCAATGACTGTGACTGAGTCAAGTGTCTGGGATGATTTCTTTGAGATGAGATTTTATGGTCCGAATGGCACGACACTCTATGTGAATACGAGCAGCCTCTCTAAGAGATGTGATGTCTATCACACGAGTTTCTGTGATGTGCAATTGCTCATCAAAGAGCAAGGCTATGCGAGTTTCCTTTATGCTCCAGAAAGCAATGGCCAGCATGCCACCTGGACGACATTCATCTTCAAGAATCAGACATTTAAGAAACAGCTTGATTTCAATATCAGCACATTCAATGATCTTGCGTTCGATTTCAATTTCTCGCCGTCAAGACCATCGATCGGACAAAGTGTGGTGTTTACTTCTGATGTCGATAGTTATGAGGATTCAGTCACCTATAAGTGGGATTTCGAGAATGATTGGAACATAGATGCGACGACACCGAATGTGACAAAGATATTCTCATCTAAAGGAAATTATGTTGTGAATCTCACCCTGACTGATTCGATCAAAAGTATCTCTGTTATCAAACAGATAAATGTGACTGATCTTATATATAATGTGACTGTGATAGTCAAAGCAGGCACGCAATTCGTCGATAGTGCGCAGGTATCGTTAGGATCAGTTGTGAAATATTCTGACTCGAATGGCACAGTTAGCTTCGAAGTTGAGAAAGGAAATCATTCTCTTGTCATTGTTAAAGAAAGATATGATCGATATAATACGACACTTGTTGTGCAGGTGCCTATCCAGTATACTGTCGATCTGATCGATGGCCCAGATTATGTGACTGACAATAGTACGCAGAAAGTGAACAGCAAAAGCGCTGTTGTCGCATTGACCCCTGAAGATATACAGCTCAAATCACCAAGTGACAAAAGCAGGATGGGGCCAGACCTAGTGACTTTGACTTACATTGTCATGAAACCGAATGTCAATACTTGCCAGCTGTATCTCAAGCAGAATAATCTTAATTTCATGATCAAAGACACAAACAGCAAGGTCACCCTTGGTCAGGTCGAAGATTTCACGCTTAGGAACATGAAAGCTGCGAACTATACCTGGAAAGTGAGATGCAAAGATAATTCTTCAGAAGCGTTCTCTGAAGAGCTGACTTTTTTTGTGGAAGATGAGAATCAGAAGATAATAACTGATGAAGTGAACAATATCGATAGATTGATCACTAATGTGAATAACGCGATAGTGAATTTCAGGACGCTGAACAGCGAAGAATATAAGTTCATCTTGAGACTTCTTTCTGTTGAAGAAGAGTTGTATAAGCAAAAAGATGAATTGGTCACGCTCAAGAAAAAGATACAAGATGCAGCAGATAACGAAGATAAAGATTATATCGACAGAGAGATTGTATATGCGAAGCAAAAACAAGATGCCCTGAAAAAGACAATGATAAAGAATGTGTCTATTCTTGATTCTTCTCACTTCATCTATCTACCAAGCGATCTGGATATCGAACAGGTAGCTGAAGAATTCATCTCTACAAGATCAGATGAGGATGATATAGATAAGAAAGCATATCTCAAAAGAAGCAAAGCGTTCCAGAAGGATGTGAATGTCGACACAAGCGCTTATCTTGTCGAGCTCAACTATGCGTCATCAGCTAAAGATTACATGACAATCATCCAACGAAAGGTGACTGTGGGCACAGATTATGGCAATCATTCTTATATAGAATCTATTCCGAAAGAGATTGCGAAATCATATGAAGAACTGAAGATGTTCGGCAATGATTTCAAAGTGCTGAAATATGATCCTCTCATTGAGTTTGACATAACTGAAAGCAATAACATCGTATATGCAGTCAAGAAGCGGATGTTCTTGAATGAGATTGAAAAGATAAAAGGCGGTCTGATGGACGCTGATATAGATAAAAATGCGACAGTCTTTGGCATGGGCATGCCTTTCTTTACTGGATTGATCTCTTTTGTCTTGATTAGTGCAGGCATTGTCTTTTCATGGTTTATCTTCCTTTCAAAAAGACAATTTGGCATCGCTGTCAAAGGCAGGTTGTCTTGTTTTGCAGAATCAGCCATTGGGATCTTTAAGAAAAAACCGCAGATGACTGTGCCAGTCCCGGTTCATAAAGAAGATATAGATATCGGAGGAAAAGTCACTTCTCTTGTGAATGAAGTCCTGGACTACGCGATGAAAGGCGATGAAGAGAAGGCAGGGGAACTCTATTGTCTGATCGATGAGATGTTCAATGCAGCGGATGGCAAAATAAAAGTGATGATTGCCGAGAAGCTTTCGCATCTTCGTCATGAATTGATACTCATCCAAGTCAAGAATCTGATCGAGCAGACCACTATACATATCGGAAATGGGCTTTTGACAGAAGCAAAGGCCATATACGATGAGATTCTGTCTCATTACAAGGATATGCCATCTCATCATCAGATGCATCTTAAAGAGACGATGCAGATCCTGAAGGCAAGTCTACTTGAATTGTATGAGAAAATGAAGACTGGGGCGCTCGGAACTGAGAAATGTATTTAAAGGATATATAATATAATTAACTATATAAAAGAAAGCAGAAATCCAATATAAGGGGAAAAAAGAGATGAGTAAAATAAAATGGGTCATAGGCATCTTGATATGCCTTGTTTTGTTGCCTATGATAGCTTCTGCAGTAGAAGAGAAAATCTATCTCATCCGGTCGAGCAGCTCTAATTCAACATATCTTTCAGTAGAGGATCTCTCATTCTATGCCTGCACAAGGGAACCGGATGCTGATATCCGTACGTCTCTATTCTGTCTTGATGATTCAAATCTGATCAATCTTGAGACTGTGCCCTGGATCGATGGCTGCAGACTCGCGTCATATGATCTATCAAACATAGATTGCACAAATCTTCTTATCCAGGCAGAATATCTAAAAGAGAATGAGAATGTCAAGATGACAAAGCTCATCAAGATAAGGAAAGTAACATCAGTCCTCAATCAGATTGCGAATGGACAATTTGATGATGGTGGTTGGGGTGATCCAGTAAGCACCGCATATGCAATCTTCGCATATTCGACTTTTATTGATGCATTTGAAGAGCAATTGCAAGATGGTATGGAATGGTTGAAGCTCAATAGGGATAATGTCGATAAATGCTGGCCTGAAGATGATTGCGATATCAAGACAACCGCAAAAGTGGTCTCACTTTTACGTCTTGCAGATTATGATAACAACAAAAGGATAATACATGATGGCGAGATATACTTGACGACAATGCAGAATAAACTCGTTGGGACAGAGACCTGGCAACTAAATTTCAAGCCAAATATAACGTTGGATAATAATACACCTTTTTTGCAATGCATGGTCAATGATTCTAATACAACATCATTCTATATGTTTTCCAAATTGAATCTCACTGCGAACACCACCACAAATATAACACATACACCAAGCATTATGCAGATCAATTTCTCTGCATACAATCAAAGAAAGTTTGACGTTGCCTGTACTGGTAATATCAGTGCTAATATCACGACACATACCGGAGATCCGACTCTTATTTACAAAGCAGGGGATAATCTGACATATACTCTTCCTGGCGCATGTTGGTCAGATAAAGTCAAATGGGCCAATTGTACCGAAGAATCAACGCTTTATTCTTTATTGACTGGAGTGAATAGTTATTATCGTGACTCTGCCATGTTATATATTCAGAATCAGACTATCACAAATAGCATCGGATCATATCTTGATGATGAAGACATAAAGCTTGATGGATTATACATCTTTGCCACAAACAAAGAGCATGAAGAGAAATCAACAGCCCTCTTATCAAAGAACTCAAGTGAATTAAGGTGGCTTTATTACCAGCAGAACAATGATGGCAGTTGGGGATCTGGCACAGCTCTGAATAGGATGGATGATACTGGTTATGCAATCATGGCGATTGAATCTAGTATCACAGAAGGTAGTGATGAAGTCCTCGAAGACGCAAAAGACTGGATATCTGAGAACGAACCATCCTCTGGCTGGGGTGATATCGAGCAGACTGCGCTTGCATTCAATGCGTTGAAGGGTGACATACGGCCTTTTGTGAAGACCGACCCTACGCATATACTGTTGACTTCTACAGTGCAGGAGGTCTTGTTCTATAATCCATCTACATTCAATCTGGATCAAATAACTATGGAGTTCAGTAGCGAAATATCTAAAGCCGTCAAGATAGAAGAGATGTCAGAGCTCGGTCCTGATTCGGCAAGGAAGATTAAGATAACTCAGACAGGTATCGCACCGGATGAGAATAATGGATATCTCACAATCTATAATGCCGGAACCCAGATTGGAAATGTCCCAGTAAGTGTCTTCAAGTATGAGAAGATAGATATCACTTATCCAAATTCATTGACTCTTTTTGGCAAAGAGGCGGCATTGAAGCTTGATATCGTGAAAAGTGCTGCCACTTTCACATGTGATGTGCAATGGGATAACGATGATATCAGTTCCAAGAAGAGCTTTGTTGTGTCGGATCAGAGCAGCGTCGTGCTTGATATCACCTTGAAGAATCTTGAGAGAAGACAGGCAGATTATCTCGGGACGATTGTATGTGTGTCTGGCACGAACACAAAGAAGATACCTCTTGTCGTGAACATAAATCAATATCCTTCAAAACCGATCTCTATAAGTCCAAAGAATATTTTCATAAATAAGAGTGAAGAAGATTTCACATTCACATTGCAGAACAATCTTAATGAACCTGTGAGTGTGACTATCAAATTCAGGTCAAGTGAGCCATATTATCAGCTGGAATCATCAAATATTGTCCTGAACCCAAAGGCCGATAGAGAAGTTACCGTGATGAATCTTATTCCAAAAGGGATGAATCTTAGCAAATCAAATATCTTAGAGGCCGAATCTTTTGGACAACGAGAATCGATCACGGTGATCACTGAGATTCCGGCAAGTTCACTTGGTTTTGTTCTGTTTAGTGGGATAGCTATATTCATAATCGCCGCTATGACGATACTTGGTCTTGTCTTCAGACAGCAGATAATGTCTCATGTCCCGACAAAGATGATCACAAAGATAAGGAGGATGCCGTTTGTACGGAATGTGACGAAGAGTATGGGGACTTCTATGCAAGAAGATGATGGAGAAGAGGTCATAACAAAGAAGAAAGTCGATACAGAACGACTCAAGACGACAATCATAATGAACAGCATCAAGATCCTTGAGAATCTCAAGAAAGGAGAAGATGATATCAAGCAGAAACTTCGGTTTGAAGGTTTCACAGATGAAGATATAGCTAATGCTTACAAAGAGATCGAAGAGATCGAGAAAGAGAAAAAGAAATTCAATGACCAGAGGTCGACGATCGCGATCGTCGAGACCATGAACAAGAATAGCGCAATCATCAGGTCAAGGCTTAAGCAGGAAGGATTCACTGACCGACAGATCCAGACCGCTCTGATGTCTCTACGAGAAGAATTGAAAGACAAGGAGAAAAAATTACGAACTGAACTCGCTGATCATGGTATCAATGTCGATAAAGATGGAAAGAACGGCGATAATAAAGAGAAAGTCGCTTTTGATAATAAATGAAAGGTGATCGATTTGGGTGACAAGACAAATATACATTCGCTATTGGATGAAAGCAATTATTTCATGACAAAAGATGGCAGGACCATAAAAAATCTGAAAGAGCTTGCGCTGGTCATGGAGCATCTTGCGCAGGATGTGTTTGAGCATCATGTCAGCGAGAACAAGAATGATTTCGCATCATGGATAAAGGATGTGATCAAGGATGAAAATCTTGCTGGAGAGCTCATGAAATCTTTCGATAAAGATGGCCACCAAAGGATTATCTTTCGGCATATAATCAAGAACTTCATAGAATAAGCTATCTGTCTGCTGGTCCGATCTTCTTATGCGTGACACCAAGCACGAAAGCTCTGGTCTTCAGCTCAGTGCAGATCTCTTCTAGGATTTCCTCTGATCTGATCTCGACGTCGAATTGTATAGTCACCCTATCTTTCTTTGCTTTTGAATGGACTGCATGGATAGTATTGATCTTGTCTGCGACAATCTTGAGAAGCTCTGCGAGGATGCCTACTTTATCGGATACATCCACAAACACCCTAAAGACAGTTGGCTCTTTCTCAGCTTCCCATCGCATATCCACTTCTCTTGATGGTTCGAGCGAGTGCACATTTATACAATCTTTCCGATGGATAGTAAGTTTTCCATCAGTCGTCCTGAATGCTCTGATGTCATCTCCAAATTTAGGGTTGCAGCATTTTGAGAATTTCAATCCACTTTTTTTCTTGGTCGCAAGCGTCTCTTCTTTATTCTCTTTCTCTTTTATCTCTTCGCGCGCTTTCTTTGGATCTTTATCTATCTTGATATTGAGTGTCTGCCGGATCTTGCTTTTAGCCAGGTTTGTCTTGACGAAACTAAGCCAGTTCCGCGATGGACGTGCATTGGAAGAAGTGATTATCTCGACTATATCTCCGCTTTTCAAGCATCTATCCAATGAGACGATCCTATTGTTGACTTTTGCCTGACAGCAATGATTTCCGACTTCTGTATGGACTTCATACGCGAAGTCGATCGGTGTGGATTTTTCCGGAAGCGGGATCGGCTCGCCTTTCGGTGTGAACACAATTATCTCATCTTTGAAAAGATCTATCTTCAGGGTCTCTATGAACTCTTTTGAGTCTGTCGACATCCTCATCCAGTCAAGAATCTGTTTAAGCCATGCGATTTTCTTGTCAAATTGCTTGTCTCTTTCGTCTCCTTTGTACAACCAATGCGCAGCTATGCCTTCTTCAGATCGATAATGCATATCTTTTGTCCTGATCTGGACCTCGAGGATCTTGCCATGTGATCCGACGACGACAGTATGCAGGGACTGATAATCATTCGATTTTGGGACAGAGATATAATCCTTGAATTTATGTGGCATAGGTTTCCACAAGGTATGGATCACACCAAGTGCGCTGTAGCATTGCGGGATCGTGCTGACGATTATCCTGATCGCCACAAGATCGAATATCTCATTGAAAGCGACATTCTTCTTCTGCATCTTTTTGTAGATGCTATAGAAACTCTTCGCTCTGCCGAACACCTTTGCGTCCTTTATGCCTCTTTCGTTGAGCTCAGCTTCAATCCTTTCATTTATCGCTTTTACTTCTGCTTCACGTTCTTCGATCTTTTTGTTGATCTTGATCTTGAAATATTGATATATTTCTGGTTCAAGATATCTCAAACAAAGATCCTCAAGGATAGATTTAGTCCTGCTCATCCCCAATTTATGGGCGATCGGCGCATAGATATCAAGCGTCTCTTTTGATATGCTTATCTGCTTCTCCCGTGTCATATATTTCAAAGTCTCCATGTTGTGGAGACGATCCGCGAGCTTTATGAGAATGACTCTTACGTCTTTTATCGTCGCGAGAAGGACTTTTCTTACATTTTCTGCTCGTCTTGCTTCGATCCCATCAAGATTGATCTCGTCGATCTTTGTGACTCCTTCTACTAAAGATGCGATCTCATCGCCAAAGAGCTCTGTTATCTTATCTGCCTTTATCTTGGTGTCTTCTAGCACATCATGGAGGAGCGCGGCACATAATGTCGGAGTATCAAGTCTCATCAGAATAAGCGATTTTGTGACTTCGAGAGGATGTATGAAATATGGGTCGCCAGATAATCGTTTTTTTCCGGCGTGTGCTTCCTTTGCGAAATCATATGCTTTTCTTAGAAGTGTGACATTCGCTTTTGGATTATATTCTAATACGGCCTTGATTAACTCTTCTTTGTCTAATATTTTATCGGCAGACATCGTGGAATCTTTTTATTTGGGTTGTTATTTGCCTGGATTCTCTATGTTAAAGGAGTAATTAAGATAGTATATATTTGTTGTGGTGATATGCGAGTAGTCTAGGGGTGCTTTAAAGGCTCATATGGTGTATGATGTTTGCATCATACCCCCCAAAATATTAGTGGTGTATATGCATAACATTTAAATACAACTATTTGGAGAATGTTACAAACTAAACAATTAGGACTATGGAGAGAGTCAGTTTCTTCTAAGGATCCCCTCCCGAAGTACTCTCTCTCCATCTTTTCCTTTTTTCTTTTCCGTTTTTTGTCAGAAAAAGTATATTCATGCTTGGTTAATTTGACAATGATGCAGAACTGGTTCTTTCTTTGATATATTCATCCATCAGAAGTATCTTGATAAGATCGATTGGTTTCCTATATCTTGTTTCGATTGTAGTATATAACTTATCATCACGTATGTATGTCTCTTTATGCTTTTCCCTGAATCTATCTGCGTCTTTCTGATTCTTTATCGGCGGTCCTGATTTCTCCATGATTTTAGGTAAGGGTGTGTCTTCAAAGATCAACCAGAACGTGGCTTTTTTCCCTTCTTCCCAGTCCCAGCCAGAATCGATTGTCTTGAAATTGTTCAGTGAGAGCTGTGTCTTTATGTATTCGAACGATTTCATAAGCTTCGCTCCGATGATATCTTTCTTGCCTTCGACAGGATCAGCTTCTATGAAGATGCAGTCTTTTCTATGATATGTTTCAGATATCTTCTTGGTCGAAAATTCCTCTTTGACAAAGAAATCTGTCGATGGCTCCTGCAGGAAATCTTTCGCAGCAGAGATGAATCCCTCTATCTTCTCCTTTGTCAATGCGGCAGCAGCATTTCTATCTGGTTGTATGGGATCGATGACTATCAATGGCCCTATTTTCGATTTATTCAGTTTAGATACATCATTTTTCCATGCATCATTGATATCTATCAATTGGCCATCCTTCCAGCTTTTAGAAGCTCTAAGGAGCTTCATGAATCCGCCATAGTGGATTGTTATAATATCCAGGACATGTCCTGAGAATCCGCCTATATAGCTCTCAGCACCATAGACCCGATTCGCTTTGCAGAATGCTTTCGTAAGCCTGATCTCATCGCACATGCCATGTTTTTTCACCCATTCGACATGAAGAGGACTGACATCAGTCACATTCAATGCATCTTCTGGTCTTTCTATGGCAATCACTGGGATGATCTCGAATTTTATATTGTTCCTTTGGACCTGGAAATAGTCTCTTGATCCATGCACCCTATCTGAGCCAAATGGTTTTAGAGCTGTCTCAAGGAGATCTGAGATATCCTGGTCTTTGTAAGCACGATCAAACCTGATGAACATGTCGCAGTCGAAATCTCCACGGAGCCATGTGTCCTTTGCGATGGATCCTCCTACCTGCGGTGTCGCGGTGATATTATGCTTTTTCAGTTCATCTGCGATCTCTTCTTTGAACTGATTGACCGGTCTCCATATGTCATCTACTGGTTTTATGTTGTTTAACACAGCAGATAGCATTGGTAGCTCGATTATTGAAAGTGATGTCATATCAATAGATGAGAGATGCTTCGGTATTCATAAAAATTGTGGTTATTGCGGGCTTTATTGGATTTCTTTTGTTTTTTTGGGAACTTCACAATAATTTTTGTTGCTTGGCACCATGGTTAAGAGCCAGCGTGCGCTTATTTCCTTCACGCTGATCCACTATCAAAGTGAGATATCTATATATTGATGGAATCATTGGCTGGCAATTGTTCGGACCGGCATCGGTCGGAACTCTGCAAGAAGGAAGAATATTTTCGCAAAAATAAAGGGGTGCGATTTGTTGTTTATATAGTCATTACAAAAGAAGTATATATCAATTCGTCTGGATCATGTGAAATCCTTGCTCTCGATTGTCGTTAGTTTTGATTGGCAGACCACTTCACGCTTTGTGTCTGATTTGACAGTGATTATCGGATAGATATCGACTTTGCTAACATTGAAAGCATTCGCCGCACTGAAAGGGTTATTGTCTTCCACATCTTTTGTCGCTGGAGCGAAGCTGTATGAATTTCTAATGTATCCTCCAAGCATAGAAGTCTGGTCCTTGTATTTGAATGCATAGAGAACTTCTTTGTCTGTTATGAATTTGAATATGAATCCATCAATCAATGCATCCTTCTTGTTCTCAATCAATATTGTCGCAGAGCCGCCAGTGATTCCATCAGGTCCAGTCACATTTATGCTCGCGACCTTGTAATCGCGTATGAAGCATTCCTGATCTCCTTTGTTGTCGCTTGCAGATTCTATTATGTTGTCTTCTGTGTATGTCGCTGTCCATCGCATGATGAGCCCGCCAAGGGTGAGTCCTGCAGCCACAAGAAGACAGACTATCAATAGTCCGGAGACAGCTTTCTTAGAATTTATCATTAAAAATCACCAAAAAATAAAAAATAAAGATCCAGCTTACTGCTGGTTGGCAAAGTTCTTCGCATCTACATACTTCATCTTGCCATCGCAGACAACTTCTTTTGTTGTATCCACGACGATGTCGATTATTGGATATGCTTCGACTTTTGTGACATTGTATGTAGCACTATTGGGACCATAATTGAATGAATCGTTCTTTGCAGTGTTAAGGCTTGTGCCATCCAATCTGTATGTGTTTCGCACATATCCACCAAGAGCTGCAATACTCGTCTTATTCTCGAATGCATAAAGCCCTTGATCGCTTCCGATAAATTTGAAAAGGAAACCTTTGATGACTTCGTCATTCTTGTTTTCAACGATGATTGTTGCCCATCCATCAGCTGTACCTTGTGGGCCTGTTGAATCAACACTCACAATCTTGAAATCTCTTTTGAAGCACTCATCTTGTTCGACTTGTTGAGCGCTTGAACTATCCATATTTTCACTGCTGTAATTTGATATCCAGCCCATGACCAGACCGCCTATAGTCAGCGATACAGCAAGCAGAAGAACTGCTACGATTAAACCCGATACTCCTTTTTTACCTCTCAAAAAGCAACACCTCTTTTTTTCAGTTTTTGGGGATTTGTATACGAAATACACTACTTAAGTCCTTTTTATGCCCCCAATATATATAAATGTTTCTATTGGCGTGCTATACGTCGTATAGTACTTATAATATATGATAAACATCGCAATCGCAAGAAAAATTAATAAACAGATAGCATTACCTGTTTTGGATACGAACCATTGCGGGTCCGTAGCTCAGCTTGGATACTTCGATTCAATCGAAGCCAAAAAGAGCGACAGCCTCCTAAGCTGTAGGTCGGGGGTTCGAAATGAGATGTGGGGCGTGAGGTTTGAGATGTGGATTTTTTCATATCTCATACCCGATACTCCATATCCCACGATTGTCCCCCCGGGCCCGCCTTTATTATTCTATATCTGATTTTATGGGTGCGCTTCTTTTCTGCCGCAGACCTACATTTTCGGCTGTAGCTTCCGAGGTACGGGATTACGCTAAGTTTGCTTTAGCAAACTTAAATCCGCAAAGTGGATTTAGCTAACCCCCACAAAAAGTTAAAGATGCGCTTCTTTTCTGCCACAGACGACACTTGCATATCTGCTGCCCATATGTCCGCATTCTTCCCATCTTTTTGTAAAGCTGGACCAAAACAGTGCTGTACAACCTATCGGTTGTACTGAACGAAACAAAATGGTCTTTTTGGGTCTTAAATTATAGGTGCGCTTCTTTTCTGCCGCAGACGACACTTGCATATCTGCTGCCCATATGTCCGCATTCTTCAAGACTTTTGCCTTTGATCATACCATAAAGAAATCCTGCAGAGTATGTGTCTCCTGCTCCATTTGTGTTGACGAGTTTCACTTTATAGATCGGGATCTTGTATCTCTGATCTCCTTTTGCGACTATCGAACCGTTTTTTCCGAATTTCATGATGACTATCGGACAGATCGATGTCAGCGCATCAAGTGATGCATCATAGTCAAGATTCGTCAGACTCTCAGCTTCATCGTCAGACGCGAATAAGACATCGACGTGCATAAGAAGCGTCTCAAGGTCCTTCTTTCTTGCCTCTACCGCAAAAGGGGCCGCAAGATCGTAGCTGACTTTTGCGCCGATGCTTCTTGCATATTCTATTGTCTCAATTGTCCGATTGGGATTAGAGAGAAGTTCATAACCTGTTGTGTGGAAGAATCTCGCATCAGAAAGTCCAGTAAGTCCGTATCCATAGATGCCGCTGACACCGCCTTTTGCGATGCATGATTTCTCATGGTCGGGTGTGACAAGAAGGTACACAAGTCCGCTTGGACCGTGCTGGATATCAAAGATCGGCTTCACTCCACTATTAGTCAGATCTGCAATATATTCCCTTCCATAATCATCATCGCCGACAGTGCAAAAAAGGCTGGTGTCCAGGCCGAGTTTTGAAGCGCTTTTTAGAGCATTAGCGGCTGATCCTCCGGGTATATTTATCTTTGGTCTGTTCTGGACTATATCAAAAAATTGTTCTTGATCGATTTCAGCTGAATCATTGAACACTCCTTTCCTGAGTCTGCAATCCTTCAGTTCATTTTCGGTCACTTCTATGATGACGTCTGTCATCGCGTTTGAAAGCCCTGCGATATCCATCATTTTTGATCTTCCTCCGTCCCTGATTTCGGATAATAGGATTGTCTGGGCTTATTTAAATCTGCCGTCTATTCAGGCTAATGTGAAACCCTCTAGACTAAAGAACTATATCTCCGACGAGATCATTCGTTTTATCGACGGCAGAGACTATTAAAAAAGGGCCAAGATCCAATAAATACGCTCTCCGGACCTTCGTCCTACGAGCTGCTTTGTGGCATCTGATCCTGTTGCTGCGCCGTAAGGCGCGTCTTGAATACCTAAGCACGGAGAAGCAATCTAGGGAGCCACGAAGGGTTTTGACCTGGCCTATAAAACGGCTGAAGCGTTAGTCCCTTCGGGACGGAGCGAAGCCGATAAACAGAATGTATATTGCATATCTGCCGAGATAATGCGTTTTCTCGTGTTAAATTGTACAAATAAGTGGAGAGGGTTTCACACTAGCCGTCTATTCAGGCATTGTAGAAAGTCGTGTCTTGAGGATTGATGCATAATTCTTTTCATATCACCTCTTGGCAGAGTCCAGACCGCTTAAGCGGTCCGGACACTGGTCTGCCCCGTAATTTTTGATCCATCGTGCTTAGAATGGCACAAGAAATCTGAGAAACCAGTTCTGGAAGAAGACATTCACGATGAATGCGATAAGGAAGCTTGGCACGAACGGTATCCCTTCACGCACTAGCACTTTTTTCACTTTGTGTTTCAGCAAAATCGCGATCTGCTTCTTCTCGATGCCAAGATCTTTTGGTCCGCAGATATATTTTTTCCCGATATAGACATCATCAGCGATCCAGTCGCCTTCAGTCAATCTCTTTGGCGGGTACCACTTGAACATTGACGCTTTCTCGACAGCTTTTATGAAGATCCATGCGTATAGCCCGATCGCGGCGAGCATCACAAAGACAAGCAGCATGATCTTGAACGCGATGTTCTTGATGAAGAATGATGCGGCGAATGATACCACAAGCACGATGGCAAGCACTATCTTGATCTTCTTTATCTTTTTCACAGCAGATAGTTTCCTGACTTCTTTTAGGAACATCTTCCGGTTCTTGACTGCGAGAACAAGGCTCCAACATAAACCATAGATCGCTCCGAAGAACATCAGATTGATTATGAATGAAAGCATGAATGGAAATTTGTCAAATGTGAACACGCTAAGCTCGATGCCGATCAGCGATCCAATCCCCATCAATAATTTTGAGTCGCCGCCGCCCCACTGGCCGGCATAGAACATGACATATGCAAGGCCGACAAAGACAGCGAGCCCGATCAATCCTTCCAGGAAAGGCACATAATCCCAATGGATGAGAGAATATATGCCTCTGACACTCACTCCAAGGAAGATAAGCCCATAATTCAACCAGTCCGGCACTTCGCGTTTCCTGATATCTGTGATGGTCGCGACAAGAAGCGCAGCGCCTATGATCGAATAGACTGCGATATGTAATTCATCCATATCTATTTACATTCTTAAGAAGCAATTATATACTTTTCGGGTGATGAATTTATATTCTATTTTCTTTGATGACAGAAAACAAGTAGAAAAAGAGAAAAAAAATCTTCAAAGAACAGAGCCGAAAGCCGGTCTGCCCAATGAAGATATTTTCTATACCTTCATTGTGTTTGGGGGTGATTAAAATAATGAAGGCAAAGAAGTCCAAAAAACATGAGTTTAATGGAGTGACTTTATACCAAGTTCATCATTCAAGACACGAGCCTGTTGATATGACTCTTTTAGGGATGATTTACCCAGTATCCAAGGGGATTTCACGCCAGTGATGATCGTCATCACAGTCACTTTTCCCTTCATGTCGTCAGTCACTCGGGCGCCCCAGATGACGTTCGCATCTTCATCCATTGCTTCGGTGACAAGCTCGCCCACTCTGGAGATCTCATCCAGAGTCAGGTCAGGTCCACCGTGCACATGTATGATAGCACCAGTCGCTCCTTCATAACTTATATCAAGCAGGGGATTGGAGAGTGCTCCGCGGACAGCTTCGTCCACACGGTTGTTGGTGTCAGATGCCCCTACTCCGATGGCTGCGACGCCGCCATCAGTCATTATCGCTTTCACGTCAGCATAATCTAGGTTGACCAGACTTGGGACAGCGATTGTCTCGACGATTCCTTTGATCATCGTCGCGATAAGTTCGTTAGCTACAGCGAAAGCCTGTTGAACAGGTAGGTTCCCTGCGATGCTGACAAGCCTGTTGTTGTCTATCACGATGACCGTGTCTGAGACTTTTCTTAGCTGCTGAAGTCCGAATTCAGCTTTGTCGATCCTTGCTCGCTCAATCTTGAATGGCATTGTGACAGTCCCGATGACAATCGCTTCCATCTCTTTTGCGACCTGCGCGACTATCGGTGCTGCGCCTGTACCAGTGCCGCCGCCCATTCCTGCGCAGACAAAGACCATATCAGAACGTCTTAGACTTTCCTTGATCTTCGCAAGGCTCTCATTTGCAGCTTCAGCCCCTTTTTCTGGAAATCCACCGCAGCCTAGGCCTTTGGTGACATCTTTTCCCATGAGGAACTTCTTGTCTGCATCTATGATCTTGAGATGCTGTAGGTCAGTGTTGCATGCCATTATCTCGGCACCCATGACCTCTTTTTTGTAGAGCCAGTTGACCATGTTGCCGCCTGCTCCACCGACTCCGATGACTTTGATGTTGGCTACTCCAACCTGCATGTCGTCATCTTCTACTTCTACGGCCGATTCTTTGGCCTTTCCTGCGTTTTGCACGATAAAATCCATTCTTTTTTACCCCCTTTTTTTGTATTATCTTAATAGATAATTATGATCCGTGATATAGGTCAGTCTAGCGAAATCTTTATATACTAGCCTTCCTATTATTTCACATAGAAGTCATTCAACACTTGCGCCAACAAGTGTACTTTAATAATACTAACAGTTTTCGCCAAAAAACTGTTTTTAAACCTTATTCTTTTTATATGATACCAGCAATATTTAAATTTTTCTAAAATGTAATATCTATGTTATACAAAGTGTTATTTTGTTCTCACTCTTGCAGGATTATTTTCATAAAGCTTAAATACCTGTATACTCTATATATTATACTATGAAAAAAGTTGATTTTATTCATCATCTGCGATGATTTCTTCAGTTTCTACTCTATGTCCAAAATATATTTAAAACAGGTATCTCTATCTGTTAAAAGCGAGGCGAGAAGATGAAAGTACAGAATCTACGAGGAACAAGGGATTTCTATCCAGAACTCATGAGACGATTGAATTATATATTCAATATATGGCGAAAAGTCGCGATCAGATATGGCTATAGTGAATTCGATGGCCCGATGCTTGAACCGGCGATGTTGTGGACACTTAAATCCGGAGCCGAGATACCGGATCAGATGTATGCATTCAAGGACAAGAGCGGCAATGATATTGCTGTCCGGCCAGAACTCACTCCGACGCTTGCTCGAATGATAGCGGCGAAGCAAAAAGAGCTGCCAAAGCCTCTTCGATGGTTTTCTATCCCTCGTTGCTGGCGGTATGAAGCGCCGCAGTCTGGACGATTACGTGAGTTCTTCCAGTTCAATGCCGATCTTCTCGGAAGCACTTCGATGAAAGCTGATGCCGAGATCATCATGACTGTCATTGATATCATGCGTGAGTTCGGATGTGATGAAAAAGAGTTCTATATACGTCTTGGAAACAGAAAACTCATCCAGTCAATGCTCAATGCAGCGGGAATCCCTGATGAAAAGCTTCAGGAAGTGTCGCGTCTCATCGACAAGCGCGAGAAATTGAAGCCAGGTGATTTTGAGATATCGCTTTCTGATGCCGGCGTCTCTGAAGACTCAATCGGGAAGATTAATGCCATGCTTGAGATCAAAGATATAGGTTCTATCGATGAGAATACACTAAATGACAAAGGAAAAGAAGGTCTTTCTGAATTGAGATCGCTTCTTGAAGATCTATCGTTCTATGGCGCGATGAGATTTGTCGAGGTCGACATGTCTATCATGCGTGGATTTGATTATTATACATCAACTGTGTTTGAAGTATTTGACAGAAGCAAAGAGATGCGTGCGATCGTGGGCGGTGGAAGATACGAGAATCTCGTCGAAGATTTCGGCGGCGATCCATGTCCTGGTGTCGGGTATGGTCTTGGCGATGTCGTGCTCTGCCTGTTCCTCGAGAAACTCGGCAAGCTTCCTGAATTGAATTCAGAAGTAGATTATTATATCATCGCAGTCAACGAGGCCATGTCGAAGAATGCGATAGAGGTCGCAAGCCTGATGCGGAAAAAATACAATGTCGAGGTCGAACTCTCAAGGAAACTTCGGAGCGCAATGGACTATGCGAACTCTATAGGCGCGAAAAAAGTTATCATCGTCGGACCTAAAGACGTTGAGGAAGGAAATGTCACAATAAAGGACATGCAGAGCGGTGAAGAGCAGAAGGCCAGGATAGACAGCCTGTGTCAATGACAGATGGATGTAATTTACAATAACTTATTTTTCTTTATCTCTTTTACGATATCTTCTTTGAGTGTCTTGATGAGCAGTGTCTCAAGGCTTTCAAGATGCGACCAGATGGTGCTGAAATTTATCGCGAGAAATACGGCCGCAAGGATATAATACTGCATGAGCGATCTGACATCTAAGATCACAATGAGCACTATCCCAAAACCCACAGCCAATATAGTCGTCCCAAGAAGATCAAGGAACATCGTGGTTCTTTTCACACGCGACAGTTCCCAGGAATCTCTTTTTTCCATGAAGAACGCAAATACTTTTGCGGTCTGTCTCGGGATGAAATCTCTCCTGCGAAGCTCTTTTCTGAGCGCATAGTCAAGGAACATGATCGATTTCCTCGGGACGAAATGATTGACTGTGAAATTGATGAGCGAGTATATGAGATATAAAAGGAATCCAGAGATGAATGTGATCAACAGCGAGAGTATCATGTGGTCAAGAAAGAACATCTTTTTAAGAATCACTGGAAGAAAGAGGAGTGCGCCTGGGAGGAAATACCACCAATGGATTCTGATATCGAGCATCGGAGATCACTTGTCTGGAAAGCATATCTTGCATGGTTTGTAACCAAGCTTCTTTGCAGCTTTCTCATCCTCGATAACTTTTTTGTTGTCTTTTGACATGCTCTTTGAGCTTCTGCATGCTGGCCGGTGATATTTTCCGTTCGCGAGGTTACCTATCACATTCTTCTCAAGGACATGACGGTCATCCGTTGATCTTCTCTCGACAAATTTCTCTTTGACCATGGCTTCAAGGATGCTGCCTAGCTTGAGATAGAGAAGATCTTTAGCATGATCTATCCTTGTCTGGATGAGCATCATCTTGTTAGAATCAAATCCTTTGTTCGTCAGCCATAGATATTTCTCTTCAAGCAGCCTGATCTTCTGTTTTATTTTATGGATCTCAGAGAGCCTTGTGGAATTTGCGCTGACCCAGTTGTCATTTACAATGTTTATGCTGACGCCTTTTCTTTTCAATGGTCTTTTGCTTGCTGTCCCAATCGGTTCTCGCATGGCCACTTCACGTGCCTTATGGATCTTTGTGTTGAGATGGTAGAGTGTCTTAGTGATGCTCTGCTCGATGTTCTTGACATTGCCTTCGATCTTCTTTCGGAACTCGCGCTCTCTTGCGATGATGAGATCCTCTTTTGATGGTGTTAATTTTAGTTCTTCTTCATCAGTCTTCATGCTCGAAGCTACTTTCGAGATTATCTTCAGATATGCGAGTACTCTCTTCGGTTTCGCTTTCACAAGCTCAAGCTCTGTTACCATCTTTTTTTAGAACTCTTCTATTTTGGCGGTTGCGGTGGCGGGATCGGTGGTGGCGGCACTCCTCCGCCCCCAAACTGCATGTTCCCCTGTCCGCCGAAACCTTGATCATATGGGTTCATATTATGTGACGGACCCCTCATGTTGTCTTTCAACTTATCGAGCTTCTCATCGAAATCGTCGCCGAGTTTCTGGATCTGCTCTTTCAATGAATCAGATACCGCAAGGATGCCACGCGCGATCTTCTTGTTCTGCTCAAGCGCTTCATCGATCTTCTTCTCCATCGGTGTGAGCTTCTTCACATAACTGTCGCTCTCATCATAATGGCTGAACTCTTCGCCAGCTCTTTTGAACAGCTTGATCAATTGGTTTATCCCTTCGATCAATTTGTTCATAGAATCATATAATTCTTTGTTCGTTATCTCGATCTCTGCTTCAGCACCTCTTTCTACGAGGCCTTTTTGCTTCCTGAGCTCTTCGATCTGTGTCTTTAAATCAAGTATTTCCTTATGCGGAATCAGTTCATAATCCCCTTCAGCCATGCGATATCACCAATTTTTTTGTTATAGAGTTATTACTAACTATATATCTATCCTGGAAACCCTCTTATAAATATATTTCGCTTAGCTGGAAAAAGAAGCAAAAAAGAAGAAAAAGGTCTTATTACGCTTTTTCGCCCCTTTTTCCAGTCATTCCTATGAGCGCCTATGACTCTTCCTTTCGTGAAATGGCTGATTTCAGGTTCCGCATGGCGGATGGCAGACCCCTAAAAAAGTTCTGCAGCGTGTCCTGGACACTCTTTCCTTCAAAGACATTCCATTATTCGATATGCTTTTAGAGTAAATCTTTCATGTATAGAATGTATGATGTTAAAAAATGAAAATCAATTCAAATATCTTCTTTTTGGTTGTTCCCGCGGGACTATTTTTGGGTTGTATGCTGGCGGAACCCGTCTTTCTGGAATCTCAGTCTCATAAGGCACAACTGTCGGTTCTGGATACAACGGATGGGACTCTTCTCTTTTTATCTCTTCCTTTGGTTCTTTCTGTCCTTCCACGGTGCCATCAGGATTTATAATGATGACTCCCCTAGAATAAAATTTATATCCAACTATCTTATTTTCTAGCTTCAAACTAAGGATCACCCAGTTTATGGGTATGTAAGAAAATATTTAAATCTATTGCTTGGAAATGTGCCTTTTTCAGCCAAAACCAGATGATCTTATGACTTCTCCGTCTTCTGTCACAATCAACGCCTCTACATGATCCAAAGATTCAACAAGTTTCATGCCATCATCTTTTCCAAGGACAAAGACCGCAGTAGAAAGAGCATCGGCGTCTATTGCGAGAAGCGAGGTCGCGATGGTCACACTGATCAGCCCTTCTGCCGAATATCCTGTGCGTGGATCGGCTATATGTATGATCTTCTTTCCATCCGTGATGAAATATCTTTCATAATCACCCGATGTGACGACTGTGCCATTGAACGAGTCGATTATGGTAAGATATTGTGTTTTATCCCGTGGGTTCTGGAGAGCGATTCGCCATGGTGATCCACCTTTTGATCCGATGGTCCGAATATCACCGCCTGCATCGACAAGCGCATCTTTTATCTTATTCGAGATAAGAGATCCTATTGCCATGTCGATGGCATAGCCTTTCGCGATCCCACCGAGATTGAGCGACATGTCATCTCCGATCTGTACAACATCTCCAGTAATATTTATCCGTTTCCACCCGACTGCATTAAGGGTCTCATTCACTTCTTCTTCAGTCGGTATCTTCCCTGTGTATTTCACATTGTCCCATATCTTGAGGATCGGGTCAATACTGATATCGAATGCACCAGCAGAAATATTTGAATAATGTATAGATTTCTTTATGTTATAACTTAAAGGCTCGCTGACTTCCATCTTCTTTTCCTGATTCAATCTCGAAAGTTCACTGTTGTTTCTGTACGAGCTCATCATGTCTTCAACAGAACCGATCGCGTCGAATGCTGAATCGATAGCTAGATGACCATTGGTCGTGTCATTTGTGATGATCGTGATTGTGACTTCTGTTCCCATTAGAGTACGAGTATCACTCAGTTCCTGAGAAGGTCCATTCTCAGTTTCATATGAACAGCCCGCAAATATGAATACGAAAACCAAAAGAACCAATGAAACACGTCTGATACCCATCACTGCGCTAGAAAGGAGAAAAAAGTTATATAGTTTATCATTTTTCAGCATCTGTATGATGAAGAGACTCACATTTTTGACTGGAAACCAAAACAAACTAAGAGAAGCGCGGCAGATACTCAGTGGATATGAGATTGTCAACGAGAAGATCGATCTTCCTGAGTACCAAGGTGATCCTCATTTCATCGCAGCAGAAAAAGCGAGGCTTGCAGTCGATACATTGAAGAGACCTGTGTTCATCGACGATACAAATCTATGTTTTGATGCGCTTAAAGGTCTTCCTGGCCCATATATAAAAGATTTTCTGCGACTTGGCACCGATGGCCTGGTAAAGATCCTCGAACCATGGAACAATAAAAAAGCCAAAGCTGTGGCTTTGATCGCCTATTGCGAGCCAGGCATGGAACCTGTGGTCTTTGAAGGAGTCACGCATGGAACGATAGTCGCACCACGTGGCGACCATAATTTCGGTTGGGATCCGATATTTCTCCCAAATGGCTATGATAAGACATATGCGGAGATGGCTTCAGAAGAAAAGAACCAGATATCTCATAGGTCAAAAGCTCTAGAGGCATTCAAGGAATACCTGGATTCGCAGTAGATAATCAAGAAAAAGTGCATTATTGATGGTCTGGACATTGACCTGAGAAGATGATTCAAACAGTCTATTTTTACTTTGTCTCATGATCGACAGTCGAGAAAGTTATCTTGCCCTGCACAAATCTTCTGACATGACCGGTCTCGCTCAATGTATAGACGACAGTTCCAAGAAGATGATACGAAGCGCCGATCGCGAAATGATGCCTTGATCCAACTTTATTTGCGAAACCAAGTTCTTCATTACCTCCTCGTCTGCCGCCGATGATGTCTGATGGATCCACATTGACAAGTATGGTATTAGTGGCGACTATGTATCCCTTTGGATCAAACAGGATCGCATTGTCTTCATACGCGATCTTCTTCATATCAGGAAGTATCTCTTTGTCTGTTATGTGTTTTCCGATGCAATCCCGTGAATAATTAGCAGAGACAGCGTGTTCCTTATGTATATTGTTATCATAATTCAACACAAATATATATGCTGGCTTATGGCCGAAAGTCTCGACGAGTCCAGTCAATTTTGATCTGATGGTCAATTTTTCAGACAGTTCGCTTTGATAATTGCAATCCATCGCAGTCAGTATCTCTTCAGTTGCTCTTTCTAGATCAGAATTGTATTCCAGTCTTGCATGCAAGAGCAGATCATACGCTGCCAGTTCCATATGTCCATGACCTACTAGCTGCTCTAAGTCGTTTCTTTTGTTGAGCAAGAGTTCTGATGTGACCATTTTCGCGGATAGGAGTCATTGGATTCTATTTAAACCTTTCTGGCAGTGGGCTCCTTTGTAAGTTCGAAAGATGATCATTTAGATCTCATTATTTACACTTTTTGCAGGGTTCCGATCATTCAATGTGGCCCGAACGATAATTTGCCAAGCACCTTATCTT
>Ga0210019_1000801_pt1 | contig 37288 bp, 27 predicted proteins | sample CryGeyCG2114_020_2_FD_183969 | JGI IMG/M metagenome (GOLD analysis project Ga0210019, IMG submission 183969) | Groundwater microbial communities from aquifer - Crystal Geyser CG11_big_fil_rev_8/21/14_0.20 (SPAdes) (version 2) | ecosystem: Environmental > Aquatic > Deep subsurface > Groundwater ...
ATGTTCCGTAATTTCGTCGATCTTTTGTACCATTATTAAAACCTTTGGGTGAAGTTGAGTTGATTGTTACGGGGAACTGCGAAGATTGTTCTCGCTTGGGTCCCTGAAAATATAGTTTAATTCCCTTGATAAAGAAATTAATTTTTTTTAATTTTAACCTTTGGTCAGCGCAATGATTTATTAAGGTTTTTAAAAGGTTTTAAAAAAATAAGGTAAAATTGGGCAAATAGAAGAGGGGAAAACTAATTTTAAGCTTTACAAGTATGGATACTGCCTTAAAATACCGACTACTCTTATTCTCAAAATATCGTTTTCATTGTGGAGCGTGTACGGATGGCTGAAAAAGAAGTCAAAGATATCGACAGTCTCATTGACCAGGGACTGAACGGCGAAAAAAATGAACTGGATTTGAGGGAAAAGGAACTGGATGACGAGGATTTGATAAAAGTCCTGGAGTCCGACAAGATTAAAGGTATTACCGCCCTGTTCCTGGAGTTCAATGAGATCGGCGATGAAGGCATCAAGGCCTTGGCGGAATGCGAAAAGATGAAGTTTTTGACGGCTTTGAATTTGTTTAAAAACAAGTCGACAGATGAAGGCGTTAAAGCTTTGGCCCAGTCTAAAAACATGCTCAATCTTTCTGAGTTGATATTGAGTGATAATGAGATTGGGGTGGAAGGCGCAAAAGCAGTGGCAAACTCTGCTATTTTGGGGAGTTTGGTCTCCCTGTGGTTGGGGGACAAGCTTGGCGATGAAGGCGTGGAAGCCCTGGCCACTTCTAAAACCCTGACGCGGCTTACTCAACTTTCCCTGTATCGAAACAATATAGGGAATAATGGTGCCATTGCAATTGCCAACTCCAAAAACCTGAGCAACCTTACAGAATTAAACCTGAACTGGAACTTCATTGAGGGGGAAGGGGTAGAGGCGCTTGCGGCTTCCGAGACCCTGGGTAACCTGACGCAATTGACCCTGACTTTTAATCCGATTGGATGGCGTGGTGGGGAAGCCATTGCCAACTCTGATAATTTCAGAAACCTGACTCTGGTTGATTTGTATGAGGCGGAACTTGGAGATATGGGTGCCAGGGCTTTAGCTCAATCGACCAAACTTCCTAATCTGGAAACCCTGGTATTGATCCACAACGATGTTGGTGAAGGGGTACAGGCCATGTTTAAGGATAATAAAAATTTTCCCAAACTGAAGGATGTTTATTTTTATAAGGCTAAAGCTGAGGGCTAAGTTGGCTGGCTTGACGAATCAGGGGTTCCCGGTTTTTAGGCCGGGAGCCCTTTTTTTTCTTTCATTTTCCAGGTTTAAAATATGTTTATAGGTGAAAAACCAGACCTGCTCGACATCATGCCGTTTCGGGAAGATAGTGTTTACGTGGTTGGGAAGGATGGAATTCCCCAGCATTGGGATGGACAGGAGTGGTTGCCGGTTCGGACCGGGAATACCAATCCCTTGATGGGTATTTGGGGACCTCATGAACAATGCATATATGCCGTGGGCATTGGTGGGGTTGTCCTGTTATACAATGGTAAGAATTGGAATCAAGTTGATACCGGAAGTTACGACTCCCTCAACTCCGTCTATGGATTCGATGAAAACAACGTCTTTCTTTATGGCGTTGGTGGGCGAATGCTGTATTGGAATGGCGAGAAATGGGACTACCGGGAGCCCAATACCATTCATGATTTGTTTGGTATGTGGGGCGAGGATATTGAACATATTCATACCGTGGGTGGGGAGGGAATTTACCGGTTTTATGACGGGAAAGAATTTCAGCGTCGTGAAGATTTGACCGATGAACAAATCTCCCTGTTTGGTGTTTGGGGCACAAGGGGTGACGATATCTATATTTGCGGTTCACACGGTACGGTTTTGCATTATGACGGAACGGATTGGAAACCCATGCAGTCGGGGACGGAAGAATACCTTTTAAGCATATGGGGAACCTCCACAAACAATATCTATGCGGTCGGAGATAACTCCGCCATGATTCACTATGATGGTGAAAAATGGGCACCCATACAGCCAATTAAAGAGGAATATTTCACCAAAGTAAAAGGGCTTGGGCCAGATCAGGTCTATGTAGCGGGTGAGAATGGAACGGTGATTCACTATGACGGCAAAGAATGGAAGGATATGTCATTATGATTTTTAAATACCATTTGCAAAGCGGCGTTAACCTTGGGGGGCAATTATGTCTGCTTTGACCTCGAGTCACCTTTTGTCTGTTTTTGGGTTCGGCGAGAATGATATTTTTGTCGGCGGTGCCGAGGGCGCTATGTTGCACTATGATGGTCGCCAATGGGCCCCCATGGAAACAGGAGGCCGCTGGACTTTCAAGGATATCTGGGGTAGCGCGCCGGATAATATTTATGCTGTAGTGACCGATGGAAGAATTCTTCATTATGACGGCAAAACATGGTCGCCTGATGAAGATATGGAAAAACTTCCGCCCATGACCGGGATTTTTGGTCTCGCCCCGGATGAAATTTATGCCTGCTCTCGGCTGGGTAAAATCCTTCGCTACGATGGCAGTTCCTGGAAGTATACGCAGACCGGGACCGATACGGATATAACCCGGTTATGGGGGTGCGGGGAAAGCGGTATGCTGGCCGTGGGTTACGATGGTTTGGTGCTCAAGCAGGATGGCGAGCGTTGGACTCGCATGACCTTTAATTCCAATGCCGAGTTTTATGGCATTTATGGGTTTGGTCCTGACGAGGTTTATATGGTTGGGTCTGAAGGGGCTATTTTCAAGTACAACGGGGTTGAGTTTACGGAAATGCCTTCTCAAACTATGGAATTTTTTCTCGATGTCTGGGGTCCGTCCCGGGAAATGGTGTTTGCGATTGGGGATGAGGGCATGATCCTCTACCTGGATGGCAACGAATGGACCCGGATAGAATCCAACACCAAAGAATATCTCACAGGTATCTGGGGCACCAGTGATGAGAATATCTATGTGGTTGGAGATAATGGACTGATTCTGAACTGGAATGGTGAAGACTGGAAAGCTGTTGAAGGCTGATAATTGGCCCTGAACCCCCCACCTAAACTGCTTGACACCGGCTTTGGCGTGATGTTAAGGTCTGGTTTCTAAATACTTGATATTAAAGGCTCCTTAATATATTTGTCTGGCTTTGTTTGTGGCGGATTGAAAGAGCACAGGTTTCCTGTGCTTTTTTGTTATTGAGCGAATTGTTTTGTTAGCGAGTGGTCACCATTATGTTCAAACCTTCACTGGAAGAGTTCAAGCAGAAAGCAAAATCCGGAAACCTTATCCCTGTTTATAAGGAAATTCTGGCCGACCTCGACACTCCTGTATCCGCTTATATGAAAATAAGTGGAGGGGAATATTCTTTTCTGCTGGAAAGTATCGAAGGCGGCGAAAAGTGGGCGCGTTATTGTTTTCTGGGTTGCGATCCATCGGTTGTGGTGAGCACCAAGGGCCGGACTTTGACGTTGGTTGAAAACGGCAAGCGTGAACAAAGGGAGATTGAATCAGGATGCCCTCTTTCAGCGGTGAAAGAAATATTAGCCCGTTACCAACCGGTACCTTCTGCCGGATTGCCCAGGTTTTCCGGGGGTGCGGTAGGGTTTGTCAGCTACGACATGGTGCGTTTTTTCGAGGACCTTCCCGAACAAACGGTGGACGACCTTGATGTTCCAGACTCGCAGTTTGTCATTACCGATACAATGCTGGTGTTTGATAACGTATTGCAGACCATTAAGATTGTGTCCAATGCATTTGTTGATGGTGATGACCTGTCCGAGGTTTATGAAAAAACAATCCGGAAAATAAAAGCTCTGGAGGAAAAATTAAAAACACCTCTTGCCCGAGGTTCAGCGCCGGATAGGGAAGAAGATGTTGCCCTGAGTTTTGAGTCTAATATCGAAGAGGGCAAGTTCAAGAAGGCAGTGTCGCGAATCAAGGAATATATTCTGGAAGGTGATGTCATTCAGGTTGTGCTTTCCCAGCGGCTGAAGTTTTCCATAAAATGTAACCCGTTTGATATATACCGGGCTCTGCGAACGGTCAACCCTTCTCCTTACATGTACTACCTTAAATTTGGGGAACTGCGGGTAGTGGGGTCTTCCCCCGAAGTCCTGGTAAGGTTGGAGGGCGATAAGGTAGAAGTGAGGCCCATAGCCGGGACCCGCAAACGCGGTGAAAATGAAAAGGAAGACAGGCTACTGGAACAGGATTTGTTGCAGGATAAAAAAGAACTGGCGGAACACATCATGCTGGTGGATCTGGGAAGGAACGATCTCGGACGAGTTTCGGAAACCGGTACTGTGGAAGTGGATGAGCGCTTCACCATTGAACGCTATTCTCATGTCATGCATATTGTTTCCAATGTGAAGGGAATCTTGAAAAAAGGGCTGGATTGTTTTGATGTCCTGGCGGCGGCGTTCCCGGCGGGAACCCTTTCCGGCGCTCCGAAAATAAGGGCCATGGAAATCATTGATGAGTTGGAGCCTACCCGGCGCGGACTTTATGGCGGTGCCGTTGGCTATATCAGCTTTAACGGCAATATGGATGCGGCCATAGCTATCAGGACTTTGCTGGTAAAAGATAAAACGGCTTACCTGGGTGTCGGGGCCGGCATTGTCGCCGACTCGGTTCCACAAAGCGAATTTGAAGAGACTATGAACAAGGGCAGGGCTTTGTTGAAAGCCATAGAGTTGGCTGAAAAGGGGTGGGTGGTATGATCCTGATGATTGATAATTACGATTCGTTCACCTACAACCTGGTGCAATACATGGGTGAGCTGGGGGCTGAAGTGCGTGTGGAGCGCAACAACCAGATCAGTGTCAAGGAAATTGAGGCGTTGAATCCAGAAAAGATCGTCATTTCTCCAGGCCCCTGCACTCCGGCAAAAGCCGGTGTATCGGTGGAAGTAATTAAATATTTTGCCGGGAAAATTCCGATTCTCGGCGTTTGCCTGGGGCACCAGTCGGTCGGTGTTGCGTTCGGCGGCGAAATCATCAAGGCCGGTCGCCTGATGCATGGCAAAACCTCCATGATACGGCACGACGGCAAAACCTTGTTTCAAGACCTTCCGAATCCGTTTGAGGCGACTCGCTATCACTCCCTGGTTTTGAACCGGGCTACCCTGCCGGATTGCTTTGAAATTTCTGCTGAGAGTGAAGACAATGAAATTATGGGGATTCGCCATAAAGAACTTGCAATAGAAGGTGTGCAGTTTCACCCGGAGTCTATTTTGACCACATGTGGAAAGGATCTGCTAGACAATTTTATTAAAGGGAACTATGCGTGACGTTCTTGACCTTGCTTCATACGCTTGCCAATGGAGTGGACCTGACCGAAGATGAAATGGTGTCAGCCATGACCCAGATTATGGAAGGGAAGGTGACCGATTCCCAACTGGCTGGGTTTTTGACAGCGTTGCATTTGAAGGGGGAAACTGTTGCTGAAATTGTCGGAGCGGCACGGGTGATGCGGGCAAAGGCCGAAAAACTCGATATCAAGTCGACTCCTCTGGTGGACACGTGCGGAACGGGCGGTGATGGTTCTGACACCTTCAATATATCAACAGCCAGTGCTTTGATTGCCGCGGGCGCAGGCGTCAAGGTGGCAAAACATGGTAACCGGGCTGTATCCAGCCGGTCAGGCAGTGCCGATGTCTTAAAATGTCTGGGAGTGAATCTTTCTGCCAGCTTGTCTACGGTGGCACGTTGTGTGGAAGAGGTTGGCATTGGTTTTCTGTTTGCTCCTTTAATGCATAAGGCCATGAAACACGCCGCCGTAGTCCGAAAAGAACTGGGGTTTCGTACCATTTTTAACGTGTTGGGGCCTTTGACCAACCCGGCTAACGCTCAGGCTCAGGTGCTGGGTGTTTTTGATGCTAAATGGGTTCAGCCTCTGGCGGAAGTGCTTCGTGATTTGGGTTGTGGACACGCGCTGGTGGTTCATGGTTCGGATGGTTTGGATGAAATCACCCTGACGGGGGAAAGCCAGGTGGCAGAATTAAAAAATGGAGAAGTAACCAGCTACATCCTGCACCCGGAAGAATTTGGTTTTAAAATTTGTGACTACGAAGACCTCAAAGGGGGAACCCCGGAGGAAAATGCTGTCATGATCCAGAATATCCTGGATGGAGAAAGTGGTCCCAGGCGGGATATCGTACTGTTAAACTCCGCCGCCGCTATTTATGTTGCCGGGAAAGCGGATTCTCTGGAATCGGGAATCCAGTGCGCTGTTGATTCTATCGAATCAGGTAAAGCGCGGGAAAAACTGGAAGGCTTGCAAAGGATCACCCACTCTTAAAATGTCGAACATACTTGATAAAATTTTTGCGGATAAGCAAAAGGAACTGGCAGGTACCAAATGTGACCTGCCCTTGGCAGAACTCAAACAGCGTATAGGAGACCAGGCACCCGTTCTTGATGTTTTTCCGGCACTGAGGAAGGGAAAAAATTCCAGGATCATTGCTGAGATCAAGCGGCGCACACCTTTTAAAGGCGAACTGCGGGAAAATTTCAATGCCTTGGAAATCGCAAGTGATTACGCCAGGTATGGAGCCGCCGCGCTATCCATCCTGACAGAAAGTAATTATTTTGGTAGCCATATTGGTATCCTGCAGGAAGTGCGGACCGTTGCCCCGATTCCATTGTTGCGCAAAGATTTTATTTTTGATGAATATCAGGTCTATGAATCCAGGGCGCACGGCGCGGATTTGTTTTTATTGATCGCCACCTGGCTTGAGCAAAGCCAGTTGACCGACCTGCTTGGTTTGGGGAAGGAGTTGGGACTTCCTGCGTTAGTGGAAACCCATGATGAATATGACATGGAAAAAGCCTTCGAGGCCAAGGCGAGTTTGATCGGCATCAACAACCGGGACCTCACAAACGGCAAAACCGATTTAAATATTGCACGGCGTCTTATCCCCATGGCATTGCAGGAACCGGGAAAAACACTCGTCTGTGAAAGCGGTATTCATGGCCGGGAAGAGATAGAAGATTTTGAAAAAATAGGGGCGCATGCGTTTTTAATTGGCGAGAGTTTGATGACGGCGCAAAATATTCCTGAGAAACTAACCGAATTATTGGGTAATGAAAAATTTGCAGGTTAAAGTTAAAGTTTGCGGCATGACGCAATGGGAAGACGCGGAGTATGCCGTTGAGCAGGGTGCCGATGCGGTCGGCTTTATTTTCTATAAAAAGAGTCCACGGTCGGTTACGATGAAAGAGGCTCGGGAAATTATTTTGAAACTGCCGCCTTTTGTCGATACGGTGGGTGTTTTTGTTAATGAATCCCCTGACCGGGTTAATAAGATTGCCGATTATTGCGGCCTGGATCTGGTGCAATTACATGGTGAAGAGTCTCCGGCGTTTTGTCGAAAAATTCACCGACGTGTGATCAAGGTGTTTCGGGTTGCAGGCCTTCAATCGATCAAGCAAATGGAAAAATATTCTGTCAGCGGGTTTCTGCTGGATACGTTTTGTGATGACCTGCACGGAGGAACGGGCAAGACTTTTGACTGGAATCTGGCTCTCCCGGCGAAGAAAATGGGCCCGGTTATTTTGGCGGGAGGCTTGACGCCTCGCAATGTTGCTCAGGCGGTCAGGCAGGTTCGCCCTTATGGGGTGGATGTTTGTTCGGGAGTGGAAAAAACTCCGGGGATCAAGGATCCTGAAAAGGTTCGCGCATTTTTGAAAAATATTAGATCAGGGAGCCGGTCATGAAATCACATAAATTGCCCGATGCTAGTGGGCATTTTGGAAAATTTGGGGGCAAGTATGTCATAGAAACCTTGATGCCTGCTCTGAAAGAGTTGGAAATGGTTTATGAGACAGCCCGGAATGATCCCCAGTTTAAAGAAGACCTGGATTATTATCTGCAACATTATGTCGGTCGCCCTACTGCGCTTTATTTTGCGGAACGTCTTACCAAACATCTTGGCGGCGCGAAAATTTATTTAAAGCGTGAAGACCTGAATCATACCGGCGCGCATAAAATCAACAACACCATCGGCAGTGCCTTGCTGGCCCAGAGGATGGGTAAAAAACGGGTGATTGCTGAAACCGGTGCCGGACAGCATGGCGTGGCAACAGCCACCGCCGCCTCCTTGTTTGGGCTTGAGTGTGATGTTTTCATGGGCGAGGAAGATATGCGGAGACAGTCACTCAATGTTTTCCGCATGCGCCTTTTAGGGGCGCGGGTCATTCCCGTCACAGCGGGAACGCGAACCCTCAAGGATGCCACCAGCGAAGCCATCCGTAATTGGATCACAACGGTTGAGACCACGCATTATATTATTGGTTCGGTGGTGGGGCCGCATCCGTATCCGATGATTGTTCGTGACTTTCAAAAAGTGATTGGCGAAGAATCCATAAGGCAAATAACGGAAATGGAGGGTCGGTTGCCGGACACCTGTGTGGCGTGTGTGGGCGGGGGCAGTAACTCCATGGGACTGTTTTATCCGTTCCTGGAAAAAGATAAAGTAGGTTTGGTCGGGGTCGAGGCCGCGGGTCTGGGAATTGATACAGATAAACACGGAGCATCTCTCACCAAAGGGTCGCCAGGCGTTCTGCATGGGATGATGAGCTACCTTTTGCACGATGCAGATGGGCAGGTGACCGAGGCGCATTCGATTTCTGCCGGGTTGGACTACCCGGGTGTAGGTTGCGAGCACAGTTATCTCAGGGAAACGGGCCGGGCGCAATATGTCCCGATTAGCGATGCGGAAGCGATGGAAGGTTTTAAACTTCTTTCGCAACTTGAAGGAATTATTCCGGCCCTTGAGTCGGCACACGCCATAGCGCAGGTGATGAAAATGGCCCCCACGATGAAAAAAGATCAAATCATTCTGGTTTGTCTGTCGGGCCGGGGCGACAAGGACGTAAACCAGGTGGCGGATATGATGGGAGTTTCGTTGTGAGCCGGATAGATGACCGATTTAAAAGTTTGAATGGTAATAAAGCCCTGGTGGCGTTTTTCACCGCCGGTGACCCGGATATGTCGGCCTCGAAAGAAATTTTTTCTGTGATTGAAAAAAATGGCGCCGATATCATTGAGATCGGTGTGCCGTTTTCTGATCCACTTGCTGATGGACCCGTCATTCAGGCTTCTGCGCATCGTTCTCTTAAAAACGGCACCACACTGAAAAAAATAATCCAACTGGTGAAAGATATCCGTAGCCAGTCGCAATTGCCGATTGTCCTGATGAGCAGTTTTAATCCCATTTTTGTTTATGGTCAGAAAGCGTTTGTCGAGGACGCGGTCAACGCAGGAGTGGATGGGGTGATCCTTCCCGATCTCCCCCCTGAAGAGGCGGAGGAGTTTCTCGGTTTTGCCAACGAAAAGAAACTCGATATGATTTTCCTTTTGGCGCCGACCAGTACCCCGGACCGGGTTCAACGGATTGGCGCGGTGAGCAAAGGTTTCATTTATTATGTTTCGCTGACCGGAACAACGGGAACAAAAGAGGCACTTTCTAAAAACCTGGGAGAGAAAGTTTCCGCCATTAAGGGCAATGTGAAACTTCCGGTACTGGTCGGGTTCGGCATTTCCGGACCGGAACAGGCCAGAGAAGCGGCACAATACTCGGATGGGGTGATCATTGGCAGTGCGATCGTCAAATTAATCGAATCCCATTCCAACCCGGTAGAGCGCAATCAAAAAATTGCCGAATTTATATCCGGCATTAAGAAGGCTCTCAATTAACCTCATATTGCATGTCTGTGGCAACTATCTTGAGCATATACCTCCATGCCTTCCCGCATTTCTGTCATCATTCCCGCCTTTAATGAAGAACAATCCATAGGGTTGGTTCTCGATGACCTGCCACAAAATCTTATTCACGAAATCATCGTGGTCGATAACAACTCGACCGATAACACCGCTCAAGTTGCCCGTGGAAAGGGCGCGAAAGTAGTTGAAGAAAAGCGCAGGGGCTACGGTTCCGCCTGCCTTAAAGGAATTGCTGAACTGGGCCATCCCGATATCGTGGTATTCCTGGATGGTGATTTCAGCGACTACCCGGAGGAAATTGTCAAACTGGTCCAGCCCATAGAGTCGGATGAAATGGATTTTGTTCTGGGTAGCCGGATGATAATTCCTGAAAGCCGTGCGGCACTGTTGCCGCAATCGCGTTATGGCAACCAACTGGCCGTGTTTTTGATACGCCTGTTTTTCCGGCATAAATATACCGATCTGGGGCCGTTCCGCGCCATCCGCTATGATTCGTTGAAATCCATTGCTATGGAGGACACCAATTTCGGCTGGACGGTGGAAATGCAGATCAAAGCTGTCAAAAAAAGACTGCGCATTATGGAAATTCCCGTTAAATACAGGGACAGGATAGGGGTTTCCAAGATCACCGGCACCTTTTCTGGAACCATCAAAGCCGGCACAAAAATCATTTACACAATCTTCAAGTATTTGTTAACCTGACTTCATGGTCGGGTATCAATTTTAATCCAACCCTCCCCCAGCCCCTCCCTATGAAGGGAGGGGAAATTGTTATGGTGAAAATTTTTAATAGAAATACAGAAAAAGCCAAGAGGAAATCCCTGCGCAAAGAAATGCCGCCAGCGGAGGTGGCTTTATGGCAGTATTTGCGGGACAGGCAGGCTAACGGACATAAGTTTCGACGGCAATACAGTGTGGACCGATACATTCTGGATTTTTATTGCCCATCAGCAAAACTGGCGATTGAACTTGATGGGGATTCCCATTTCAGTGATTCTGCAAGTCAATCGGATGAGGTTAGGCAGAAGACTATAGAAAATTTGGGGATACGGTTTTTGCGTTTTACCAACCAGGATGTTTATGAAAACCTTGATGGAATTTTTGAAAAGATTTTAAAACATTTACCTCCCCTCCCTTCATAGGGAGGGGCTGGGGGAGGGTTGGCTTTTTTATGGCTCAAGCCTTAATTTATACGTTGCTTTTACTTCTGACATCCCCCTCGTGGGCGTGGGCGGCGGATATTTCTGCTTTAGTTGCCAAGCGCATCAGCCATGATGGCAAGACGCTTGATCTCAGCGGATTGAACATCGGCCCAGCGGGAGCGAAACAACTGGCGGGAATGGAGTCCCTAAAAGGAATTACCACGCTTTACTTGCAGGGAAACAAAATTAAAGCTCTGGGCATGAAGGCCCTGGCGAAGTCCCCGAACCTTGTTGGACTGAAACATATTGATCTATGGGGTAACCTGTTGGGTGACCTGGGCTTGAAAGCCATTTCGGAGTCGCCTTATCTGAAGCAATTGGAATCTTTGAAGCTATGGAAAAACGAAATCAGCGATGACAGCATGGAATTTTTAGCGGCTTCCAGGAATTTCGCCAACCTCAAAATACTCATGCTGAATGATAATTTAATCACCCCGGTGGGTGCTGAAATGCTGGCCTCCTCGAAAGCGTTTTCGCAATTAACCACATTGAATTTGTTCCGCAACGATATCGGTGATGGCGGAGCACGGGCTTTTGCCCGTTCCCAGAAGTTTTCTGAATTGGAGTTGTTGTATATGGGACAAAATAATATCACCGATCAGGGAGCCGTTGCTTTAATTGAGTCGCAGAACTTCCCAAAGTTGAAAGTTCTGGATCTGTCCATGAACCCGTTGGGGGAAGCCACGATGATGGCGGCCTTCAAAGTAAACCGTAAAGGAAAAGTGCAAATAGTTTACCGCTAACCGCCGCTGGGCGCGGGCCAGCAAGCAATAACTTTTTACTGTTATATGAACAATTTTCCCTGCCAGGTAGGCTCCGTTTTGATTATGCGTTATTACCATATAATTAGAATATCTTTCCTGATTCTTTTTGTCCTTGGAGCCAGTTCCTCACTGGCGGCCGATTCTTTCCCTTATAAAGATGTTGGGGACGGAAGCCCTGCAACTTCGGTTGTTTTGACTTTGGTAGATGGTATCGCGGTGGACCGGGGAGGCAATATTTATATCTCACACCGTTCCAAAAACCGTATCAGGAAGGTCACGCCAGATGGAATCATCACCACTATAGCCGGTAACGGGACGGTGGGATATTCTGGAGATGGAGGCCCGGCCTTAGAGGCGGCCCTTAATTTTCCTGCCGGATTGACGGTGGATGGAAAGAATAATTTATACATTGCCGACCGCAATAACCACCGTATTCGCAAAGTCTCTCCTGATGGGGTCATCACCACGGTGGCAGGAACCGGTGTCGCAGGTTTTGGCGGTGACGGCGGCCCGGCTCTATCCGCCCCCCTTCATTTGCCTTCAGATGTTGAAGTGGGACCGGAAGGCGAACTTTATATTTCAGATCGTTCCAACCATAGAATTCGCAAAATAGACCCGGAAGGGATTATCTCGACAGTAGCGGGGTTGGGGGTGCCGGGTTTTGGCGGTGATTTTGGTTTGGCCATTAATGCTGTGCTGAAATTTCCTTTCGGGATTGCTCTGGACAGACATGGCAACCTGTACATTGCAGATCGAGGCAATAATCGTATCAGGAAGGTCACGCCAGATGGAATCATCACTACTCTTGCCGGAGACAGCATGCATTCTTTTGGTGGTGACTATGGTCCTGCGACTTATTCCAACCTGGCTTATCCCACCGATGTGGTGGTGGATGATAAGGATAATGTTTATATCTCTGACCGTAACAATAACCGTGTCCGCAAGATAGACGCGCAGGGTGTCATCACGACCATTATGGGAACAGGCAAGACGGATTTTAACGGCGATAACGAAATCGCCCCAGAGACCAGCCTGTACCTGCCTTTTGCTCTGGCGATTCACCCGGACAACAAATTGTTGGTGGTAGACCGCTCTCATTTTCGCGTTCGCAGTGTTGGGTTGGCCAATTTTGCCGTGAGAACGGTTGCCGGTAATGGCCATTCACTTTTTAAAGGTGACGGCGGGCCTGGTCCCGGAGCCACGTTAAACACTCCTTCCGGTATTGTGATCGATAGCCACGATAATATTCTGTTTGCTGATCTGCAACATCACCGGTTACGCAAACTGACTCCGGACGGCATTATTACTACTTTTGCCGGAACAGGACGTGAAGGCAACGAAGGCAATGGGGGGTCGGCCCTGTCTGCCTCCCTACTCATGCCTTCGACTCTTGCGATTGACCATGAAGACAATGTTTATGTCGTACACCGCCTTGGTAACGGCTGGGTCATTCGAAAAATTTCTGCCCAGGGAACAATTACCCATTTTGCGGGCAATGGACAACAAGGCAGTGACGGGGACGGCGGACCTGCTGTGGAAGCCTCATTCTACACGATCAGTGATATTGTCACGGATAAGGACGGCAACGTCTATGTTTCAGACTCCACAAGCCGTTCCATTCGTAAAATAGGCAAGGATGGCAGAATTCACAGGGTGTTGGATGAGACAATGGTGCCAATGGGGGAAGAGTTTCACCCCAACAGCGTATTGGTGGATGATGAAGGGGCCCTTTACTTTTCTGATTCCGGCAGTAGCCGGATCGGGAAGTTAGGGGCCGATGGAACTTTTCAGATTATTGGCGGAACCGGAGAGTTCAAGGACTATGGGGATGGTGGCCTTGCCGTTTCTGCCGGAATCAGGTCGCCGGGCGGTTTGGCTCTGCGTGATGGGGTTCTTTACCTGGCTGAAGAACAGACAGCAAGAATAAGAAAGATTGATGAAAAGGGAATCATTTCTCTGGTGGCAGGGACAGGGGTGACGGATTTTTCTGGTGACCAGGGACCAGCCATTCATGCTCAGATGAAAAGTCCTTTCAGAATGGTTTTTGATCATAAAGGAAACTTGATTTTTACTGATCGGGACAATAACCGAATTCGAAAAATAGATACCCAAGGCATAATTTCGACTCTTGCCGGTCACGGTAATTTTGGTTGGATGCAGGATGGTCTTGAAGTACGAATCACCGTGCAGGATTTTCCTTAAAATATCGCGGGAACCCAGGCAAAATTAAATAAAAGGGGTGTTATAATCCAATTTTGAACATGAACCCTGTGTTCACTTTTATAAGTAATCCATGCGAAATAAGGTTTTGGACCAGTTATGAATATTACTGAAATAGCGAAAAATGCCAACGCTTCGGCATTGGTTCTGGCACATCTATCCACCGATTTGAAGAATCAGGCGTTGTCCTTGATGGCTTCTGCTCTGGAAGAGAATTGCCAGGCAATTTTGGCAGAGAACGCAAAAGATCTGGAGTTCGCAAAAAATGAAGGAATCGCAGATGCATTGATCGCCAGGTTGTCCTTGAATGAAGAAAAAGTTCGAGGAATGTCTAAAGGTATTCGTAGTGTGGTGGCATTGGAAGACCCGGTAGGGAAGGTGAAAAGTGTGATGGAGATGGACGAGAACCTTGTGGTTGAACAAGTTACTTGTCCGATCGGTGTTATTGGAGCGATTTTTGAGTCTCGCCCGGATGCTGTGCCGCAAATTTCTTCACTTTGTCTCAAATCAGGCAATGCGGTTATTTTGAAGGGAGGAACCGAAGCGCAGAATTCCAACAAGATCATCGTTCGGCTTTTGGTAGAGGCGATAAGTAAAGTGCCTGGTGTTCCTGCAGGAGCGGTTCAGATGATTGAGACACGCTCGGAAGTGGCGGACATGCTTAAGGAAGACAAATACATCCACTTAATCGTACCCCGGGGTAGCAATGCTTTCGTGAAATACATTCAGGAGAACACAAGAATCCCGGTTTTGGGTCATTCCGAAGGCGTTTGCCACGGCTACATTGATGAATTTGCGGATTTTGAAAAATCTCTCCGTATATGTCTGGACTCCAAGTTGCAATACCCTGCGGCTTGCAACGCGATGGAGACTTTATTGATACACAAGGATTACGCTGAAAAGATTTTGCCTGAATTAGTAGCGAAATTTAGTGAAAAAAATGTGGAGTTGGTGGGATGTGTGAAAACATGTCAAATTGTCCCCCAGGTTGCCCCGGTCAGTGAGTCGGATTGGGATATGGAATACAACGACCTGAAACTGGCCATTAAAATTGTGGATAGTTTTTCTGAGGCGGTGAAGTTCATCAATAAACATGGTTCCGGCCATACTGATGTAATCATTACGGAAAACCGGGAACGGGCAGAGCAGTTTCTCAATGAGGTTGGTTCAGCAAGTGTTATGTGGAATGCGTCCACACGTTTTGCCGATGGATTTAGATATGGGTTGGGGGCCGAAATCGGTATTAGCACCAACAGAACACATGCCAGAGGGCCGGTTGGATTAGAAGGACTGGTGATCTATAAATACAAGCTTTATGGGAACGGGCAAGTCGTTGGCGATTACTCCGGCGCCAATGCACGCGAATTTACCCACAAACCACTGGGCATGAGACCGGGTAGCAAGGGCTCTGTCTAGCGAGCAATAATTTATCCCGATGAAACAAACTCCAATTGCTCCATTTGGTGGCGTTCCCTTAATTTTCGAATGAAACCATCCCCTATTGATTCCAGCGTTCCACTTGTCGGCGATGAAGAGCCATTGCGGTCTGCCAGTGGAGGTGCAAAAACAGAAAACTGGTTGCTGTTCTCGTTATTACTTGGGGGAACCCTGGTAACAACTTATTTATCGGGCGGCTTGCTTTTTTCAATCAGCCTTATCCTGATTTTAGGTGCGCATGAGTTTGGGCATTATTGGGCCAGCAGAAGGAACGGAGTGCGCTCCACACTGCCTTATTTTATCCCTGCCCCGCCAATATTCATCGCTGGAACCTTCGGCGCGTTTATTCAGATCAAGCAAGTCATTCCCAATCGCCGGGTGCTAATGGAAATAGGTTGCGCAGGCCCTATCGCGGGCTTTGTTGTGGCATTACCAACGTTGATCTACGGACTCTCCCTTTCAAAAGTATCGTTGGTACTGGGTATTGGAGGAGTTAATTTCGGCAGTTCCCTGATATTAAATATTTGCGCGGAATGGGTCTTGGGAGTGGACCCGCAATCTCCGGGTTTAAATATCCATTTGCACCCGATTGCGTTTGCGGGGTGGATAGGGATGTTGGTGACAGCTTTAAACTTGATCCCCATAGGTCAATTGGATGGCGGCCATATTGTCTTCGCCTTATCACCAAATCAACATAAGTGGATGGGGTATCTTTTTTTCGTAGCTCTATTTCCATTAGGTTATTTCTGGCCGGGCTGGTTTTTTTGGGCCTTTATGATAGCGTTGATGGGTTTTAAAACCACTCCATTGTTAGATGAAACGGAAGAGTTGAGCACTCTGCACAAAGCATTGGGAGTTGCTTCTATCGCCATTTTTCTGGTTACCTTCATACCCGTTCCTTTTTCATTGATTTGACCTATAACACTTTGTTTAATTGAGAGTTAGTATAATTAATGCCGGGCTTCTCCGGGGTTTTGGTACCGCGGAATATTGGACGCTCCATTAATTTTAATACATTGAAAAACAAGGGTTTAAAATGCCTAATTTTACGGCAAAAATGGCGACATTATTTTAAGTATTTGAAAATAAAGGATTAAATTGTCAAATTTTTGTTAAATTTGTGTTCCTGATTTATAATCTTATTGACAGAGGTAGGGTGCTATGCTACATTCAGCCTATCTGAGGGGTGCTGAGCTTCTGTCCTTTTAGCGGGACATTTAAAAAAAAAGAACATTCTTGGTTGCCATCAAGGTTTCTTTTTAGAAGTTTAGTGCCCCTTTTTTCTTTCCTTCTAATTCCGTTCCAATTCCTGATTGAAATAAAACTTATAGGATTGTGTTTTCATGGATAAAAATATGCTTTCGCTTTTGATGAAACCTTTGGTTGCAAACTTAGTTGCATTAATTCTATTTTTTATCCCTTTTCTTTCCAGCGCAGGGGCGGGGAAGGCTTTGCATAAGTCGGAAAAGCTGGACAGCGAACGGCTTCGAAATACCCCTTCGGGGCACGAAGGCAAAGGTAAAATATCACGTACCCCTTCGGGGCACGAAGGCAAAGGTAAAATATCACGTACCCCTTCCGGGCACGAAGGCAAAGGTAAAATATCACGTACCCCTTCCGGGCACGAAGGCAAAGGTAAAATATCACGTACCTCTTCGGGGCAAGGAGTAAAGCAACCCCCTCAATCCCCCTTATCAGGGGGAAGCTCAATCCCCCCCTGTCAGGGGCAAGAAGGCAAAGGTCAAATATCACTAGCTCAGCATGACGAGAGAGAGCCATTTTGTCATTCTGAGGAACAACGTGACGAAGAATCTCGGGGTTTTGCAAAGGTCTCCTTATCAGGGGGAAGCTCAATCCCCCCCTGTCAAGGGGGGTCAGGGGGGTTAAACACTGAGGAACAACGCGACGAAGAATCTCGGGGTTGTGCAAAGCTCTTGTTGGTGGGAGGGCTGGAACCATTACCGGAGTTGCAAAAAGCGGTTGAAAAGATAAGGTCTCTTTATAAAGGTCAGGGGCTATCGGTTTTAGCCGACAAAGAATATCAACTCCGAAAATATTATTATCAAATTCAAAGCAAAACGCAGAAGCTGACAATATTGGAGGAGGTAAAAGGACATTTTGAAAAAGCTATTAAAAAAGCTGAAGAGAAGTTTGATCTGGGGGAAGAGGGAGTCAGTCAATCTGCCATTACAAAGCTTAAACTGGGTCTTGCCGGGACTTTGAATGATATCATCGAGTTGGACAGTGATATGCAGGTAGCGCGATTATCACTGGTTAGGATTTTCAAAGATGCCTATTCGCCCGATGCGGAAATGCTTAACCTGGATATAGAGCCGGTTGATTTTAAGTTTAATGACTATGATATCTGGTTCGAGGAGTCTGGTCTTGCGGCTAATAAAGATGAGTTAGGGCTCAAGACTGCTTATCTGAAAACTGTGGAGGCGAAGGCAAAACTGAATCTAGCCCGAAAAAATCGCAAAATAACGAGAGCTTTGTTGGTGAGTGAAGTGGCAAACTATGATTTTGGCATTGGAGATTCTGGAGATTTGTTTGAGGCACTCATTATATACACACGGGTATCGGGTGGTTATTATGATGCGGTTTATAATTTTAACCTCGCAGTCGCGGAATTAAATCGGGTAAAAGCTGTATGGACAGGGAAACCCTGAAATATTGGCTGGCTTTAAACATGGTTGTCGGAGTTGGGCGGACCCTGTTTCACCGTCTTGTCCAAGGGCTGGGTTCTCCATGTGAGGTATTTTCCGCGCCCAAAAGCGAATTGTTGAGAATCCAGGGAGTTGGCGAGAAAGTAGCGGGAGAAATAACACGCTTTGATGTTGATTCCGGTGCAGAGCGTGAACTGAGGCTGGCTGAAAAAGAAGATATACGGATTTTAACGCTGGAAAGCCCGGAATATTCGCCCCTGTTGAAGTCCATTTATGACCCTCCACCAATTTTATACATAAAAGGTAAGGCCCTGAACACGATTTCTTTGCCTTTAGCGGTGGTGGGAACGCGTACTCCTTCTGAGTATGGCAAGTTGATTGCGGAAAGACTTTGTTTGAGATTGGCTTCTGCCGGATTTAGTATAATCAGCGGTTTGGCCAGAGGGATTGATACTTTGGCCCACAAAGCCGCACTTTCGGCAGGAGCGGATACCATTGCTGTTTTTGGTTGCGGCCTGGGGCACACGTATCCGCCGGAAAACATTAAACTGAGAAAACAAATTATCGAACAGGGAGCCATATTGTCTGAATTTCCTATTTTCATGCGACCTGATCGCAATAATTTTCCCGCAAGAAACCGGATATTGAGTGGTTTGGCTTTAGGGACGGTGGTTGTTGAAGCGGCTGAAAAAAGCGGGGCCTTGATCACTGCAGACTTTGCTTTGGAGCAGGGGAGGGAGGTTTTTGCGGTTCCGGGAAACATAACGTCGCCTAAAAGCAGAGGAACCAATGACCTGATCAAGGCAGGCGCAAAGCTGGTGGATAGTCCTGAATCCATTCTTGAAGAACTATTGCCCGCGTTTGGCGAAAGCTTGAAGGCTAAAAAAGAAGTCGTAGAATCCCAGGTCAAATTTGATAATGATCAGGAAAAAAAAATCTTTTCTTTATTATCTTTGGAAGGCCGACATATAGATAGCTTGATTGAAAACAGCAATTTGTCTCCAGCGCAAGTTTCGGCTACACTGTTGCAATTGGAATTGCGAGGCTTGGTTCGACAACTGAGCGGTAAATTGTATATTTCTAATTACAGAGATGAATAAAACTAGTGAGGAAATATGGGTAAATCGTTACTGATCGTTGAGTCACCTACCAAAGTCAACACGTTGAAGAAAATTGTTGGCAAGGATTTTATTATTAAAGCCTCGGTGGGGCATCTTAAGGATCTTCCCAAGAAAAAGCTTGGTGTTGATATAGATAATGACTTCGCTCCAGAGTACATCACTATCAGGGGAAAAGGAAAAATTCTGCAGGAACTTAAAACTGCCGCCAAGAAATGCGACAAGATTTATCTGGCACCGGACCCTGATCGTGAAGGGGAGGCGATTGCCCATCATATTGGCAATGAAGTGGCCAGGTTTACCACGGGTAAAATTTATCGGGTGACCTTTAACGAAATCACCAAAAAAGCGGTTTTGGATGCTATTAAAAATCCTACAGAGCTCAATATCAATAGGGTGAACGCGCAACAGGCACGTAGAATCCTGGATCGACTGGTGGGATATAAGATCAGTCCCATTTTATGGAAAAAAGTTCATCGCGGGTTGAGCGCCGGACGTGTGCAATCTGTTGCTTTGCGGATTGTTTGCGAAAGGGAACGGGAAATCCTGGCCTTCAAACCCCGCGAGTATTGGTCTATTACGCTGGAATTGGAGGGCAGTGAGAAACCCCAGTTTCAAGCCAAACTATTTAAAATTGATGGCAATAAAGCTGAAGTTGCTAATAAAGCCGAAGCTGATGAAATCCTCAAAAGTTTGGAGGGGGCTAATCCGGTTCTTGAAGATATTGTCAAAAAAGAACGAAAAAGAAATCCCAGTGCCCCGTTTATAACCAGTACGCTTCAGCAGGAAGCATCGAGGAAACTTAATTTTTCTCCCAAAAAAACCATGATGCTTGCCCAGCGGCTGTATGAGGGAATATCCCTGGGCAAAAAGGGAACCGTGGGTTTAATCACCTACATGCGTACCGACTCGGTGAAATTGTCCGATCAGGCCTTGGAAGAAGTCCGGGTGTATATTCCTGAAAAATATGGAAAAGAGTTCCTGCCCAGTACTCCAAACTTTTATAAAAGCAAAAAATCAGCTCAAGAGGCCCATGAAGCCATCCGGCCGACGGATGTGCAGTTGGAACCAAATGCAATCAAGGATCACCTGGAAAAGGATTTACTCCGGCTTTATCAGTTGATCTGGTCCCGCTTTGTTTCCTGCCAAATGGTTCCTGCGGTTTTGGATACCACTCAATTTGATATTAAGGCGGGAAAATTTTTGTTTCGCAGTAATGGTTCTATAATGAAGTTTGCGGGCTTTATGAAAGTCTATGTTGAAAGCAAGGATGATGATCAGGGCGATGAGTCGAAATCAGAAGGTAAAGGGGACGACCGGCTACTTCCCTCATTGAAAAAGGGTGAAGTGTTGGAAGTTCACGAAATACTCCCTGAACAACATTTTACCCAGCCTCCCCCCCGCTTTTCTGAGGCGATGCTGATTAAGGAGTTGGAAGATAAAGGGGTTGGGCGGCCTAGTACTTATGCGGCGACCATCAGTGTGATTAAGGACAGGGATTATATTCAAAATGTTGACCGCCGTTTGCAACCCGTTGAGCTTGGGTTTATGATCAATGATCTTTTGGTTGAAAATTTCCCGGACATCATGAACATAGAGTTTACGGCAAAGATGGAGGAAGAGTTAGACGATATCGAAGCAGGAAAGTTGGAGTGGGTTGATGCGCTCAGATCCTTTTATACCCCATTTAAAGCGGACCTGGAAAAAGCCGAAGAAAAAATGAAGGATTTTAAAGCTCAAGTTGAAGAAACCGATGAAGTCTGTGAAAAATGTAACCAACCCATGATTATAAAATGGGGGCGTTTTGGAAAGTTTATGGCTTGTTCGGGTTATCCGGAGTGTAAAAATACGCGGGATCTAGGGAAAAAGGGCGAACCTGAGTCTGCCGCCGCGACCGATGAAGTGGAAGGTACTTGTGATAAGTGCCAGGCCCCTTTGATTATGAAAAGAGGGCGTTTTGGAAAATTTATTGCCTGCTCCAATTATCCTGAGTGCAAATTCACCAAAGCGATTGGTCTTGGTATCCCCTGTCCCGAAGAATCCTGTGAAGGAGAGATTGCCGCACGCAGGTCTAAAAAGGGAAGAACTTTTTATGGTTGCACTAAATACCCCGATTGCAAATTTACATCCTGGGATAAACCTATTGGGGAAACTTGTCCAGAGTGCAAAAATCCATTTTTGATTGAGAAGTGGAAAAAAAATGAAGATCCTTCCATTCTCTGCCCGAATTGCGGGTATAAGAAAAAAGATGTTGCGGCCTAGGCGATTGTGAAGGAATTTCTTACAATTATTGGTGCAGGGCTTGCGGGATCCGAAGCGGCTTGGCAAGCGGCAGAAAGGGGTGTTCAGGTAGTTTTATATGAAATGCGCCCAGTAACCGGCAACCCTGTCCATAAGACCGGGAATTGCGCGGAACTGGTTTGCAGTAACTCCTTGGGAAATAATCAACCTCACTCTGCCCCGTTTATTCTTAAAGAAGAACTTCGCAGTTTTAATTCTATCATTATCGCATCGGGTGATAAAAACTCGGTTCCTGCTGGTTCGGCTCTGGCTGTTGACCGGGATTTGTTTTCCCAGGAAATTACCGAAAAGTTATCAAGCCATCCCAATATTACCTTTAAGCGTGAAGAAGTTGTTGAAATCCCTGAGGAAGGCCCTGTCATTATTGCCACAGGTCCATTGACTTCACCCCGGCTGTCAGAACAAATTTCAAAATTAATTGGCCAGGAATATCTGTATTTTTACGATGCGCTGTCTCCTATCGTTAGTGCCGACTCGATAGATTATGACAAAGCATTTTTTGCTTCGCGGTACGATAAGGGCGATGCGGATTACCTGAACTGTCCCATGAACGCGGAACAGTATTATGCTTTTGTCCGGGCGTTGAAGGCGGCCGAAAAAGTTCAGTTTGCCTCCTTTGAAAAGCCGGTCTATTTTGAAGGCTGTATGCCTATTGAAGTGCTGGCCGAGCGAGGAGATCGGACTTTGGCATTTGGTCCGCTGAAACCTGTAGGATTACCCGACCCGAAGACTGGAAAGATAGCCCATGCGGTGGTGCAATTGCGCCGGGAAAATCAGGAAAGCTCTGCCTATAATCTGGTAGGATTCCAAACCAAGCTTACTTATCCGGAACAGAAAAGGGTTTTTTCGATGATTCCCGGCCTGGAAAATGCTGAGTTTTTCCGGTTGGGCGCCATTCATAGAAATACTTTTATCAATTCTCCAAGCCTTTTAAACGGAGAGCTGGAATTGAAGGGTCGGCCCGGAATTTTCTTTGCCGGGCAGATTACCGGAGTGGAAGGATATGTTGAATCGTCTGCGATGGGGCTATTAGCTGGTTTAAGCGCGGTGGCAAAAATCACAGGGCAACCTTATGCCCCACCTCCTGCAGATACAGCACTAGGTGCGTTGGTAAATTATTTAACCGCTTCCAGGAGTAAAGGATTCCAGCCCATGAACATTAATTTTGGTTTGTTCTGGGTTCAGGAAATGCGAATCCGCGATAAAAAGCTGAGGAACGAGAAGATTGCAATGAACGCATTAGATAAAATCAGGCAATGGAGGGACGAGCGTTCTATTCCCGCCCATTCTTAAAGCAGTTGGAAAAATTTTAGACGATACAGACGGCCATGACTTGTTTGAGATCGCAATCCCCTTTGAATACTTTATAGATTCCGTCCTGTTTGAGGGTTGTCATGCCATCCTCAATCGCCTGTTTGCGCAAATCCTCGACGAGGGAGTGTTTCATGACCATTCTTTTAATCTCCTCGGTACCCTCAAGGCACTCATGCAGTCCAGTGCGGCCTGCATACCCTGTATCACTACAATTTTGACATCCGACAGGTTTTTTCAGCATTAAGTCATCAGAATACTCAATGTTCAGTTTTTCAAAACCATTTCCATACTCCCTGACCAGGGCTGTGTACTCTTCTTGATCGGGATGATAGTCTTCCTTGCATTTTTTACAAAGTGTGCGAACTAACCTTTGCGCTACAATCAAGAGCAGGGCATCGGCAAAATTAAGTGGATTCATTCCCATATCCAGGAGTCGTGTGATGGTTTCCGGCGCTGAGTTGGTGTGCAGTGTGCTGAAGACAAGATGCCCGGTCAGAGACGCTTCCAACCCAATCGCGCAGGTTTCGGCATCGCGCATTTCACCGACCATGATGACATCGGGGTCGCCACGCAGAAAGGATCTCATGGCACGGGCAAAATCGAGTCCTATTTTATTTAGCATCTGAACTTGACGAAGGCCTTTCTGGGTGATTTCCACAGGATCCTCAGCGGTCCAGATTTTTCTTTCGGGTTTATTGATATAACCCAAAGTAGAATGCAGAGTAGTGGTTTTTCCCGACCCTGTAGGTCCTACTACAAGAATTAAACCATAGGGTTTGCTGGCCGTTGCCTGAATCAGTTCTAAATTTCGTTGATTGAAATTCATGTTTTCCAGAGGGATAGGTTTGCTCGCGGCCAGAATTCGCAGGACAGCATCTTCATTTCCCCCGACAGTCGGGCAGGTGGCAACCCGATACTCAATTTCTTTTTTCCCGTATTTCATTTTGATTTTGCCGTCCTGAGGCAAACGTCGTTCGGCAATATCGAGCTTTGACATGATTTTGATTCTGGAAATGAGCGCCTGTTTATAAATGGAAGGGATTTCTTCATAAATTCTACAAGCGCCGTCTTTGCGATATCGGACCATTACACTGTCTTTCCCGATACCCGGTTCAATATGAATATCCGAGACGCCTTGGTCATAGGCATCAATCAGTATTTTATTCACCAACCGGACAATGGTGCTGTCGGTTTCGCTGATAGCATTGGAACCATCATCTTCGTCCTGAGCCATGTCTACATCACCCTGTTCATTCTTGAGCGCGCTTAACAGGCTGGACAATTCTTCAGTTTGGGGCTCTCCTTCAGAGGAAGACAAATCCATCCCTAAGGAGGAATTCAGGAAATCTACAATATCGATTTTCAATCCGATTTTGTATTCGATCTCTTTTTTTAGGAAGATTTGCCGGATATTCTGGTTCCGGTCTGGATTAAGAGGGTCGTTGATCAGTATGGTTACCTTGTCACCCTCTTTTTGAATCGGGATCCAGTAATTCTTTGTTAAAAAATTACGGTTTAATCCCGTCAACATTTCTGCTGGAAGGATAACGGTATCGCTGTAACCAAAATAGGGCAGGCCGTAAAAATCTTCAAATGATTTTCCCAGATCATTTCTTTGTAGTTTGAAATCCATCAGTAATACCGTTTCTACATCAATCTGGTTTTTTCTGGCTTTGGCTGTGGCTTGGGTTAATTCTTCTTCAGTGATAATTCCATTTTGTATTAAAAAACTAAACTTGGTGGGCCTGGACGGAATGTATTTGGCCTGGTTATGAAAGGCCAGGGCCAGCGTTTCGGCAATAATTGTGGCGCTTTTTTCATCCTGTTCAGTAAAATTCGTTCCATCCCATTTGTTAACAAGTTGGAGTACTCCCATAAGTTTTTCTGCATGAATCATGGGGAAGCCTAAAACGGATTTGGTAATGCTCCCGGATTTTTTATCCCACGAGCTATCAAATTTCAAATCAGCGTGGTAGCTTTGAAGTTCCTGCTCGTCATAGACGTCAGTGATGTTTACGCTTCGTTGATGGCTGGCTACCCAACCGGCAATGCTGACAGGTGAAATGGGAACTCTGATTTCGTTTATATGGTCCCCGGATTTGACCTTGGAAAAAATTTCATTTTTTTGACTATCAACGGCATAGATGGTGATAGCTTGGGCCTCAAACAGTTTTAAAATGGATTCTTTGAGCTCAATCAGGATTTCATCTATATTTTTTGCTGAGTGGATGGCTTGGGAAATACGATGAAGATTTTCTTCGGGTGAAAGGGCCTTAAAAACAGGAAGGGGCTCCAAGCCATATTCTTCTTCCAACCGAGCCAAAATATTCCCGAGTGCTGGAGAAATCTCGCGGGCCAATTTAAAATCCGCATCGGCAAAAGCTTCCCCGTCTCTTCTTTTATTGATTACCTCCATCACGCCGATCAATTTTTTATTGTGAGGAACAGGCAGGACCATAATAGCCTGGGTCCTGATTCCCAGTGGTCCATCAAGAGTGGAGCCTTTTGACAGTTGCGGGTGTATTTGCGACAGGTCTTTTTCTGAATAGGCATCTGCAAGATTTATAGGTTTGCCCACCCCGGCCACATATCCCGCCAGACTGCCTGTCGAGATATCTACCCTGACTTGCGACTCAAGGTTTTCTATAATGTTTCGGGAAAAAAGTTGTCGGTTTTCCCTGTCCAGGGCAAAAAGGGTAATGGCTTTGCAACGCCAGATTTTCTTCAACTCATTGATAAGGTCTGGAATTATTTCAACGATATTTGAGGTTGTTTGGGCCTGAGCCAGAATTGATTTTAGTTTTAAATTATTTTCCGAAATGGGATTACCCAGGCTACTTTGAATGCTATTCATGTTTTATTGGCCTAGAAGGGTTGAGTTTCCAGTTATTTAAACTATACAGACTGCAAGGACTTGCTTTAAATCGCAGTCCCCCTTGAATATTTTATAGATGCCGTCTTGTTTTAAAGTTGTCATTCCATCCTTAATGGCTTGTTTGCGCAAGTCTTCAACCATTACTTTTTGCATGATCATGCGTTTGATATCATCCGACCCATCAAGGCATTCATGCAAGCCGGTTCGCCCGGCATAGCCTGTTTCATTACATTTGCCACAACCCACGGGTTTTTTGAGAGTTAAAGAGTCGGTGTACTCAATCCCCAGGTTTTGAAAATCCTTTTCTCCATATTGTTGAACTAACAGGTCAAATTCTTCCCGGGTGGGATGATAATCTTCCTTGCATTCTTTGCAAAGCGTGCGAACTAACCTTTGCGCAATAATCAGGAGCAAGGCATCAGCAAAATTAAGCGGGTTCATTCCCATATCCAAAAGCCTGGTTATGGTTTCCGGCGCAGAGTTGGTATGCAGAGTGCTGAAGACCAAATGGCCCGTGAGAGATGCTTCCAGGCCAATGGCGCAGGTTTCCGCATCGCGCATTTCACCTACCATGATGACATCGGGGTCTCCACGCAGAAAGGATCTCATGGCACGGGCAAAATCGAGGCCTATTTTATTTAGCATTTGTACTTGCCGAAGCCCGTCTTGAGTGATTTCTACCGGGTCCTCGGCAGTCCAGATTTTTCGCTCGGGAGTATTGATGTGTCCCAGGCATGAATGAAGAGTTGTGGTTTTACCTGAACCTGTTGGACCCACTACCAAAATTAAGCCATAAGGTTTACTGGCTTTATCCTTGATGATGGCCAGGTTTCTTTGAGAGAAATTCATTTTTCCCAGCGGGATAGGTTTGCTTGCGGCCAGGATGCGCAGAACGGCATCTTCATTTCCCCCGACGGTTGGGCAGGTGGCGACCCTGTATTCAATATCCTTGCGGCCATACTTCATTTTGATTTTTCCATCTTGAGGCAAGCGCCGTTCGGCAATATCAAGCTTGGACATGATTTTAATGCGGGAAATAATCGCCTGCTTATATAAATAGGGGATTTCCTGATAAATTCGGCAAGTCCCGTCTTTGCGAAAACGCACTTTTACCGGTTTTTTACCTGTTCCAGGTTCAAGGTGAATATCAGAAATTCCCTGGTCGTAAGCATCCGTCAATATTTTATTGACCAGGCGGACAATAGTGCTATCGGTTTCACTGATGGCATTGGCCTCATCGTCTTCCACAGAGCTATCAACAATCTCTGCCTTCTCATCTTCCAGGGCTGTTAAAAGGCTGGACATTTCTTCAGTGCGAATTTCATCTGCGGCCCCTGATTTTGCTTCATCTTCGGTCATTGCCGAAAGCAGAAATTCTCGAATATCGACCCGAAGTCCCACTTTTATTTCCAGTTTCTTTTTGGGGAATATCATTTGGATATTCTGGATTCGGTCCTTATTCGTTGGATCGTCTGTCAAAATGACTGCGCTGGTTTCATCGTTCTGCAGAGGGACCCAGTTGTTTCTGGCCAGATAGTTCTTGTTGAGTCCGGAAAAGTTTGATTGCGGAAGGACAATGGAATCATTAAAACCTTGATAAGGGACGCTGTAATAAAGTTCAAGCGATTTTCCAAGGTCTTTTCGTTTTAATTTTAAATCGCTTAGAAGAACTGTTTCAACATCAATCCGGTTATTGCGTGCTTTGGCGATTGCGCCATTCATTTCATCCTGGGAAATGATTCCGCTTTCGACCAAAAATCCGAATTTTGTGCGTTTCTGGCGGGCTATCTTTTGTTGGTTGAAGAAGGCCAAAGCAAGCGTTTGGGCAATGATTTTGGCATTACGCTCATCACAGTCGGTGAACCGGTCGCCACGTTTTTTATTCACTAACTGCATGACTCCCATCAGGCTTTCACCTTGAAGCAAGGGGTATACGAGCATGGATTTTGTACGCAGGCCGGTTTTCTTGTCCCATGAACTATCAAAGTTTAGTTCAGGATGGTAGCTTTTGAGTTCTTCGGGATTGTAAACATCGCTGATGTTTAGCGGTTTTTTGGTCAGGGCAACACAACCTGAAATACTTTTTGTGGAAATTGGAACCCTGATTTTATTGATCTGTTCACCCGATTTGACTTTCGAGTATATTTCATTGTGAATTTCATCCACCGCATAAATAGTGATTAATTCAGAGTCAAACAGTTGCAGGATGGGCTGTTGCAACTCGAGAAGAATTTCATCGATGGTTTCGGCGGAATGGATTGCATGTTCGGTATCCCGCAACCGGGATTCTATTTCCTCCACTTCCAGTTTAACCAGGGCATGCCCAAGAGTTGTTGATAGTTCTTTGGCCTGACGGGCATAACCGTCACCAAATTTTTCTCCTGAATCGTGGTTCAGGCATTCCAGCACTCCCATCAATCTTTTGTTGTAAGGAAGGGCCACCACCAGTGCTGATTTGGTTTTGAAATTAATTTGTAGATCCCAGGCTTTATCCAGCTTTAAATCGGGGTGATATATTTTTAATTCTTTGTCATCATAGGCATCTGTTATGTTAAGCGTCTTGCCTGTCGCGGCGACAAACCCCGCAAGGCTTCGAGTGGATATGTCCAGCCGTATTTCTTCGACTTTATCGGCCTTGAAATTTTTTGAGTAGATCTGCCTTTTTTCCCGGTCGATGGCGTAGATGGTCACTGCCTGACAGTCGAAAATATTTTTGAGTTCATTCGTAAGAGAAAACAGGATATTTGCCATGCTCTCTCCAGATAAAATCTTATTGATGAGGGGGCGGGTTCGGTCACTGGATCTCCTTCCTCGCTCGGCTTCTTCGCCAAGAGTTTTATCCACTGCACGGCGGTTAAGAGCAGGCGCGTCGGTGTCAGGTGAGCATATGCTGGAAAGTCTTTCCGATGGGTCCTCAGAGAATTCGGACCCATTTGAATCCGCAGGGGATTCAGAATTTGGGGGAATTTCTTCAGGGTTGTCTTGTTTTTTCAGTTTGGAAAAAATGGACATATTCCCGTTTTCCGTCATTTTAAAATTTAAGGATGTATGGATTATCCTACTACCAAGGAGAGTAAAACTCAAGTTGAATCAATGGCTGGCCTGCTCAAAAAGCATTGAAAACATTCTAGTTATAATTTTGGTGGGGAGGCCCGGAAAAGGTTGGAGAAAAGAAAATGAGTCAAATAGCGAAAAAAAGGTAGCAGAGTACCGGGAATGACCTAAACGTCAAGGTCCTGAACAAATTCGGCTTTTTCTTTTATGAATTTGAACCGAGAGGAAGCATCTTTGCCCATTAACTCACAAATGGTTTTGCTGGCTTGCTCGGCAGACCTTAGGGTCACCCGAACCAGGGTCCGGGATTTTTTGCTCATAGTAGTTTCTTTCAAATCCGAAGCAGGCATTTCTCCCAGCCCTTTGAAACGGCCTATATCGTGAGGAGTGCCGTTTAATTCTTCTATAATTTCATCCTTTTCCGCATCGGTTAGCGCATAGAACAGTTTTTTGCCAGCATCAATACGATAGAGAGGTGGTTGGGCTATGAACAGGTGCCCTTTTTCGACAAGTTCCGGAAGGCACCTGTAAAAAAAGGTGAGGAGAAGGGTACAAATATGGGCTCCATCAACATCCGCATCGGTCATGATTATAATTTTGCCATAGCGAAGCTTACTGTAATCATATTTATTGCCAATTCCGGTTCCACAGGCAGAAATTAGATTTTGAATTTCCGTATTGCCCAGAATCTTGGCCATGGTTGCAGTTTCGACATTTAGTATCTTCCCCCGAATGGGAAGGATTGCCTGGGTTTTTCGGTCTCTTGCCTGTTTGCTGGAGCCGCCTGCGGAATCACCTTCACAAATAAAAAGTTCGGCTTCGTCCTTATCCGTTGTAGCACAGTCGGAAAGTTTTCCCGGTAAGTTTAGCCGATGTGAAATGTTGGTTTTTCGCTGAACAGCTTCCTTGGCCTGGCGGGATGCGATGCGGGCCTGCGCGGAAAGAATAATGCGGTTAGCGATTGTATCTCCCAAACTCTGGTTTTCATTTAAATAGTGTTCAAGCGTGTGATTGACCACTGACTCCACCTGCGAGGTAATTTCCGAATTTAATCGCCCTTTGGTTTGTCCTTGAAACTCTACCTCTCCTTGCAGGTAAATATTCACAATGGCAACCAAACCCTCCCGGACATCATCGCCGGTAACACTGGTAATGCCTTTGGGAAGGAGTTTGCGTCTGTTAATATAAGTCCGGATTGCTTTAGTGATGCCATTACGGAAACCATTCTCGTGGGTGCCTCCATCAATGGTTCGAATAGAGTTGGCAAATGAGAGAATCTGCGTTTCAGTACTGGGGGTCCAGACAAATGCGGTTTCTAATCTCAACGATTTGTCCTCTTTTTCAACGTAAAACGGCTTGGCCATTAAGGTGGCTTTTTGACCAACTATTTTTTTGATGTAGTCCTGAATCCCATCGGGATAGTGAAAGGTGTGGGTATTTTGGTTTTCATGGACGATTATTTTAAGCCCCTTATTGAGAAAGGCTTTGGATTCTGCCCGTTCAAGAATCAGTTTGGGATTGAATTCCGTTTTTGGGAAAATTTGCCCATCGGCCTTAAAATAAATAGTGGTGCCGTAGTTTCGGGTGGGTTTTCCCTTTTTTAGTTTTGTTGTCGGTTTGCCTCTGGAATACTCTTGACTCCATTCAAACCCATCCCGGCGGGAGGTTGCAACCAGGTTTTCCGACAAGGCGCACACAACCGCCATCCCGACACCATGCAGTCCACCGGAGACTTTATAATTGTCCTGTCCAAACTTTCCTCCTGAATGCAAAGTGGTGAAGAGGACTTCCATGGCGCTCTTTTTAGTGGCGCGGTAAAGGTCTACAGGCACCCCCCGCCCATTATCCTTGACGGTGATGCCATGATCTTTTTCCAGAGTTACTTCGATGGTATCGCAATGCCCGTTGAGTGCTTCATCGACAGAGTTATCCAGAATTTCCCAGAGCAAATGGTGCAGGCCGGTTGACGATGTGGAACCAATATACATGCCCGGACGTTTGCGAACGGGTTCAAGTCCTTCCAGAACCTGGATATCTTCAGATCTATAATTTGACATAATGCTTATTTTATTTTGAGGATGGTTTTGCGTTTAGAAATTATCACACCCTGACTGCCGCGATTGCATAGGCGGACACTTTTGACGGTGATTTCCTTGTCGCCACCAGAGTCAAACTCAAGGGTGACTTTATCTTTCAGGCTTACTAATTTAAATCCGACCAAACTGCTTTCCCCCGGTTTCATGAGGGTTACCCCTTTGCCTGATCCTGTCAGTTGAGTAACTTGCTCTGTGGGAATGACCACTGCTTTCCCCTTGGCGGTTGCTAAAAATACATGGTCGTGTGTTACCGGGGAGAAACCGATCATACTGTCGCCATCCTTCAGGTTCATGATCTTCCTCCCCGACCGGGTGGTTTCGGTCAGGTTGGATGATGGAAATCGGAAACCAAATCCATTGGCACTGGCCACCATGAGTTCGTGGTTGCCTCCTTTAGGTTTACCGCTTTTGATGAAGTCCATCGAAGTTTGCCCTGCCTCAATGGGTAAATCTGACTCCTCACCGGGAGGTGGAAGCGTTAGCATGCCAACCACCTTTTCTCCGTCACCAAATTTAAACAGACTTTGCACGGGTTCCCCAAACCCACTTCTTGTGAAAGGTAGATTGTAGACCCTGGACACATAAACGGTTCCAAACGTGGTGAACAGGGCAAGCAGGTTTTGCGTGTTGGTTTGCAGGGAGTCTAGTAATTGGTCGTTCTCCTTAAATTTAAGCCCGGAAGGATCATTCAGGTTTTTTAATTTCCTGATCCACCCATTCTGGCTGAGGATGATATGCACATCCTCATGCTCAATAAAGTCTTCTGCATTATATTCAATGCTTTCGCTGGTTTTAATCTGGGTTAGGCGTTTGTCCCCATGTTTACTCTTGATTTCCTCAAGCTCTTCTTTTACTTCAGCCCAGATTTTTTTGGGTGACGCGAGGATGGACCGGATTCTTTTTTGCTCCGCAAGCTTTTCTTTTTGTTCCTGGAGAATCTTATCCATCTCCATTCCTACCAGTCGATAAAGGGGGATTTCCAGAACAGCGTTGACTTGCTCGTCATCAAGTTTGAAGTACTCTTGCAGTTTACTGTGAGCTTCCTTGCGGGATTTGGACGATCGTATCAGTTTGAGGGCTTTGTCCAGATCGTTGAAGATTATTGCGAACCCTGTAAGAATGTGCAGACGCTTTTCAAGCAGAGCCAACTCAAAACCCAATCTTCGTGTGACAACCTGTTCTCGAAAATTCAAAAATTCCTGGCAAATTTCCAGAAGGGACAGGCGGGAAGGTTCTCCATTTGGTTTTAAGCAGTTAAAGTTTATTTGGAAATTACTTTCAAGTTCAGTGTGCTTGAAAAGATAGCTCATCAACTTATTTTCATCGGCGGTACTTTTTATCTCAAGGACAACCCGAACTTTCTCGTCGCTCTCATCCCTCACATCAGTCAGGAGAGGGAGCTTTTTGGCGATGATGATTTCCGCAATCCTTTCGATTAAGCGTGATTTGTTAATGCTGTAGGGAATGGCTGTGAGTATGATCTGTTTTTTACCACGAGGCAGGGACTCGACCTTCCACATCCCGCGAGTTTTTACGGCTCCCAAACCTGATTCATAGGCCATCCGCAACTCAGTCTTGCTATTGAGAATAATTCCCCCAGTGGGAAAGTCGGGACCTTTTATATGTTTCATTAGATTAGTCACGGTTTGCTCTGGGGAATCAATCAACGAAATTAATGCGGACATGACTTCTGTCAGGTTATGGCTGGGAAAAGAACAGGCCATTCCAACCGCTATGCCCGATGAACCATTAATCAGCAAATTGGGAATGCGGGAAGGCAGGACGACAGGCTCCTTCAGGGTGTTGTCGTAATTTGGACGGAAATTCACCGTGTCCTTTTTGATATCTCGCAACAAATAGGAGGTAATAGATGTTAAACGGCCCTCGGTATAACGGTAGGCGGCTGGAGAATCCCCATCCATGGACCCAAAATTTCCTTTTCCGTCTACAAGGGGATAACGCATGGAAAAATCCTGGGCCATGCGTACCATCGACTCATAGGTGGAGGAATCTCCATGCGGGTGGTACTTACCGAGCACTTCACCGATGATCTTGGCGGATTTGACATGCTTGCTCGCGGAAGTCATTCCCATGCTTTCCATAGCAAACAGAATCCTGCGGTGTATGGGTTTCAAGCCATCCCTTACATCAGGAAGAGATCGAGATACGATAGTAGAAAGCGCATACGTTAGAAACCTTTTTTCTATTTCGTCTTGTAAGTCAGAAGTTTTTTCCTGGCCCATGAAGTGATACCGGGTTGTTGTTGAAGTTTAAGAAAAGATGATTGGTTCGGCTTGACGTTTGTCGTTTGCGGTCTTATAAAGTCGTTGAACTAGAAGTTTTTGAGCCTGGTTGGGAAGTTTTTATTTTGAATCATAATTTCAAAGTGTTAGCCCTTTTTTGTTTTTAAAATCTTATAAATCTGTCGTTCTCAATAAGCCGCTGGTGTCCATATATTGTAGGTCTGAATTGCTTGTATACAATATGGAGATTTATAAAGCAAGTAGAATCAAGGTTTAACAAAGACCTCTCCAACCAATCTCCGAAATTATTGACGTGACTCATTTCAGTGGCTTGAAATCTTTTTTAAGGGAATTTCATCCAATAGTGTCTGGTAGGGTATTGATAACCCTCTTTAGTTTGACTCACAATTATAAAAATCCGGTTTCACTATCGGAATATTTTAGTTTAAGGAGTGATTAATGTCTGACCCGAAACTGCAAGAAAAAATAATCTCTGCATTGAAAACGGTTCAAGACCCTGACTTGCATAAAGATATTGTCAGCCTTGGGTTTGTCAAAAATTTGCATATAGATGGCGGAAACATCAAATTCGATGTTGAATTGACCACACCTGCCTGCCCGGTGAAGGAGCAGTTGCGCACGGAATGTGAAACAAAAGTCAAAGCCATTGAAGGGGTTGAGCGAGTTGAAGTTAACATGACGGCGGTTGTCCGATCCACCGAACATTCGCAACCGGTTTTAACCGGAGTGAAAAATATCATCGCCGTAGCGAGCGGGAAGGGTGGTGTGGGGAAGTCTACAGTGAGCACCAATCTGGCGATTGCCTTATCCCTGACGGGTGCTCGTGTTGGATTGATGGATGCTGATATTTATGGTCCCAGCATACCGCAGATGATGGGCATTCCCATTTCTTCGCCGAAAGTGGGATCGGAGAATAAATTTTTTCCCCATGAAAAATATGGCCTGAAAGTGGTTTCTGCCGGGTTTCTGACTAAGCAGGGCCAACCCTTGATGCTTCGCGGACCTATGTTGGGTGGTATAATTCAGCAATTTTTGCAAAACGTGGAGTGGGGTGAATTGGATTATCTGGTGATTGATTTGCCCCCGGGTACTGGCGATGTGCAGTTAACCCTGACCCAGAAGGCGCCTATTTCCGGAGCGGTAGTGGTGACTACACCGCAGGAAGTGAGTTTGATAGACGCGGACAAGGGAGTCAAAATGTTCCAGCAGGTCAAGGTGCCCTTGCTCGGAATTGTAGAAAACATGAGCTATTTCATCTGCGATGGTTGTGATAAGAAACATTATATCTTTCGCCATGGTGGCGGAAAAACCCTGGCCGATAATTTTGGCATTCCCCTTCTTGGTGAAATACCGATTATCCCAGAGATCGCGGAGGGTGGAGACTCCGGCATTCCTATTGTAATGTCCAATCCTGAATCCCCTGCAAGCATGGCCTACAAGGCTTTAGCGGGGCAGGTAGCGGCTCAACTCAGTATCAACCAGGCTAGCGGTGGTGAAAAAGTCTCCGCATCGTTTGAATTAGCCTGGAAAAGCTAGAGGAAAACCTTTTTTGATTCTTCGCGCTATCTTTCATTTACAAAAATAATCCTGGCCTGAAAAGCTGTCACTCTTAAGATCAAAAGGAATTAGCATTTTATGAATCCCCCTGCACCAAAGAATATTAAACAGATTGATGAGTCCACTCTGGGTATTTCCTGGAGCGATGGGCACGAGTCGGTTTATTCGGTTAGGAAATTGCGGGAAAATTGTCCGTGTGCAAACTGCATTGACGAATGGAGCGGCAAAAAGCTAATCGCCCCAGGAACAATTCCGGAGGAAATTCGTCCGCGAAACCTCAAGGCGGTAGGGCTTTATGCCATCCAGTTTGAATGGAGTGATGGACACAATACAGGACTTTATACGCACGAACTCTTGCGCCAACTTTGCGAATGCGCCGCCTGCAAAAGCACTAAACATTAGGCGCTGATTCATTGATTGCTGTGACAAAACCGCGACACCTCTGAAACGAAATTGCAATACTGGTTTGCCATAATCAAGATGGATGGATATCCCTCTGCTGTTTCGCCTCCCCCCTTTAAATGGAATGGCGGAGGGTTTCCAGACCCCCATGTGTAACCGCCGATAGCAAGGAACAATAACTATCTCTGGTTCTCAAAGATTTTTCTCTACCTGGGAAAGTCGTTGCTCCTGCAAGAATGACCCTATTCAAACGAAAAGGGTGCTTGGGAATACAGACTCAGGTGCTCCAACCCGAAACGGGAGCGGTGTTCAGACTGCTCCCGTTTTTTTGTGCGCCCGGCACGGGCGCACTCTTGCGGGTGGAAGTCCCGCCGTAAGTGGATCACAGCGAACGAAGCGAAGCGCAACTGCATGAGGGCGACCGAATGTGGGGAGGAAGCGTGGAGCGAAACTGCGAGCCGATGGACAAGAACCGGATAGAAGGCGTTGCCGAGCAGGGCGAGCGGGCAAGATTCCGCAAAGCTCTCGTGATCAAGGCGGAGCGGCGTAAATCCGGCGGTTGTGCAGTGAAGGAGTGCGTTCTTACCCGGGGAGATCTCGCCTCATGGCTGAAAGGCCGACGTGGAGACACGGAGCGAGAAGTCAGCAAAGGCCGTAGTAGTTGCCAGCAAGGAGCGAAGGGCCGAACGAGGAGAAGTGTTCGAGACCATGTCGATGTTGAACGCAATGCGTCAGAAGTCTGCGAAAGCGGAGCGGTCATGCGTAGCACCCGGTGAAGCCGGGTGTGATCCTGTCAGCGACGAAGCGAACGGCCCGCGACGGGACACCGAGAGCACAGGGTCAGGACTGCTTCAGGCAGTACTGACGAGAGAGAACCTGCGGCAAGCATGGAAGCGTGTCAAAGCCAACAAAGGCGCGGCGGGTGTGGACGGACTGGATATTGACCAGACCGCCCGTCATCTGGTGACGGCGTGGCCGACGATACGCGACCAACTGCTACTGGGGACGTACCGGCCCAAACCGGTACGACGGGTAACGATCCCGAAACCGGACGGCGGCGAGCGCGAGCTGGGCATCCCGACGGTCACGGATCGGCTGATCCAGCAAGCACTACTGCAAGTACTGCAACCGATACTTGACCCGACATTCAGCGAACACAGCTACGGTTTCCGACCGGGGCGGCGAGCCCACGACGCAATCCTTGCGGCACAGGGCTATATCCAGTCTGGTCGGCGAATTGTGGTCGATGTCGATCTGGAGAAATTCTTTGATCGCGTCAATCACGACATCCTCATCGACCGCCTGCGGAAACGCATCGACGACGCCGGAATCATTCGGCTGATTCGAGCCTATCTGAACAGCGGCATCCTGAGGGATGGCGTGGTGCTGGAACGGTATCAGGGCACGCCGCAAGGCGGGCCGCTGAGCCCGCTACTGGCCAACGTTCTGCTGGACGAAGTGGATAAGGTACTGGAACAGCACGGCCATTGCTTTGCGCGCTACGCCGACGACTGCAACGTGTATGTGCGCAGTCGCAAGGCGGGCGAGCGGGTGATGGCGCTACTGCGCAAGTGTTACGGCAAGCTACGGCTCAAGGTCAATGAGGCCAAGAGCGCGGTAGCGAGCGTCACGGGGAGGAAGTTTCTGGGCTACAGCTTCTGGTTTGCCAAGGAAGGCGTCAAGCGCAGGGTGGCTAACAAGCCGATGGCGACGTTCAAGCAACGGGTGAGGCAACTGACCCGACGTTCGGGCGGACGCAGTATGGCGGAAGTCATTGAACGTTTGAAACCGTATCTGTTGGGATGGAAAGCCTACTTTGGGCTGGCGCAAACGCCGGGCGTTTGGCGCACGCTGGACGAATGGCTACGGCACAGGCTGAGGGCGATCCAACTCAAGCACTGGAAGCGGGGTAGCACGATCTACCGGGAATTGGCCAACCTCGGCGCGACCGAGCATGTGGCAAAGCGGGTGGCGGGCAATTCCCACTGCTGGTGGAGGAACAGCAATGGCGACATCAAACGGGTGCTGACCATTGCCTACTTCGACAAACTCGGCGTGCCCCGTCTCTCATGACCTCAACTTCTCGAACCGCCCGGTGCGGACCCGCATGCCGGGTGGTGTGGGAGGGGCTCGGTCAGGTATCCTGATCGCCCCTATCCCGATTGTGCGCCCGGCAGGGCGCACCCACTTGGAGGTGCAAGTCCTCTACAGGCCCGGCAAGGGGAACTGTTAGCCGAACGGCAAGGGTGTCCATCGCGAGGTGGAATCTGAAGGAAGCTGAAGGCAAA